>Ga0129307_1002358_pt1 | contig 15196 bp, 14 predicted proteins | sample P1105metagenome_FD_94437 | JGI IMG/M metagenome (GOLD analysis project Ga0129307, IMG submission 94437) | Capybara group fecal microbial communities from Wisconsin, USA - P1105 metagenome | ecosystem: Host-associated > Mammals > Digestive system > Large intestine > Fecal | place: USA: Wisconsin... | reverse complement strand
AGCCGTTGATATTAGGAATTTCGTGCAAATTTAGGTAAAACATTTCATTTTTCTGCCTGTCGGGTGAAAAATCTATCGTTCCATGGAGGGAAATACGGTTTTGTTCATATTCTCGAGAGCAAGCTTGCCTGTCGGTGGTAACGACAAACCTGAACAAAGACCGCGATGCGGTCTCCGTTCAGAACTCTACGAGCGCAGCTAACACCCCGGGATGTTATGATGTCAATAGTAAAAACCTAACGTGTCGTCCATCACACAATGATGAGGTGTTAGGATGACATAAAGCCAGTTCCCTGCTTTGCAACAGATGCTAATTCTGAAAATCCCATTTTAAACCTTCTATGTTGAAATCAAAGGTGTTTTTTCCAACATGCTCCAAATTCACTTGAATCCTTGCATGTTTGCTTTCTTTGAGTTTTTTTACAAAAGGAACTACTTTACTTGGATGAGACATGTATAGAGCGTCTCTTTTCTTACTCATATCAATTAAAGTCCATCTGTCATCTATGTCTCCATTGTCAAATACCGCAAGGAGGCCCGAACCTTGAAAGTCAGATAAACGACATAATTTGTTGTCGTCAACAAATGAGAACATAACGAATGTAGATGGATTACTTGAAAAAGATGTGGAATAAGTTAGAGTGATGGACATTCTTGCCGTATTACCATAACTATCAATCCTAACCCGATTTGTTGATATAATATAGGCATTTAAACTTGTTACTTCATTGGTTAGGTCATCCACACTTTTGTCATAAAACCATGTCGTACCTTCCATTTCCGATGCCTTTTCCGTCTGATTTTCGGCTTCAGATGATGGAGAAGGTGTTTCTTCAACATATTCTGTTGATTCTGCCGATGGTGGATTTGTGCTTTGCACATTTCCATTTGAATTGTTGGAGTAGCAACCAGAGAAAGCAATTAGTAACACAGTGGAAGTAACTGTTGTAATAATCTTTATGTGCTTCATTGTCTCTTACTTGTTTTATAGTTAATATTTTTTTTCGCAGCAAAAATAGATAATTATGATTGATGGACAATCATCCATTTCGTCCATTTCATAGTTCGTTACAATTCTTTCATTCAAAAAATTGAGTGTTTACATTATTCATTTTGTAATTCCTAATTCTAAAAAGTTGTTCCAAGATCCTGGTGAAACTGTAGGGGTGGACTTTATGTCCATCCGTTCGCCTGGAATGAAAGGACGCCAATCTACTGCTTGAGGGGGTTACACTGATATGCTCGCTGTTTATCGACACGATGTTACGGTCTTTGTTGCCATTTCCGAGAGCAAGTATGCCTGTATGCGGTATTGGAAAAAGTGACAAAGACCGCAATAATTGTTGTTGAGGATGAATTTTCTTCTTTGGATGAAATGGACAACAACAAGAAGGCTGCAATTTCAAGAAAAAAACTTATTTTTGCAGTCGAAAACATCAGCATACAATATGCAGATGACAAAAAAATGGATTAAAACGAAAAAAAACAGCTCACAAATGACGTTTTATACCGAATATTTCTTATCTTTGCACTATCGCAGTTGATGTTGCGGTAAACGCAATAAAAGGAAACGTTTGGTTTTTCCAGCTGGTAAACTTCGACAACTTACCCGTGAAAGATGGAATGACAAGAACGTTCTTCCTGTGTATGTATTGTATGGGCTTCTTAGAAGTCCCCTATAATAATGCATAGGTGTGAGCTGTTTCTTCTAATCTTCTTTCGGGCAGTCGAAGGCCTTCCAGCGGATTAGCTGAGAGGCTCACACTTCTTATTGTGTCCGAAAGAAAAACAGTTATTACAAATTAGGTATCATCATTAAGCACTTAATATGTCGGCACTATTAGATCTCTTCAGATATTCCATCAGCAGTGTCTTCTGGGGTATTCTTATTGCAGTCCTTTTTATGGGGTTGTTCACTTTCCTCATAAAAGGCTGGTACAAGGATGCACAATTTACATTGCCAGGTATTATAGTCGGAGCATTGTTGTTTCTTCTTTTGTCTGTGCAATGTATCCTCATTATGGGGTCGCTGAAAATCATACAATTGACCGATTTCTATGAGGTTCAGATAGAGCGGCTTGTGGAAAGTCGTTATCCACCATCAGAATATGTCAGTTTGCGTCAGGCAGATGATGTCATCAAGGAAATCATCTATGAATATCCTCTTTTGCAATATTACATTGGCGGTGGCGAGTTCACTGGCTTTCAAGCACATGAGTTACCCCATGCGATAGCTACCGAATTGCGCTCTTTTATGCGCTGGTATATCTTTAGAAGGTTGATGTGGTGTCTTGCATTCGCTGTCGTTGGTGCCATCATTGTCATCAAAACGATGACGAAATCAAAAATCACACGAAGTGTTCGTCAACGTCCCACCTATAGGAGACAGCACATCGACATGCGAAGGAGAAGAAGATGATGTGTTGAGAGTGACTCATATAAAAGACAGACAATATAACAAACAAATACAAGATGAAAACACAAACATTTACAAATGGCAATCATGTACTGGTGGGTCTTGGTGGCACTGGTGGAAAAATTCTACGTGCGTTCAAGATGCGATTATTCGAGGAGTTTCACGAAGAAGATGAACGCAACAAACTCCCTGTAGCCTTGCTTTATGTCGACTCCACTGATGAAATGATGCCCAAGGATGGAAAAGCACGTGCCGACTTTCGCGTGATGGGCAAAAACGCTTCCTTCACACGTGATGAGTTTCTCAACATCAAGGCAGTGGATGTGGAATATATTCTTGACCACATAGGAAGTTATCCTTTGGTGAAGAGTATTGTAAGCAATGTCTCAGCCGTGAAATCCGCCATCGGCTCTTTGGGACAGGCGGCTGGACAAAAACGTCGCGCCGGGCGGTTGCTTTTTGCTGCCAATGCGATTGGCTATGTCAACAGCCTTCGAGAAAGGGTGGGACTTTGCCAAGCCAAATCTGGTATTTCAGGCGATAGCGAACTCACTCACATTCACATTTTCGCTGGTCTTAGTGGCGGTACAGGTTCTGGCTCCATCATTGATGCTGTCATACAAGCTCGCAAAACTTATCCCGATGCCAAGATTTCTGTCTATGCGATGATTCCTGAAAAAACTCTTCCCAAGAGCGATATGGACCAGGGACGCTATTACCCCAATGGCTTCGCTGCAATGCAAGAACTCAATGCTTTACAGGTTGGCAGGTGGCAACCACAAGATGTGACAGGAACTGGGCCGGCCGTATTGTACAACGACCGTATAAAGGGGGTAGCAGATGGTTTAACTGTCTATAGCAATGTCAACGAGAATGGCGAGGCCGTCAATTCTTTGGAAGACCTCCCCCGCATTGTGAGTGACTACATTTTTGCTCGTATTTTTCAGGTGAATGAAAACGATCAAGTTAATAGTGACATCATTCGTGCCTATAATTTTGAGAATATGGATGATTATGCACTTGAATTCGATGAAACGGCAAATCCAGGTCCCGATGGAAGAGTGGCTGTTGCTCGGACGAAAAAAATCAACTCCTTTGGCATCAAGCGAGTGATGTATCCTGAACTACGCATACTGAAACACATCACCTACACTGTTGGCGAAAGCATACTCTATCAATTCAAGTACAACAATTGGCGCGAGAACCAAGGTTTCGTCAATGAGGAGCGCAACAAGGACTATCGAAAAGAATATCTTAGCAAAGACAATTTGTCGGCATGGATGCTTGATGACTTGCATCTTACATTGGAAAAGAAAGTGCTTGAATCAGATGCCGACTACCCGCTTTTCCTGGACTATTGGCAAGACAAGGCTATAGGTTATGCCGACCAAGCCAAAAAGGATGACCCCCTTAACGACCTCAACGACATTATGAATGATTTCTTCAACAACCATTTCCGTGACGAGGGTGTGGAAAACTTCTATCTTGGCAAGGAGCGCGCCATCCCTGATATTGCACGTGAAATTCGCCATCGCATAGAAGGAGAATTGTTTGAGAAGTGGAAGTTGGGTGACGTGTCTATCGTGGAATTGCAGAAGGTGTCGCGCCTATTGCTTGAATATATGTCTGATTTACGCAAGGATTTGGAAAGCAAATCGAAAGAAGAGGCCGATGTGAACGCAAGGATAGAAGAAGAACGTATCGCCAATGTGGCAGAGTGGAGCCGTTTGGGCATTCTTCAACGCATGGTGGGTGTGGGGGCACGCCGTTTTGGAGAACACAAGGGCATATTGACCGACTACTTCGTTTCAAAGACGATGCTTGTAGCTTGGGAGTTCGCTAAAAAACTCGCCGCACGAGTGTATGTTGAATTAGGTAAGATGGATGCCGACATCTCAGCATTTGGCAAAAAAATCAATGATGCCCTCGATGAAACCGAGCGACTGGTGACCGCCCAACGCAAGGTGAACAAGGGATTGGAAGACTACAAGAGTGCCATCATCGAGGTGAGTGAAGAAGAAATGATGGGAGACTTTGAGGTGGAGTTGATAACCGACAAGGTGGAGATGCCCAATATTGCTCGTCAGATACGTGAGCGGATACTCCCTATGGGCGACTTCATTAATATTGGACGACTTGCCAATGATATCGATATCGACATCATCAAAGATGCCTTTGACCTGCGTCTCTCAGAAATCGTCAAAACGAAACATAACGAAAAGGCTGAGAGCGAAAACAAGGTGCTGGGACTCAACATTCTGACCCAATTACAACAAAAATTGCGCACTGAAGATCAAATCAATGAGTTCGCCTCAAAGATTATCAACCAAAGTGGAGTTTACTTGAAATTGAATGCTGAGCAACTCCAACGTGTTGTCCGCAATAATGAAGGTGAGAAAAGTCCTCATAATACTGCCAGTATTAACAAGAAGACTATTCTCATCTCTATTCCGTCGCCTGAAGAAAACGAGGGCTTGAAACGCTTCGCCGACAAGTTGGAGAAGGCATTCAAGCAATCTGTTAACCAAAGTGTGGCTCGCACCACTATTGTGGTAAACCGCAAAAGTCCCCGCAAGGATGAGTTGTCGATTATTACTGTAACTTACTGTTTCCCTATGCGTGCTATTGATTGGCTTCACTCCTACAAGGAGAAATACGACCGTTTTTTGCATACGGGCAACATGAGCACAGACATCGGAAATGCCATTTTGCTCCACAGCGAGGGAGATGGTAGAGACTTACCTCCCTTCTTTGTCGTGGAGAATGCCGAAGAAGTGGCTGCCGCCAAAGCTGCCACCCAAACCGCTAATGTGACAGGATCCGCAGTGCCTCCAAATGCTGCAATGGCTCCACCACCCATAAACGGTATGGCTTCCACACCGCCGCCTATTGCACCTGCTCCTGACATTAAACTCTTTATTGCTGTCGGTGGCCAACAGTATGGACCCTATGGTATTGATTTGTGTCGTCAAATGGTGATAGGTGGACAACTTACCCCATCGAGCATGGTCTGGATGGAGGGGTTGCCCGCTTGGACTCAAGCCAGCCATGTGCCAGCATTGCAATCTCTTTTTGCTCCACCCGCTCCACCCGCCATACCACCACTACCACCTGTGGGAAATCCCACACCTCCGTCATTGGTATAATCAATTGTGTAATAACTAAAACAATCTTTAAAATATGCCTATCAAACAAGAACGCATCCGTTTCCGATACGGAATATGCCTCAACGACAAATGTGAGAAATGCAAGTCAAAAGAAGTACAGGAGATACCTGCTCGCAAAGATTTGATATGTCCTGAATGTGGAAAACCTCTCCGAGAATGTCCACCACCCAAACGAAGTGGCAACAAATGGCTTTATTTGGCAGCTGCCATCATTGCACTACTGCTCATCGTAGGAGGTCTCTGGTGGCTTTCAGGCAGCGACGAACAATCATCCTCTCAATATGACCGTGCTGAACAACTGGCCGATAGTTTGAGAAAAGACAGTTTGGAAAAGGCAACCGATGCCACTGTAGCCGATAGTCTGAAGAACGACAGCATCAAGGATGATGCAGACAAAGCCAAGCAGGAGCGCGACAGTCTGCAAGCCGTGGCCGATTCGCTCCAACGCGTGGCCAACCAACAAAAAGCAGCACCTACAAATGTGCCTCCTGTTCCCGCTCCTGTCCAGTCAACCACCCCAACTCCCAAGGCAGCCTCATCCCCAACTCCCAAGGCAGCCCCATCCCCAACTCCCAAGGCAGCTCCTGTATCCGTTTCTACCACGGGTAGCAAGAACTTAGGCTATGCCGTGTTCAAGGGGTCGTTACGCAATGGACAGCCCGACGATGTGAACGGACGACTCGTTTTCAAATCTTCCCATGTCATCGATAGTCGCGATCCCAAAGGACGAATGGCCGAGCCAGGCGACTATGTGATTGGTGAATTTTCAGAAGGGCATCTTGTACAAGGCATTTGGTATGATGCCAACAATCAAGTGAAAGGCAGCATCATTATCGGTAAATGAAAAACTTATGAAAAATGAAAGAAGTTGGTGTATGGTGCTTGCCATTGTCTTCTTGTCGTTATCGGTACAAGCACAGCAGCTGAAACTCTTCAGTGAAGGTGTCCGGTCTATTTCCAGCCGCCAACAATTGATGGTGATGGACTTTATGGAGCACTATTTCCACACTGTGATGAAAAAAGGTGCAGCCTCCATGCAAACGAAAATGGCTGACGACAAGGTGTTTTTTCGCAAGGGAAGGCCTCAAGACCTTTATCAGGTAAATGATACGATGCCTATGGCCATCTCATTGGTGGACAAACACTATGAGGTGAGCTGGGCCAAAGACGACAAGCCTTTCATTACCGTGGTATTTCCGGCCCAATACGATCTCATTATGGGTATGGGACAGGAGGAGGCACAGAATAGGTTGAAGGAGGACATTTGTGCCTCAGAGATGCGCTCTCAAAAGCCTTCCGTCCCTGAAGACTTGGTGGAAAGAGGAGGTGTATATGTGTCGGAAAAAGGACATTTCGAATTGGAAAGCCTGAAGGATGCCACCTTTTATAGGAAAAATGGCAATAAGTTCGTTCCTGTTTTTGAAGATGAGCACAAGGACTTGTCGGCTGCAAATCTCTTCCATGGCTTGGCAGAAGATGCCGCCTACCAACTCTATGTGGAGCAATCGGTCTATGGGATGAAAACCATCAATTATAACATTCGGTTGTCGCAGTGGCTCGACTATTGCAATAGTATGAATCTCAAAGTGTTTTTCGCTGTTGAGGAAGAACGTGAAGATGGGTTGTTGGCTATTGTCATCGCTCATAGCCGAGAGTTGGGTTTTAATCACATGCTGTCGGTGGTGATTCCTGACAATTTCGTCATCCATCCTAATGCAGTGCTAAAGGCTCGGCTTACCTGCTACATCCCAACACACAATTTGAAAAACCTTTATCAACAAGAGACGAATAATAGAAAGCGTAAACAATGGCAATAAAAGGCAAAACAATTCTCTGCATGCTGTTTTTTGTGGCTACCAACCTTGGTGTTTTTGCACAATCGGGCGATAGTACGGCCAAAAGCATCGCCAAAATCAAGCGCGATGCCCAATATCTGTATGCTGAAGCAACAATGAAAGTGGCAAGTGAAGCTGTGGATGGAGCAAAGGCCATTCTTGAGACGATGGTGGGAGAATGGGTGCGGAAGATGTATCCCGATGAAGATATTGAGGTGTGCATTGTGAAAGCCAAGGAACATTGTCAGCAACTGCAGACGCAACGTGGAGATTATTACCGTGCTTTTGTCTATGTGAAGAAGAGCGACATTATGGCCGTCAGCGACAAAAACGAGGTGAACGTCTTCAAGGTTCAACCTATTGGCGAAGGGTCAACTTTGGTTGCATCTGATTCTGCAATCTACGACCTCCCTTCCAATTATGTGACAACAACTATTGTCCTCACCGATGAGGAGCGACGAATGCTGTGCATTCGCCGATTCAGCGACATCGAACCTTATGTGAAAGGACTAAAGAGTACAGGTGTTCTCTGTGATTATGGCAAATACGCCACACTGCCTGTTGGCGCGGCGTGCCATCTTTTCGTTTACAACCGTGAGGGGGATATCATAGCATTGTTGAGAAGTGATGGTAATGAACAAGTGAATCTCAGAACATTACAGCAAGATGACATCAAGAGATACAAAAATTGTGGAGCCTTTTGGCTTTTGTTAAAAACTACAAGCTTATGAGAAATATTATTTTTTGTTTGTTCTTGTCCTTGTCCATTGTAGTGCGGGCTTTTGACATTTCTGTGACAATTACTGACGGAGTGGAAAGTGACGCATTACGACAAAAGATGGAGCGTAATATCATGCAGATATTAAACGAAATCAATGCGGCACAGGCTGCCGACCGTAATCTTGATTTCTCCGCCATGGGTGTTGGCACTGACGTGCAGCGGTCGATGGCCATGTTGTGGGAAAACACGCCTTTTCTCTGTACGGATGAGGAGATTGTGGAGCACTGTATTACCACAAACTCGGGTTACCAAGTACGCAACATCCCATTGATGATGAAACCCACTGCCGAGCGGGCTTTTAATGAGGAAGAGTACCAAGAGGCCGTCATCAGTTTCGACAAACAAGGCAATGTGGTGAGTTTCTATCTCTCTGTCAGTATGAATCTCTATATGAATGTTATCAAGAGCAACTTGGAACTTACGGACCTACGACGTCGGCAGATGATTCTCGACTACGTGGAACAATTCCGCACCGCATATAACCAAAAAGATATCAAGTTTCTTAATCAGGTGTTTAGTGACGATGCTCTCATCATTACAGGAAAGGTAATTATGCAGAAACATGCCGAGGGTTTTTCCTCACAGAAGATAGAATACAATAAGCAAAGCAAGAAAGAATATATCGACAAACTCCGACGTATCTTCCAGAATGCTCGATATTTTAAGATTACGTTCGATGAAATAGAGGTGATGCGCCATCCTACCAATCCCAACTTTTACGGCGTGACATTGCTACAGGGCTACACTAACAATAGCTATCATGATGACGGTTATCTCTTCCTCCTTTGGGACTTCACCAACGAAAACCAGCCACAAATACACGTTCGCACATGGCAACCCGACAAGGTGGGAGGCAAACCTTTGCCCAAGGACGAGGTGTTTACATTAGGAGATTTTGACATTTGAAACTAATAATATAATTATGAGAAGAATATTTGTATTTTTAATGCTGTGTTTTTGTTTGGCAAGCTATGCACAGCAACTGACCGTGAAATCGGTCTCCCCCCGTCCACAGGATGCACGTGCACGTACGAAACAACGAGATGATGCGAAAGGAAACAAATGTGCCATCGTCCGTGTCGGGGTGGTAGGAGTGGATAATCTTGTTTTCCCCGATGCTGTGGGTGATGTGGAGCGTGTGATGAGCGAATATGTGGTTTATGTTCCTAATGGGTTGAAAAAACTCAAATATAAAGACAATGCTGGCAATGACCTGGGCTCTGTCAGTTTTGATGATTATGGGATAGAGGTCAACTCATTGGAATCCTACGACGTCATCCTTGAATCAGGAAACCATCTTCGGACTGCCATCTTCACCAGTTTACCTCCAGATGCCCAACTGAAATTTGATGGACAACTAATAAAAGTCAGCAAAGATGGTACAGCGATGGTCAACAAACCTGTGGGAGAATATTCCTATCAGGTGGAAGCTGATGGATACAATAGAGCAAATGGCACTGTTTGCCTGACCGAAGACGAAATTTCCACCACTACAGTTGTCGCCCTTCAAGTGCGCAAGCATAAAGTGAACATTGAGGCTTCTCCGGAAGAAGCTACAGTGTTTGTCGATAATGTTCCTTATGACGACGTGGTAAATTTGGAATTGACCGAAGGGAAGCACACCATCCGTGTCACGGCACCCTTATATGATGATAAGGAGATGACCATCGTCGTGAAAGATGACATGACAGAACGCATCTCTTTAAAAAAAGCCGACCAAGAAGTGGTGAAGCATAAGGAGGAACGAAGCAGGACAAGCATCAATGTGAGAAACGCTGTTTACTCTGCTTTCAGTGTCTCTATGATGGGGGTGCCTGAAATCGGAAAAATCATAGACAAAGAGAATGCGTTTGATTTTGCCTTTGAATCCTCCTGGGTCTGTCATTTTGCCGGAATTATGGGCTTGAGGATGGGAGCTGGTATAGGACTTATCAAATCGAACAAAAATGAAAAATATGTCGAACTGGCATATAATTCAGAAATAGACAGTCTTGAATGGTTGTTGCATGTTGACATACCGTTGCAAATAGGGTTTTCTTTGCCTTTCGGCAAATACAACCAACACATGTTTAATCTTTTTGGAGGTGGATATGGTAGTTTTATTACGAGAATCGGAATCAAAGATGAGGTAATTGAACCTGATGACGAAGTGTTGAAAAATATCACTAAGGAAAAGGATGAAATCGAAGACCATAAGGTTGATTATGGAATAAGAGTATCTGCCAAAATCGACATTGGACATTTTGTTTTGGGAGCTGACCTTAGTCAGAGTTTGAACGCCATGGGCTTTTCTGCTGGGGTTAATTTAGGTTGGAAAATATATACTAAAAAGAAAAATAAGTAAATAGTTATTATGAGAATCATTAAAATCTTTTTCTTGATTGGCATTTATGTAATCTGCACCTTTACGTGCCGTGCACAATCTTTCGACGTCAAAAGTGTCTCACTGAAGCCGATGGATCTAACAGCCATAGAACATCCGGTTATGGATAACAATGGCGACACTTGTGCATTGTTGAAAATTAAAATCGAACATCTGCAAGGAGTAGAATTCACCAACAAGAATCAATATGTCAAGGCTGGCTACGAAGATGGCATTTATTTTGTGTATGTTCCTACCATTAGTAGGAAACTTGATATCAGTCATAAAGACTATTTGCCCAAGCAACTCGATTTGAGCGAATATGGTTTTAAACGGCTGAAAGGAGGAAAAACGTATTTTGTGGTGATTGAGGCATCCATCAAAAACGAATTGAAAAGCAAGGTCGTATTGAATGTCGAACCTAAAGATGCAGAAGTCACTTTCGATAAAAAAAACTGTCCTAAAGAAGAAGGCGTCTATGAGTTTCTTGTTGAGCCTGGACCCCATCAATATGTTGTTGCTTATGATAATTATCAAGAGCAAAATGGTGTGGTGGATGTTGGCAATTCGGATGTTAAGACAGTGACAGTCAGATTGCAGCCTATCACACATCTTGTTAGGGTTGATGGAAATGTGAAAAATGCAAGAGTAATTGTTGACAATAACGATTATGGTAAGGTAGGAGACATATATCTGCCTCAGGGTATGCATTATATACGCATCATCGCAGATGGGTACACTGACTTTGTTCAAGAAGTAAATGTTACAAAAAGAACTGAAACAATCAGTTTCTCTCTGGAAGAAAACCATGAGGTGGAGCATGTGCATGCTACTCCTGTTACCATCATCTCTACGGGAACAAAAGTATTTAAAAACAATAAGCAAATCAAGGAATGGACCCCTGGGCATAACACTGTCAGTCTTATGCCTGGAAAATATCAGATTACCGACGATATAGGGGGAAAGGAGAAAATCAAAGTAGGCACCGACTCTATGGAAGTCTATCTTGGGTATTTCCCCCAAAAACAACGAACGGATACAGACTCGCCCAATTATTCACCAAGCGCTGAAAATCACCAAGAAACTACGACAAACGGTCAGTCTTCAAGTTATATCGACAATAGGTATAAACAAAGAGAAACTACAAGAGGCCATACATTTGGCAATAACTACAATTATAACAATCATTCAGAAAGTCGTACAAGAAGCAATACCAATAATTATAACAGTCAACATAGATTTACAGAAAGCCGTACAAGAAGCAATACAAATAATAATAACAATCAGCGTCGAGTTACAGAAAGTCGTACAAGAAGTAACACCAATGATTATAACAATCAACGTAGATCAACTCCAAGTCGCCGTTTTGGGAACCCCAATAGTGGTACGGTGGGAAATAATTTCAACATTCCAGGAAAAAGGAAATGACGAATAACTTGTAACGTCCGCCAAGGTCACATCAAGCAGGTACGGTTGTTGCAAAAATGTTGTGATGACAAATTGGAAATAAACATGTGATTTTGTCCTAATAGTCATCGCCTATTTCATAGGGATTTCTTATCTTTGCACTCAACTTTTCTTCAAAAGAATAACTCGGAAAGTTAGTCGGGAAAATGGGATAGTCTGCATATACTGTTAATAAGTGGTGCGGCAATTGTTTTCAAATCAAAAGATAAGTGTTTATGAATGAGCTGAACAACAGCGAAAGAGTGCAGCTTGAAGGGGCGAATTGGAAAGAGCTGCGTTTCTTTCAGAAGTCTGAGGCTCTTTACCAGATGACATTTGTGTTCTGTGCGCGTTTTCTGCCTAAACATGGTGACCGCACAGTGGACCAGATGGTACAAGCAGCACGTTCGGGCAAACAGAACATCATTGAAGGCTCTGAGGATGGGAAGAGTTCGACGGAGATGGAACTGAAATTGCTCAATGTGGCTCGTTCCAGTATTTATGAGTTGAGGGAGGACTTCAAGGACTATCTGCTCTCCCGCAAGTTGCCACTATGGGACAAGCTGCATCCTCGATATCAGAAGATGCACGATTTCACAAAAGCACATAATCGGCTTGAGGATTATGAGCCATTCTTCCAAAGGTGGAACGACGAGGATATGGCTAATATCGGATACACGTTGTGCTGCCAGATTGATGTGATGATGAACGGATATCTGAGAACGTTAGAAGAGCGTTTTCGGAGAGAAGGAGGGATGAAGGAACGCATGTACAGAGTGCGCACTGGGTATAGAGCGGAGCAAGACCGCAAGATGAAGGAGATGGAGGCCACCATCAAGTGGCAGGAACAAAGAATCAAAGAACTCGAGGCCGAGCTGGAGAGGATAAGAGAGGACGGAAGAGGATAAGAGAGGACGGGAGAGGATAAGAGAGGACGGGAGAGGATAAGAGAGGACGGGAGAGGATAAGAGAGGAAAGAAGAGGAGGGGAGATAATGTGAGATGACATCCTCTAAAATCCTCTATAATCCTCTATAATCCTCTGCAATCCTCTACACTCCTCAAAAAAGCTGCTATGGCAGGATATAACGAGGGAGCAATGCCTCTACATAAATGCGATGGCGGAAAAGATCGTTACGATGACTTTTCTTTATTGTTTTTAGCTTGATAAAGGCCATATCTCAACTTTTTTTGCTAATTTTGTCGCTCCAAAGGAAAACGACATGAGAAGCACGATGAAAAAAGTGATGGCAGTTGGTGTCGCTTTGCTCTGCTTTGCCGCTTGTGGCAAGATGGGCAAGGCGCAGGATGACAATGCCATGGCTGATGTTGACAGTATGGCCGTCGATACCCTGAAGGCCGACAGCACACATATAGAAAAGGAAGCTTTCACGGTAACCTTCCCACCCGGATGGGTGATGGTGACCGAGGGAGAGCGGTTGGTGGAGATGAAAATCCCCGACCCGGCGAACGATGCCCCTTGGGCTGCCAAGGCCTCTTTCCGCTTGGAGACCCTGCCCGGTGCGTTTCGGACGGCGGCTGCCTACGTGGCGGAGAAGTTGAGGCTTGATGATTCGGCCACTGCCCTCGATGATGTCACCGCCAATGGCATCACCTGGAAAGTGATGGCTTTCAACGCGATGGACAAGCCCATCATGATGTATGCTCCTCTGCCAGTGTCCGGTGTTGCCAAGGTGTATATGGAAAACGTCAGTTTGGATGACCCCGACGTGAAGGCCATCCTTGAGAGCATCACCCTGCGAATGCCACCCCCCGACACCTTGGCGGTGGGCATGCAGCAAGGAGACACCATTGTCATGGGAAAGGAGGTGGGACGATGAAGACCAATTCTGCCAAGGCATGGCTGCTCGCATCAAGGCCGAAGACCCTTGCGGGCGCGGCAGTGCCGGTGATGATTGCCTTGGCCCTCGCTTGGGCCGATTGCGGAGGGGCGGCCTTCCGTCTGCTTCCGGCTGTGCTATGCATGCTCTTCGCCCTCATCATGCAAGTGGACGCCAATTTCATCAACGACTATTTCGACTTCAAGAAAGGGGTCGATGACGAAAGGCGGTTGGGCCCCAAGCGGGCGTGTGCGCAAGGATGGGTGACGCTCCGTGCCATGAGCAAGGCCATCCTGCTCACCACGGCCTTGGCCTGCTTCGTCGGTTTGCCATTGGTGGCATACGGAGGATGGGCGATGGTGGCGGTGGGTGCGGCGTGCGTGCTCTTCTGCTTCCTTTACACCACCCATTTGTCATCCCGAGGAATGGGCGACTTGCTCGTGCTCGTGTTCTTCGGCCTCGTGCCGCTATGCGCCACCTATTACCTCCAGCTCCACGTGGTCACGGCAGAGGTGGTGACGGCGGCGTTCGCTTGCGGACTGGTCATCGACACCCTGCTGGTGGTGAACAACTACCGTGACAGGGAGAACGACAAGATGAAAGGAAAGGTGACGCTTGTGGTGCGCATAGGGGAGAAGGCGACGGAGTGGCTGTTCCTCGCCTTGGGCGTGGTGGCCTGTCTCATGGGCGTGGTGTTCCTCATAGGAGGGCGGCCATGGGCCTTCATCCTCCCTTTGGCCTACTTGGCGTTGCACGTCGGCACATGGAGGCGCATGGTGGCCATCAACAATGGCACGAGGCTCAACGACATCTTGGGGGAGAATGCCAGGAACATGACGGCATACGGCATTCTCACGACCATCGGCCTACTCTTGTGACGAAATCATTCCTCTCCGCTGTTCACCAATTCGATGAGCGAACTTTCCCCATCCTCTTCGTTTACATTATTTAGATAGGCGAACAAGAGGATGGCCATCAAGATGATGAATATCACCACTTTGGCAAGGCAACTTGCCACTTTCTTGAAAACAATGATGGCTACTATGATGACGATGATGCTGATGATGCTGCTCGACAGGTTTCCCATTTCTAAAAATTCCATAATGCTATGACATTTTGCTCACCTGGGAGAGGGTGAAGGTTTTCATTTAAACAAGTTCTTGAACGACGAGGGGATAGGCGACTCAAACTCCATGCGCTCCCGTGTGACGGGATGATAGAAGCAGAGCAGGCAGGCATGGAGGCAGAGGCGATGCACGGGGTCGTCGCCATTGCCGTATTTCTTGTCGCCGCAGACAGGGTGGCCCATGTCGGCGGCATGCACGCGGATTTGGTTCTTGCGTCCCGTT
>Ga0129307_1002357_pt1 | contig 15210 bp, 13 predicted proteins | sample P1105metagenome_FD_94437 | JGI IMG/M metagenome (GOLD analysis project Ga0129307, IMG submission 94437) | Capybara group fecal microbial communities from Wisconsin, USA - P1105 metagenome | ecosystem: Host-associated > Mammals > Digestive system > Large intestine > Fecal | place: USA: Wisconsin... | reverse complement strand
CAAGCTTAAGCTTGACCTTACATACATTGAGAACTACAGCGTGTGGCTTGATATTAAGCTTATGTTCTTAACGATACGTGTTCTTTTTACACCCGATGCGACTGAAGGTGTGGGAGAAGAGCAGGTGACGGCACTTAAGGACAGTGCCGCTCAGGAGAAAGAATAATACGGAGATTTCCATGAAGTTTTCGATCATTACGGTCAGCCTCAATTCGGGGCCGAAACTGCTTGAGACTGTGGAAAATATCCTCAAGCAGACTTACAAGGATTTTGAAATAATAGTCAAAGACGGCGGTTCCACCGACGAATCCTTATCTAAGGTCAAGGATTTGAACTCGCCTTTTGTTAAAGTTGTAGAGACGTCGGACAAGGGCATTTACGATGCCATGAACGAAGCGGTTAAGTATGCGACCGGCGATTATGTGTTGTTCCTTAATGCGGGAGATAAATTCTACTCGGGCGATGTGCTTGAGAGGGTCGCCCGCCTGGATTTGCCTGAATCGAGCGCGATTGTGTACGGCGATACGTACTTTGTGGCCTGGGATTCGCTTTCGAAAGCTCCGTCCAAGATTACAGGTTCGGTGTGCTATCGCAATATCCCTAATCATCAGGCGATTTTCTATTCGAAGGATGTGCTTACGGAGAGAGGTTTCGATACTTCGTACAAGATTCGCGCGGACTTCGAGCATTTTGCTTATTCTTACTTCAAGGCACATAGGAAGTTTATCTATGCGGATCTTCCCGTGAATTTCTATGAGGGTCGCGGAGTTTCCGAGGCTAAGGAGAATAAGCGTTTAGACAAGAAAGAGTATAACCGTGCCGTGAGGAGCAACATTCCGCTCGGCAACAGGTTTATATACAGAGCGACATTAATACTGACGCTCCATAAGCTTCGCGGCGCGCTTGCGCATAACCCTAAGACCGCCAAGCTTTATCAAAAACTAAAAGGGAAATTGTACGGATGAGAGTTTTGTGGCTGTGCAACATATTACTTCCGTCAGCGGCAGAAACACTTCACCTGAAGGCCTCTAACAAAGAAGGATGGCTTTCGGGTATTTGTGATGTTGTGAAGTCCAATCACGAGTTCGAACTGGGCATTGCTTTTCCTGTACCCGCGGAGCTCGACGGGCGTTCTTTTGACAAGGACGGTATTACTTATTTCGGGTTCTACGAAGATACTGTCAATCCCGAGGTTTATGATGCGGCAATTGAAGGCAGACTTCAGAAGATTCTGGATGAGTTCAAGCCCGACATGGTGCACATCTTCGGTACCGAGTACCCGCATACGCTGGCGATGTGTAAGTGCATGAGGCATCGCGCTTCGAAAGTGATGGTGGGAATTCAGGGAGTGGTTGCGGAATGCGCCGCTCATTACCTTGACGGTGTTCCTAAGCGAGTAGTCGACAGAGTCACATTCAGAGATTTTGTAAGACACGACGGCTTAAAGAAGCAAAAGAAAAAGTTTGAATTACGAGCAGTTAATGAAGTCGAGGCACTTAAGATAGCGGGTAACGTTACCGGCAGGACGCCTTTCGACCTTAACTATACTACCAATATTAATCCTGAGACCAAGTACCATTTCATGAACGAAACTTTGAGGAGCGAGTTCTATGAGGGTACGTGGAATATAGATGAGTGCGAGACGCATTCGATTTTCTTAAGTCAGGGCAATTACCCGCTTAAGGGGCTTCATACTATGCTTAAGGCAGCAGGACTGCTTAAGAGTAAGTATGCGGACTTAAAGATTTATGTGGCCGGTGATAAGATTACGGGTCACAAGACGCTCAAGGAAAAGATTAAGATTAGTTCTTACGGCAAGTATCTGCTTGAGCTTATTAAGAAGTACGGTCTGGAAGATATTGTGGAGTTCACGGGCAATATCACGGCGGGCGAGATGAAGGAGCGGATGCTTAAGGCTAACGTTTTTGTGTGTCCGTCATCTATCGAGAATTCACCCAATTCGCTGGGCGAGGCTATGTTACTCGGAGTGCCTTGCATTGCGTCGAATGTGGGTGGCATCAGCGGAATATTTAAGGCTGATGTGGACGGACTTTCTTTTGCCGGGGGAGATGTTAAGGGACTGGCGGAAGCGGTTGATAAGATGTTTTCAAGCGATGCACTTATGATTGAGTGCTCCGAGAAGGCGTCGATGCATGCGCATATTACGCACAACCCTGATGTGAATTACAAGAGACTTATCGAGATATACAGAGAGATTACGGGATGCGAATAGTATTTGTGTCTAATTACATAAATCATCACCAGATACCGCTGTCGGAGGAGCTGTACAGGCTGACCGGCGGTGAGTATACGTTCGTGCAGACCGAGCCGATGGAAGAGGAACGCGTTAAGATGGGCTGGGATGCGGGGGCTGTGAATAAGCCTTATGTGAAGCTTTATTATGAGGATAAGGCGGCGTGTGATGAGCTTCTGATGAGCAGTGACTGCGTGATATTCGGCGGTTGTGAGGATGAGAGTGTTATTAAGCCGAGGCTTGATGAGGGGAAGTTTACCATCAGGTATTCGGAGAGCATTTATAAGAGTGGTCGATGGAAGTTTGTGTCGCCGCGAGGGCTTAGGCGCAAGTATCAGGACCATGTGAAGTATCGTAAAGGTCCGGTATATCTGCTGTGTGCGGGCGCGCATGTGGCGGGAGATTTTAGGCTGATACATGCTTATCCCGGGAAGATGCTTAAGTTTGGGTATTTTCCTGAGTTTGTGGAATACAGTGATGTGCATGAGTTAAGGCGCGGCAATGACTGCCTGAATATACTTTGGGCGGGAAGGTTCGTGGACTTTAAACATCCTGAGAGGATGATGCTTATGTGCTCGGGGCTTAAAGCTGCCGGAGTTAATGCCAAGGTTACTGTTGTGGGTAACGGTGGCAAGCTGTATGAGGACTGCGTCGAGCTGGCTCGGAAGCTGGGGCTTGGCGAGATGGTTTCTTTGGCCGGGAGTAAGACGCCGGCGGAGGTCAGGGAGTATATGCGTCGGGCCGATGTGTTCGTGAGTACTTCGGACAGAGGCGAAGGCTGGGGCGCGGTGATTAATGAGGCGATGAATTCCGGATGCGTGACTGTCGGGACTTATGAGATGGGCGCGGCGCCGTACATGATTGAGGACGGTGTGAACGGATTCTTATATAAGGCACGGGATATAGACGGACTGTGCCGATTGGTTGAAAGCGTTGCGGGGGACCGCGAGGGACGCTTTAAGATGGGCGAGAAGGCCTATGAAACGGTTAAGGGTATGTGGAACCCGTCAGTGGCGGCTAAACGGCTGTATGAGTTCATATGCGACCCTGAGCATAACATGGGCAGATACGAGGAAGGACCACTCAGTAAGGCATGAGTACTTTTGTCAGTGTGATAGTTCCGATTTACAATATCGAGGACTGCTTGGACAAGTGCATAACTTCGATATTGAATCAGACTTACACGAATTTTGAGCTGATTCTTTCGGATGATGGATCGACTGACGGGAGCGGTGCGATTGCCGACAAGTATGCGGCAGCGGATGCGCGCGTCAAGGTGATTCACAAGCCTAACGGCGGGTCGTCGAGTGCGAGAAATGCGGCGATAGCGATTGCGGGTGGCGAGTATTATTCTTTCATCGACAGCGATGACTATGTGGAGCCGGACTTTCTTGAGAAGCTTATGGAGCCTGTTGAGAGGGCGAAGAGCTTCGGGTCGGTGGTGCCGGCGATTGTGCAGATAGGGCGCAATGAGATTGATGTTGAGGGCAATGTGATGCCTGATATATGTACGCCTCCTGCGGCGGAGTCGTTTATAGACAGCCGCGAGTTCTTTAAGAGCCTGATAATGCATGTGGGCGATTGCTCATTCTGCACGAAGGTTACGGCGGCGAGGCTGTTCGAGGGGCGCGGATTTCCGGAGGGAAAGCTTAACGAGGACTTTCATCTGCTGATTCAGATGCTTAATGATTGCGACGGCATCGTGAGCCTTCCGGGGTACAAGTACCACGTGTTCTACCGCGAGGGCAGCAATTCGCGTAAGAAGGATAAGAACGATTTCTCGCGAGTGTTCCAAGATTGCGTAGATAATGCAGATTTGGTAGAATCAATTGTCGCTCGAGACATGCCGGAGCTTAAGCCGGTGGCGCTTCGATTCGCGCTGTTCCAGAGGCTTGAGTACCTGCTTCACATACCGATTGCGCTTATGCGCAAGGACTATGCGGGATATCCGGAGTGCGTGGCTTATGTCAGGAAGCATTTCGGCGCGATGCTGGGTAATGAGTATCTGACGTTTAAGAATAAAATCTATCTTGCGCTGTTTGCTGTGGCACCTAAGGGTGTCAGAAAGCTACATGCGTGGATTAAACATATTTAGGAAATTTTATGAAGAATAAAGTATTTAGCAGGACGGTTTATTTTTCGAAAAATAAAAAATGGGTAGAGAGAGCAATTGCGCTGGCAGTGGCTGATGCGTTTATAGTTGCTTTTGCTGCTGTGTGCGCGTTGTGGATGAGATTCGATTTCTCGTTCCAAGCGATTGACAAGAAATTTCTGGCTAACGCTGTGCACATGTTACCCTTTGATATACTGTCGACGCTGGTGGTCTTCTGGCTGTGCAAACTATACCAGAGCGTGTGGAGATATGCGAGCGCCAATGAGCTTATTAAGGTGGCGATTGCAGTAGTAATCGAAGGCGTGTTGCAACTTGTAGTATTCCTTGTATTTGGCGTGAGAGTACCGAGGAGTTACTATCTCTTCTACGTTACCATTCTTGGTATCGGCGCGGCGGGAATACGTTTCTCGTATAGATTCCTGAGAATCCTCAGATCAAGGCAACTTTCGCTTCGGTTCGGAGACAATCGTAAGAATATCATGATTGTGGGTGCGGGCTCGGCAGGTAACTCTATTTTGAAAGAAATAGAAGTCAGTTCCTACCTTACCATGCACGTATGCTGTCTTATCGATGACAATAAAGGCTGTCAGGGCAAATCAATGCGCGGCATACCGATTGTGGGCGGCAGAGAGGCCATACCCGAAGCGGTACAGACTTATGATATTGATGAAATTATTATAGCCATTCCCAGTGCTCCGAGAAGCGAGATTAAGAAGATTGTTGAGATATGTAAGGAAACCGGATGTACCATCCAGATGGTTCCCGGTATCTATCAGCTTATCAACGGCGATGTAAGTATCTCACAGCTTCGCGAGGTCGAGATTGAAGACCTTCTCGGTAGAGAGCCTGTTAAGATTAATGTAGATGAGATAATAGGTTACATAGAGGGTAAGACCGTTCTTGTAACCGGTGGTGGTGGCTCTATCGGAAGCGAGCTCTGCAGGCAGCTTGCGGCTCATAACCCGAAGCGCCTTATTATCGTAGATATTTATGAGAATAATGCATACGACATTCAGCAGGAGCTTAAGAGTAAGTTCCCTAAGCTCGACTTAGTAGTGCTGATTGCGTCGGTTCGTAATGAAGAACGTATAGACCAGATATTTGACGAATACAGACCCGATATTGTATACCATGCGGCTGCGCACAAGCATGTGCCACTCATGGAAGACAGCCCCGGTGAGGCTATCAAGAATAACGTATTCGGTACCTATAAGACTGCCAAGGCAGCTGACAAGTACGGTGTTAAGAAGTTCGTGCTTGTATCCACCGATAAAGCAGTTAACCCTACCAACATCATGGGCGCATCGAAGCGTATGTGTGAGATGGTAGTGCAGATGATGAACGAGCAGTCTAAGACCGATTTCGTGGCTGTTCGATTCGGTAACGTGCTCGGCTCCAACGGCTCCGTAATCCCGCTTTTTAAGAAGCAGATTATGGCAGGCGGTCCCGTGACGGTTACAGATCCTGACATTATCAGATATTTCATGACTATTCCGGAGGCGGTATCCCTTATCCTCCAGGCAGGAGCGTACGCTAAGGGCGGCGAGATATTCGTGCTCGATATGGGTGAACCCGTGAAGATACTGGACCTTGCGGAGAACCTCATAAAGCTCTCGGGCTTCAGGGTCGGCGAGGATATAGAAATTGTCTTTACAGGATTGCGTCCGGGTGAGAAAATGTACGAAGAACTTTTGATGGACGAGGAGGGTCTTAAGGACACCGCCAACGCCCTCATTCACATCGGAAAGCCCATAGAATTCAATAAAGACGAGTTCATGAGCAAGCTCGGCGAGCTTAAGGAAATCAGCGAAGAGCACCCCGAGCAGGTTAAGAAAGCGGTTAGCGAGATAGTTACGACATATAAGTACAGGGAAAGCGTTACGAACTAAAATGGATAAGAGCAGTTCTAGGATAATCAAATCTGCCTCGGCTTTTCTGGCAGTGCTGATTATCGTGGTTGCAATAGTACTCATCAACCAGAAGATGCAAGCAGATGAGCGCCATGAAGCAGCATTAAAAGAGACGATAAATTACAACGAAGCCTACGATGCGAGGCTCCAGAAGTTTTCTTCTTTTGCCGACGAGAAGTTTGCGTTACGGTGCGTGGACGTCGAGAAGAGGGAGGCCGATTATACGAGATGTGTCGCCGAGCAGTACGGTGCCGCGCACATCAGCATGTGGAACATCGATGCGCTGGATGAAAGCACGTATCCGAGCTTATTCGGGCAGTCAATGATTTATACAAAGTATGAGTACAAGACCCCGATGGAGCTTAGAGAGTATCTCGGATATATCGTTGAGTCCGGTAACGAGTTAAACCACGTTTATATCAACATCGATCCGTACATACTTGAGAATAACTACAAGGAAGCGGTCTTCTACGACGAGGAACCGCAGCAGTTTGAAGAATACATTCATAGCGAGATATTGCAACTGTTCAATGATTACCCGAAGGTATCTTTCGAATTATTCCTTCCGGCCCGCCCCGTATCGTACTGGGCATCTCTTCCCGTCGAAGAGTATAATGAAATCATGGACCGCTGGTACGTGTTCCTCATGTACCTGCACTGGTGTCCCAACGTAGTCGTCCGATATCTCGGCGACCAGGAGTGGCTCGTGGCCAATGACTACAATTACGCGTCTCCCGAGCGCTTCACCGATGAAGTAATGTCCACCGCGTATCTATACCTGTACGCATACGAAGAATACGAAGTCAACGCACCCGAACTTAAGCAAAAGAAAGGCGCTATAGACAAATACATCCGCAAGGAAAAGAACGGCGACTACAACGTCTGCGACTTGTCGGGCAAGAAGATAGTCTTTATGGGCGACAGCCTGTTTGACTACGTAAAGCTCGACTCCGCCTGCATCTCCGGCGTAGTCAAGCGCATGACCGGCGCCGAATGCTACAACTTCGCCATCAGCGGCACCTGCGCTTCCGCCATAGACAAATACGGCTTCACCGGCATAGCTAACGCTACCGCCATGAAGTCAGCAATGGACTTTGAGTCAAGATACCAACGCGAGGCCAAGCGATTCTCTGCTGATTACAAAGAGGGCGATGACGTCGTCTTCGTAATCCTCTACGGCATGAACGATTACTTCAGTAATGTGCCGATTACAGAGGACGATATAGAGGAACCGTCTGACGATGATTCTGAAGAGGATGACGGTGTTGTCAAGGTAGTATTCTCCGCTGATGACACATTTACAAGCTCCATGCGCTATGGAATCGAATCCCTTAAAAAGGCATACCCGCAGGCATCGATAATCGTGATGTCACCTTACATGATAGGAATCAAAAAGGGTGGCAAAGAGCCATATGCTGAGAGCGGAAGAACACTACCTGAGTATATTAAGGTACTCGAGAAACTTAGCTCCGCCGAGCACGTTGAGTACTATGATTTGTACAGCGATGGCCCTATCAAAAAGGATAATGTAGATATGTATTTGGTGGATGGGGTGCACACAAGAGAGATTGGCGTGTTTGCGCTGGGAGAGGATATGGCCAAGCAAATAGAAAGTGCCTTGCGCAAAGAATAGGCCATAAATCAGAGTGTAACAAGATATTTTTAGAAAGAAGAAATATAATGAAATATGCATTAATAGGATGTGGAAGAATTTCGACCAACCACATCAAAGCAGCCGTAAATAACAAGCTTGAAATTGTTGCGGTTTGCGATATTGAGCCTTCACATATGGAGGCAGTACTTGAAAAACACGGATTAAATAAGGACGAATCAATCGCAAGATATACCGATTACAAAAAGATGATCGAAGAACATTCGGACCTACAACTTATCAGTATTGCCACAGAGAGCGGAATTCATGCAGAGATAGCTCTTTATTGTATCGATAAAGGCATTAACGTGATTATAGAGAAGCCTATGGCAATGTCTCTTGCCGACGCTGACAAGATTATTAAGCTTTCAGAAGAAAGACACGTTAAAGTATCTGCGTGTCATCAGAATAGATTTAATGTAGCGGTTCAGAAAATGCGTGCCGCACTTGAAGCAGGAAGATTTGGTAAGCTTTCGCATGGATCTATTCATGTTAGATGGAACAGAAATCAAGACTATTATACACAAGCGCCTTGGAGAGGTACATGGGCGCAAGACGGTGGTGCACTTATGAACCAGTGTATCCATGGAATAGATTTGCTTCGTTGGACTTTCGGCGACGAAATAGAAGAGGTATACGGACAGACCAGGCAGCAGTTCCACCACTACCTTGAAGCAGAAGATATAGGAATGGCTGTGGTTAAGTTCAAAAACGGTGCCATTGCGACAATTGAAGGTACTACTAATGTTTACCCAAAGAACCTCGAAGAAACCTTATACATTTTTGGCGAGAACGGTACTGTTAAAATTGGCGGTACTTCCACCAATAACATCGACGTATGGGACTTTGCTGATGAAACCGATGCTGATGTTAACAACAAGGGACTAAAGGAAGCAACCAGCAATGTATACGGAAATGGCCATACATCTCTTTTTGCAGATGTTATAGATGCTATAGAGAATGACAGAGCACCTTATGTAGACGCTCACGCAGGAAGGAATGCTCTTGAACTTGTGCTCGCGATATATAAGAGCCAGAAAACAGGGCAGCCGGTTAAGCTACCTCTTAAGGACTTTGCAAGTATTGACATGAAGGGTGAATTCTAATGGCGTTGACGTTGATGTACATTACGAATAGCCCGGATGTGGCATTAATAGCTCAAGATTGCGGAATTGAACGAATTTGGATTGATCTTGAAACTTTAGGTAAAGATGTTCGACAGAAGAATTTTGATTCGGTTAAGAGTCATCATTCGATAGAAGACATCAGAAGGATTAAACCACTTTTAAGTACATCAGAACTATTAGTGCGAGTTAATCCGTGGAACGACAATTCAGTTGAAGAGATTAACGCTGTAATAGAAGCCGGAGCAGACATAGTGATGCTTCCTATGTGGGAAGATGTTGATACGGTTAAGAATTTTATCAAAGCAGTTAATAAAAGGGCTAAGACTGTATTGCTACTTGAAACAAAAGGGGCAGAGGCGTGTTTGGATGAAGTTTTGCGGATTTCGAATATAGATGAAATCCACATAGGCCTTAATGACTTACATATCCAGTATGGTTTAAAGTTTATGTTTGAATTACTGGCAAATGGCACGGTAGAGAAGATATGCAAGAAGATTGCCGAGGCTGGCATCCCATATGGATTTGGGGGAATTGCAAGACTTGGATATGGAGACGTTCCTGCTGAGTTGGTTATTTCCGAACATTATAGACTTGGCTCATCCAGAGCGATTCTTTCGCGAGCATTTTGTGATACATCTAAGGTTACGGACATTAAAGAAATAGAAAGAATCATAAGCAGCGAGCTGACTAAGTTGCGTGAATATGAGGAAGTAGCGGCTCACTATTCGCAGGAAGAATATGAGACTAATCGCAGCAAGCTTATAGAAGGCGTTGCAAAAGTCGTAAGACAAAGGAGCGGGGAATAGACGAATGAAGGCTCTTACAAAAGAACTTTTAGAAAGCCTTTCAAATAAATATGGGACTTCTTTTTACATACTTGATTCGGATGTGTTTGAGGAAAACTGTCTGAATTTAGAAGGGGCATTTAAAAAGTATTATCCGCATTACAATATAGCTTATTCGTACAAGACTAATTACACACCTAAGCTTGTTAAAATTGTTGATAGGTTGGGCGGATATGCAGAAATTGTATCCGATATGGAGGCCAAGATTGCACTCAAAAGCGGTGTGAAATATGAGCATATCATTTGGAACGGTCCTGTCAAGAACAAAGAAATGGTCAAAGAAGTGCTGCTTAATGGCGGTACGGTCAATATAGACTCTTATTCAGAGTTTAAGTATATTAAAGAACTTGCGTCGGATAATCCGAAAACCACTTTGAACGTCGGAGTACGTTGTAATTACGAAGTCGGTGATGACGTAATATCACGATTCGGAATAGATGTTGAATCAGATGAATTCGATAAGATTCTAAAGGAAATAGCCGAGACAGACAATATGAAGCTTGCTGAGCTTCAGGCACATTTTGCCAAGAGAAGTCCGGAATACTGGACTAAAAGAACAGAAGGCATGCTTAAAGTGTATGAGCGTGTAAAGGCGAAGTTCGGAATAGTACCGGAAAGAGTCGATCTTGGAGGCGGAATATTTGGTACCATGCCGGAAAGCCTTCGTACTCAATTGGGCGTGGCGCCGGTATGCTTTGATGATTATGCATCTCGCTCGGCAAGACTTTTCACCGAGCACTTTAAGGATACACAAGATGCACCAATCCTTATGCTTGAACCCGGAACAGCAGTCGCAGCAAGCTGTATGCGATATGTGTGTCATATAGAGACGATTAAGAATGTTCGCGGCAAAGCAATTGCTTCTGCCAACGGCTCGCAGAAAAATATCAGCATGTCAGGAATAAACCCTCCTATGGAGATTGTTTCTTGCAGTAAGTCTTGGAAGTATTATGATGCGATAGATATAGCCGGTTATACATGCATTGAGTCCGATTATCTTTACAAGGATTACCAAGGAGAACTTGGAGTTGGAGATTATGCGGTATTTAGTAATTGCGGTTCATATTCGGTCGTTATGAAGCCTCCGTTTATTTTTACTAATGTTCCTGTTATTGATATCAGCGGTACAGAAGTAGAACTTATCAAGCGAGCAGAGACATTTGATGATTTATTTGTTACTTACAATTTTTGATGGAATTAGTGTATGACAGTTTTTAGGGGAATCAATAACTTCATAAAGAGATTGTTCGATATTATTTCTTCGGGTATTCTTATTATTCTTTTGCTTCCTCTTTGGATTATTCTTTCTATAGCTATCAAAATTGATTCGCCCGGTCCGATTTTCTTCAAGCAGGGAAGACGGACCAAGAATGGACGAATCTTTAGCATGTACAAGTTTAGGTCCATGGTTGTGAATGCGGAATCTATGGGAGCAGGGCTCTTCAATTATGAGAATGACCCCAGGGTAACCAAGGTGGGACGGTTCTTAAGAAATTCAAGCCTTGATGAACTTCCGCAGTTATTCAACATTCTTAAAGGTGATATGAGTGTTGTGGGTCCGAGACCCTGCGTAACATACGAGCTTGGAGATTTTGAAACACTTAACAAACGCTACAGGAAGCGTTTTGAGGTAAAAGCCGGACTTACCGGACTTGCACAGGTTAAGGGAAGAAATGACATAAGTTGGGACGAGAAAGTCGGATATGACAATCAGTACGTAGAATGTTATAATCGATATGGTGTTGTGTCTGACTTGCAAATACTCTTTGGCTCCGTGGCAAGAGTATTCAAGAAAGACAAGATTTATGAGAATAAGGAAGATTCATCTTTGAGTGATGAAGAAGCAGCCAGAAAAGCTGAAGAAGAGATAATCAGACTGGCGCACATACCTGATTAAATATCAAGAGGATATATAGATGAAATATGAAGTTTCAGAGAGATTGATATGGCTTAACGGAGAGCTCCTCCATGTTAATGATGCCAAGATAAATGTGCTTTCGCCCACATCGCAGTTTGGACTCAATGTGTTCGAAGGCATTCCTTGTTATTATAACGAGGATACTCATAAACTGTATGCATTTAGACTTGATGATCATTATAACAGATTGATAAAGTCTGCTAAGTTGTTGCAGATAGAATGCCCTTATTCCAAGGATGATATGAAAAAGGCATTCATGGATGTAATTAAGGCCAATGAATACGATGAAAATTTATCGGTAAGACAGACGCTTTTTGTAGATGGCTTTGGTTCTTGGGGATCTGAAGGTCCTACAGGTATGTTTGTTGCACCGATTCCTCGTGGCAAAACCAGCGCGGAATACAATAAAAAGGGACTGAATGTTTGCATATCTTCATATCGTCGTATTAGTGAGGACAATTTGTCTCCCAGAATTAAATGTGGCGCTAACTACATGAACAGCCGCGTTGGACAGCGTGAGGCACTTCGCAACGGTTATGATACTTGCATTTTCCTTAACGAGTTCGGAAAAGTGTCAGAAGGACCGGGCAGTTGCTTTTTCATGATTAAAGACGAGACGGTGATTACTCCACTACTGACTGATTCTGTACTCGAGAGTATCACCAGAGATTCGATATTGAAGATTGCCAAGAATCTTGGATATAAGACTGTAGAACGTACTATTGACAGAACAGAATTATATACTGCAGATGAGGCATTTCTTTGTGGCTCGGCAATGGAGTTAACACCCATTCTCAGCATTGATAAAAATACACTGAATAACAATAACTTAAAGAGTATAAGTGCATTGTTACATAGTGAGTATTTGGATATAGCAAGAGGAAATAGAAAAGAGTATTCCGATTGGATTACGGAGATTAAATAGTTTATGAAAGTTTGGATAATCGATCATTACGCGGTTCCTCCTAAATATTGCCCCCTTGCCAGGCAAACTGTGTTTGCACGTAAACTGGGGGAAAGAGGACATGATGCAATTATCTTTTGTGCCAGTACGGTACATAACTCGGATATTAATCTTGATAATGGAGCATCTCTTTATCGCGAGGAGATTGTTGACGGTGTTAAGTATGTCTATATTACGTGCAGACAATACCGAGGGAATGGGATTGCTCGAATTTTGAATATGTTGGAGTTTGCGCGTAAACTTCCGAAAGTTGTGAAGCACTACGATAAACCCGATGCGGTTCTTTCTTGTTCTATGACGCTTCAGGCATGCGAAAAAGGAATAAAACTTGCAAAGAAATATGGAGCTAAGGCTGTAGCACAGATAACGGACTTATGGCCGGAAACGCTGGTGGCATACAATATTGCAGGCAGAAGTAATCTCGCGGTAATGTATTTAAGAATAAGGGAAAAGTGGATTTATACACATGCCGACTCTATCATTTTTTCGATGGAAGGTGCATATGATTATATACGTGAACGACATTGGGAGAAAGCTGTACCAGAGAGCAAGGTATATTACATTAATAATGGTGTTGACTTGGAAGCCTTCGATTACAATAAGACACATTACATGATAGAGGATGCGGATTTAAATAATCCAGATATCATAAAACTGGTATATGTTGGGTCTGTTCGAAGGGTCAATAACCTTGGTTCACTTCTCGACGTAGCTAAATGTATCAACGACAAGCGTATAAGGTTCCTTATTTGGGGCGACGGCGATGAGAAAGAAATTCTTGAAAAGAGATGTCGGGATGAGAAAATCGAGAATGTGGTATTCAAAGGACGTGTGGATAAAAAGTATATATCCTACATTACGTGTATGGCGGATGTCAATCTTCTCCACAGCGGAAATTCTCCTATTTTGAGGTTTGGTCTGAGCATGAATAAATTGTTTGACTATTTCGCTGCCGGTAAGCCTGTTTTTTGTGACTTTGAAAGTAACTATAATCCTGCTATTATGAAGAAATCTGGTGTGTCAACGACAGATTTTACATCCGCAGGTAAAGCTCGGGCGATAAACGAACTGATTGCTTCGGATACCACAGATTATGGTCTTAATGCGAGAAAAGCAGCAGAGGATACATACAATTTTTCCGTTCTTACAGACAAACTCGAGACAATAATAACATGCAATAAATAGTAGGAAGAAAAATATGAGTGATTACTTCGTTCATGAAAGTAGCTATATTGATGATGATGTGAAAATTGGCGGGGGCACTAAGATATGGCATTTTTGCCATGTACAAAAGGGAGCAAGGATCGGTAATAATTGTTCCCTTGGGCAAAATGTGAATGTATCAAATAATGTGATAATCGGAAATAGTTGCAAGATTCAAAATAACGTTTCAATTTACGAAGGCGTGGAACTCGAGGATGGAGTTTTCTGTGGGCCGTCCTGCGTGTTTACCAATGACTTGACGCCAAGGGCACGATACCCAAAAGGGCACGAGAATTACAAGAAAACTCTTATTAAAGAAGGGGCATCTATTGGAGCCAACGCGACTGTTGTATGCGGGCACACGGTCGGAAAGTGTGCGATGGTTGCTGCTGGTGCAGTTGTCACTAAAGATGTTCCCGATTACGCACTTGTGGCAGGAATACCGGCAACTGTGATTGGGAAGGTTGATGAATACGGGAATATAGTTGAAAAATCATATTGATATAACACAAGGAGATTTCAAAGAAATGAAAAAGCTATTGCTTGAAAAAATAGCAAAGAAGGAAATTGTGTGCGGTGTTGTAGGACTTGGCTATGTGGGTCTTCCGCTTGCAGTTGAGAAAGCTAAAGCAGGATTTAAAACCGTTGGATTTGATGTGCAGAAGTCAAAAGTAGATTCTGTAAATTCGGGACATAATTATATTGGAGATGTGGTAGATTCTGACCTTGAAAAGCTTGTAAAAGAAGGAAGACTGTCTGCTACGTCTGATTTTTCTTTTATCAAAGATGTAGATTTTGTTGCAATTTGTGTTCCTACTCCTCTTGATTCTCATCAAGAGCCTGACATCAGTTACGTTAAATCTTCCGCTGAGGCTATTTCGCAGTATCTTACCAAGAATACCATGGTAGTGTTAGAAAGCACCACTTATCCGGGAACAACAGAAGAGTTAATTAAGCCCATACTGGAAGAAGGTTCCGGCTTAAAATGTGGCGAAGATTTTTATCTGGGATTCTCACCGGAGAGGGTCGATCCCGGTAACCTTATTTATAAGACAAAGAACACGCCCAAGGTTGTAGGCGGAATTGGTAAAGATGCAACTGAAGTAATCGCTACGATGTATCGAGCTGTACTTGAGAGCGATATTCAGGAAGTATCCTCCCCTGCGGTGGCAGAGATGGAGAAGATTCTTGAAAACACATATAGAAATATCAACATAGGTCTTAT
>Ga0129307_1002356_pt1 | contig 15214 bp, 8 predicted proteins | sample P1105metagenome_FD_94437 | JGI IMG/M metagenome (GOLD analysis project Ga0129307, IMG submission 94437) | Capybara group fecal microbial communities from Wisconsin, USA - P1105 metagenome | ecosystem: Host-associated > Mammals > Digestive system > Large intestine > Fecal | place: USA: Wisconsin... | reverse complement strand
TTTTCCGTCATCTTGCACAGAAATCCCTTGACATACGTAAGTATGCCTGCGAAATTTCTATACAATCTGACGAAAAATCTGTCGGCGCATCTTCAGCACAATCTTTGTGCGGTGCTGCCTTAACGTTCAGTGGATTAGTATAAGTTTTGGTCTTCTGCTTATTAGACGCTCTGTTCACGTCAAAACCCTAAGTTAAAATATAATTTTTTATATTATAGCATCTGAGACGGTTTTTTTCAATGCCTGAAGAAAAAATGCCATACCTTACCGGTACAGCATCTCATGATAAAAGCCCCGACAGTCTTGCTAAAATAAGAAAACCGCACGCTTCCGTACGGTTTTGCCTTTATTTTTCTTTCAGACTTTCTTTGAATCCCTTGGTGATAGGTTCGAGGAAATAGCTCATGACGCTTCTTCTGTCAAGCTTCACTTCGACAGTTCCCGAAAGACCTGACATAACATTTATATCAGGATTGGTATTTTCAACATCAAGTTTTACAAGGTATACGCTTCCCATTTTTTCGGTGTTGAATGAACTGGGACTGATATACTTGACTGTTCCTTTTACGGTGCCGTATTTATTGTACGGATAAGCCTCAAGTTTTATCTCCGCTTCCATTCCCGTCTTTATATCTGCTATGTCCATATTTTTTATGTAGCAGACCATCTCAACGGGAATATCAGCCGGAACGAGAGTGATCACCTGCTGTGCGGCAGTTACTGTATCACCGATATTGTTAACAGAAATAGTGTTGATGTAACCGTTTACGGGAGCAGTTATTTTCTGGTTTTCAATGGAGAGGTTGTATTTTTCCAGTTCAAATTCCGCCTGTTTAAGCTTACCCGTTATCTCGGATATCTGGGAATTTATCTGCTCACTGTAGGATATCTGAGCTTTCAGCACATTGGTTTCTGCCTGGATGTAATCATTTTCAGCCTGTTTTACCACAAGCTTCTGTGCGTCATATTCAGCCTGTGAAACAGAATCGTTATTCTTAAATTCCTCAAGCTTGATATTGGCGATATCACGGGTGAGTCCTGCGTTTTCCTTTGCGCTTTCAAGAATACTGAGATTATTGTGATATGCCTTGTCTGTTTCTGTTATCGCTGTGATGTAAGGCTGAAGAGAGGAACTGTAATGTGTGACAGAGATATCAGAAACGTCTTTGCCTGCGGATATCATATCGTATATTTTTTTCTGGGCTTTCAGAACTTCCACCTGATTGTTTATGTTGTCGATATCGATGTCGATACTCTGGGTATCAAGCTCTATGAGGACGTCGCCGGCTTTTACATAAGCGCCTTCTTCAGCGTTTATTGCCTTGACAGTGCCGCTTGCATAAGCGTTTACGGAGCTTATATTTCCTACAGGCTGTATAGTTCCCGAAGCAGTTGTCACTACGTCCGTTTTTGAAAGACAAGCCCATATCACAGCGGCGATAAGAAGTGTGAAAACACCGATGATTATTACCGATCCTGCTTTATGTGCAGGACGTTCAATTATCTCAAGCATGGCAGGCATGAAATCGTATTTCAGTTCCTCGTCACGTTTACGGCTGTGCCTGAGAATGTAATCTGTCATTTTGTTATCCATCTACCGCACCCCTTTGCTGCTGATCGTGGAGGTATGCATAAAGACCGTTCAATGCAAGGAGTTTTTCCTGAGTGTCATATTCGACTATCTCACCTTTATCCACAACCATTATTTTGTCTGCGTCCTTTAAAGTTGAAAGCCTGTGGGCGATTATAATAACCGTTCTGTTACGGCATATCTCTTTGAGATTATTCTGGATTATGCTTTCGGATTCATAGTCAAGAGCAGATGTTGCTTCATCGAAAATAAGTATTCTCGGGTCATTGAGAATGGCTCTTGCAATTGCGATTCTCTGCTTCTGACCGCCTGAAAGTCCCATGCCTTTTTCGCCGATAACGGTATCATAGCCGTTGGGCAGTTCGAGTATAAAATCGTGAGCACCTGCGATCCGGGCACATTTTATTATTTGTTCCATTGTTGCTGACGGGCAGTGTATGGAGATATTCTCGGCTACTGTGCCGTTGAACATGAAGTTTTCCTGAAGCACCACTCCGATCTGTTTTCTCAGCATTGAAGGATTCAGCTGTGAGATATCCATGCCGTCAATGGATATCCTGCCGCCTTCCGGGATATAGAGGCGCTGTATCAGCTTGGAAATGGTACTCTTGCCGGAACCGCTTCGTCCGACTACACCTACGACAGAGCCTTCTTTTATTTCAAAGCTCATGCCCTTTATGACTTCGGCACCTTGCGGATCATAGCGGAAATGTACATTGCTGAAAATGATCTTTCCGTTAAGTCTCGGAAGATTTGTCTGTCCCGAATTGAGCACGGGTTCTGTAGCAGTGTTGAAGATATCGCCTATTCTCTTTACGGAAAGGGAAGCCTGCTGATATTCCTGCCAGAGCTGTACAAGCCTCAGAACAGGTCCGCTTACTCTGCCTGAGAGCATTCTGAATGCAACAAGCTGTCCGACAGAGAAATCGCCGTCCATTACTGCTTTTGCGCCGAAGAAAAGAATGAGAAGATCAAATATCTTCTGTATGAACTGACCTGTTGTTCCTGCGGCGGATGATACCATAGAGGTCTTGTAGCTTGCCTTGACATAGTCAGCCTGAAGCTCGCCCCATTTTTTCTCGAAGGTTGGTTCGAGGGCGTATGACTTTACAGTCTGTACTCCTGTTATGGATTCCACAAGGAATGACTGTGTGTTTGCGCCTGTCTGGAATTTTTCATCAAGCCGTTTTTTGAATAATGGTGTGACTATTGCGGAAAGAAGCGCATAGACGGGGATAGAGCAGATGACTATGACAGTGAGCGGTCGGCTGTACATCATAAGTACAACTATGTACACGATGATAAAAATAAGGTCGATCATCGAGGATAGGGGAGTGCCTGTAAGAAAGCTTCGTATGCTGTCGAGCTCACGGACTCTGGCAACAGTTTCTCCTACTCGCCTTGACTCAAAATATTTCAGCGGAAGTGCAAACAGATGCTTGAAAAGTCTGTAGCTCAGTATGACATCTATGCGGTTGGTGGTGTGTGTGAAAACGTAATTCTTGGCAAGTCCGAGTATAAGCTCATAAATATATACTATTACTATACCTGCTGTTAAAACGTTCAGAGTGGATATGCTTCTGTGTACGAGTACCTTGTCTACTACAACCTGTGTCATTACAGGAGTAAGGATACCGAGGATCTGTATAGTGAATACAGCTATGAGCACCTGTATAAATTGTTTCTTGAATTTAAGTATAGTTGGTATGAACCATTTGAAGCTGAAAACAGCTTCCTGATCTGATAATCCCTTCTTGCTTATGATAACAGCCGTGCCGTCCCAGAATGTGAGAAGGTCCGCACGGGTCATTACTTCCGGAGCAGTTTTCTCGGGCCTGAGGACCATGAAACTGTCATCCTTTGATTTTGCGATGATAAAGAATTCGCCCTTGAAATCTTTGGCGATAAGAGGAGAATTGACTCCCTTCAGTTTGTAGATGTTAAGCTTGCAGAGCTTTGCTTTCATTTTCAGTTCCCTGGCTGACTGGATTATCTCGATCTCGCTTGTCTGTTTTCCCGGATCGAGAACTGCGAGATTTTCCGCCTGTTCCTTTGTTACGGGAATGCCGTGGAACTTCATAACTATCATAAAACAGGACAGTCCGCTGTCTTGCTTTTTCATATTTTTTCCCTCCGAATTACGCAAAAAGGTGCAGCAGTGTCTATGCACTGCTGCACATACGGGAATGCAGGTATACTGATAATACGTCGAAATTCCCGTTTTTCTGCGCTCTATATCACTGAATTGAAGAGCTTACGAGGAGCTGATCAAGAGAAGCAGTTTCAGATGTGATATCGTCGATCTTGATTCCTTCAGATACCTTTGTATCATCAGCAAATGCAGACATATTCTCAACGAGGAGCATTGTCTGGAGATCGGTAAGATCAGCAATATCGTTGTTTTCATCGGAAACACTTGTACTGTCTGTAACATCAGCGATTATTGTATTGTCGCTTTCAGCTATCAGATCAGAAGCGATACCATCTTCGCTGTAGATATCATTGAGAGCATCAACGCCTGATTCAAGAAGTGCATCTTCCTTAGCCTGTGCTGCAATATCCTGGATTTTATCGAAATCAGTATATGAAACGCTCTTTACAAGACCGCTTTCAAACTCGATGCTTTCAACTCTGTACCAGCTGTCGTTGTACTGTCTTACAAGACGGATGCTGTCGCCCTTATCACCAACAAGGAGAACCATATCGTTGCCGTCTTTTGTAACGGTGATATCCTCAGCAGTGATTCCCTTACCGAATACGATACGGTCGGCAGCTGAATTAGCGTTATCTTCATTGATTGTGTCAGCACCGTCGCCGATATTGAAGATGTAGGTATCGTTGCCGTAGCCGCCGTAAATGACATCTTCGCCCTTGCCGCCGATGATAGTATCATTGCCGTTGTAGCCTGAAATAGTATCATCTGTATCAGCACCGATAAGGGTTGTATCTCTTGTACCGTAGCCACTGTTAAAGTCACCGAACTCGCCGCTGCCGCTGATTGTGAGACTCTGATCATATAACTGATCAGCTGTAACTATATCGCCGTTGGCAAACTCGAAGTTTTCAACTCTGTACCAGCTGTCATTGTACTGCCTTGTGATCCTGAGGCTGTCGCCCTTATCACCAACAAGGAGAATCATATCGTTTCCGTCTCTTGTAACAGTGATATCATCAGCAGTAATGCCTTCACCGAATACTACACGGTCAGCAGCTGAGTTGGAGTTATCTTCGTTGATAGTGTCAGCACCGTCACCCAGATTGAATATGTAGGTATCGTTACCGTAGCCGCCGTAGAGAACATCATTGCCCTGACCGCCGATAAGTGTGTCATTGCCGTTGTAGCCTGAAATAGTATCATCTGTATCAGCACCGATAAGAGTTGTATCTCTTGTACCGTAGCCGCTGTTGTAGTCACCGAACTTACCGCTGCCGCTGATTGTAAGGCTCTGATTATAGAAATCATCGGCCTTGACGATCTCGCCGTCAGCAAATTCAAAGTTTTCGATTCTGTACCAGCTGTCGTTGTACTGTCTTACAAGACGGATGCTGTCGCCTTCAGTGCCGATGTTGAGAACCATGTCATCGCCGTCTCTTGTAACAGTGATGTCATTAGCAGAAATGCCTTCACCGAATACAATACGGTCGGCGATAGAATTTGAATTGTCTTCGTTGATAGTATCAGCGCCGTCGCCCTTGTTGTAGATATAGGTATCGTTGCCGTAGCCGCCGTAGAGAACATCATTGCCCTGACCGCCGATGAGAGTATCATCGCCGCTGTAGCCGTAGATCGTATCATCAGTTTTGTCACCGATGAGTGTAGCATCTCTTGAACCGTAGCCGCTTGTGTAGTCCTTGATCACGCCGCTGCCATGTATTGTCTGGGCTGCGGTATAGAGGTCATCAGCTGTGAGCTTTTTGCCGTTTGCAAATTCAAAGTTTTCAACTCTGTACCAGCTGTCGTTGTACTGTCTTACAAGACGGATGCTGTCGCCTTCAGTGCCGATGTTGAGAACCATATCATCGCCGTCTCTGATAACCTTGATATCATCAGGTCCGATGCCTTCACCGAATACGATGCGGTCAGCAGCTGAGTTGGAGTTGTCTTCGTTGATAGTATCAGCGCCGTCACCCAGATTGAAGATGTAAGTATCGTTGCCGTAGCCGCCGTAGAGTACATCATTGCCCTGACCGCCGATAAGTGTATCATCGCCGTTGTATCCGTAGATCGTATCATCAGTTTTGTCACCGATGAGTGTAGCATCTCTTGAACCGTAGCCGCTTGTGTAATCATTGATCACGCCGCTGCCATGTATCGTCTGAGCTGCGGTATAGAGGTCATCAGCTGTCAGTTTCTCGCCGTTTGCAAATTCAAAGTTTTCAACTCTGTACCAGCTGTCGTTGTACTGCTTTACAAGACGGATGCTGTCACCTTCAGTGCCGATGTTGAGAACCATATCGTTGCCGTCTCTGATAACCTTGATATCCTCAGCGGTAATTCCTTCGCCGAATACGATGCGGTCAGCAGCTGAGTTGGAGTTGTCTTCGTTGATAGTATCAGCGCCGTCACCCTTGTTGTAGATATAGGTATCGTTGCCGTAGCCGCCGTAGAGAACATCATTGCCTTCGCCGCCGATAAGTGTATCATCGCCGCTGTATCCGTAGATCGTATCGTCAGTTTTGTCACCGATGAGTGTAGCATCTCTTGAACCGTAGCCGCTTGTGTAGTCCTTGATCACGCCGCTGCCGTGTATTGTCTGAGCTGCGGTATAAAGGTCATCAGCTGTCAGTTTCTTGCCGTTTGCAAATTCAAAGTTTTCAACTCTGTACCAGCTGTCATTGTACTGTTTTACAATACGGATGCTGTCGCCTTCAGTGCCGATGTTGATAACCATATCATTGCCGTCTCTGATGACCTTGATATCATCAGGTCCGATGCCTTCACCGAATACGATGCGGTCAGCAGCTGAGTTGGAGTTGTCTTCGTTGATAGTGTCAGCGCCGTCACCCGGATTGAAGATGTAAGTATCGTTGCCGTAGCCGCCGTAGAGAACATCATTGCCCTGACCGCCGATGAGTGTATCGTTTCCGTTGTAGCCTGAAATAGTATCATCTGTATCAGCACCGATAAGGGTTGTATCTCTTGTACCGTAGCCGCTGTTGTAGTCGCCGAACTTACCGCTTCCGCTGATTGTAAGACTCTGATCATAGAAATCATCGGCCTTGATGATCTCGCCGTCAGCAAATTCAAAGTTTTCGACTCTGTACCAACTGTCATTGTACTGCTTTACAATACGGATATTATCGCCCTTGTCACCGATAAGAAGAACCATGTCATTGCCGTCTCTTGTAACAGTGATGTCATTAGCAGAAATGCCTTCACCGAATACAATACGGTCGGCGATAGAATTTGAATTGTCTTCGTTGATAGTATCAGCGCCGTCACCCTTGTTGTAGATATAGGTATCGTTGCCGTAGCCGCCGTAGAGAACATCATTGCCCTGACCGCCGATGAGAGTATCATCGCCGTTATAGCCGTAGATCGTATCGTCAGTTTTGTCGCCGATGAGAGTGGTGTCTCTTGAACCGTAGCCGCTTGTATGATCCTTGATCTCACCGCTGCCTGTAATGGTGAGTCCCTTATTGTAAAGGTCGTCAGCTGTGAGCTTTTTGCCGTTTGCAAATTCAAAGTTTTCAACTCTGTACCAGCTGTCGTTGTACTGATTTACAAGACGGATGCTGTCGCCTTCAATGCCGATATTGAGGATCATGTCATTGCCTTCTCTGATAACCTTGATATCATCAGGTTCGATGCCTGCACCGAATACGATGCTGTCAGCTGCTGAATTTGAGTTATCTTCGTTGATAATATCAGAACCGTCACCTGCATTGAATATGTACTTATCGTTGCCGTATCCGCCGTAAAGGGTATCATTGCCCTTGCCGCCGAAGAGAGTATCGTTTCCGGCGCCGCCATGGATAGTGTCGTCACCGAGATCGCCGAATATGATCTCTCTGCCTGCTGTTCCTGTGAGTTCATCATTTTCTTCACTGCCGAGAACAACAGTTGCCTTTGATATAGCGTCCATAACGTCAGCGTAATCAGTAAACTTTTCCTTGAGGTGTTCGAGTGTATCCTTATCGAAAGCCTTATCATAAGCATAAAGCCATGAAGCTCCGAGCATGATCACATTTTCAGGATTTTCGCCGTTTGCGATCATGCCTTCTATTGTAGATTCAAAGAGGGAAGTATCAAGGTACTTCTCGCCATCAGCCCATGCGTAGCTGATAGTATCAATGTATTCGCCAATATTTGACTCATTATTGAGAAGATTGAAGTACATATTCTCAACGTTTGTGTAGATATTTCTGAGGATATCAGCTGCATTTGAGTTAGGGATGGAATTGCCTTCAGTTCCGTTGAATTTTCTGCCGAGGAATTCTTCAACAACGTGAAGATCACGGGCGTCAATAGCAGTTCCTTTTGAATCAGCTTCGATAGATTCAGCGTCTGTGATGGTGTAAAGGATCTTCTTGACAAGGATCCTCTTCTCCATATACTGCTCGGAATGCTTGAAATCTTCCACAAGGCTGAGAAGCTTGCCTGACTTGTCATTGTAGATCGCATTGTTCAGAGAAACGATATTACCGAATGAATCGATAGAAGATATTCTGTCATCATCACTGAAAGTGGTTCTGTCAGTTGTATCATATGCGTTGACTCTGAACCAGTGTTCGCTGATATCTCCTACAGTGCCGTTGCCGAATGTAACAGAAGCTGTTTCTGTGATGACTGTGCCTGATTCGCCGTCAACCTTTTCGGAATTATCGTGTTCGAGAGCAATTGAGGTGATGTTTTCTTCAGCGAGGGTCTTGAGTTCGCCCTTATCAGTGATACCATTGTTATTTGCGTCAACCCATACTCTGAGGTCACCGAATACAGCATCGTCCTCGTTGATCACACCATCCTCATTCTCATCGAGTTCGCTGAGTGCTTCAAAGCCGGAGGATGATCTGTTGCCGTTTGCCATGATAACGCTGTCGCCGAAAAGTTCGCTTCCGTTATCGATAATATTGTTGCCGTTTCTGTCAAGGGCAAGGAAACCGTCTTCGCCTGTGGTCCAAGAAGTTTTTTCAGCGGTTCCGTTATTGTCAAGGTCGAAATATACGCCCTTGTCTGCACCGCTGAGCTTTATGCCTCTTTCGCCGAGATCAATGATAAGCGGATCACGCTTTGGCTCTGTATGGTCAGCATCATCCATGTCAGTGTCGTTGTCTTTTTTGCCTTTGTCTGTGGTATCGCCCTGCCAGTCGCCGTCACCATCTTTGCCTTTTCCGTCTTTGCCGTCTTTGCCGCCGCCTGACCACTTATCATCGTCACCATAATCTTTTTTCTCATCTGAGGACATATCGTCGTAAACATCGTGACCAATACTATCCCAGTCTGAAGACGATTTGTGATCTGCTTCGTATCCGTTTTTAGCAAGCTTCTCCTCGATATTTGCGAGTATTCTGTACTGCTGAAGCTCCTGCGGATCGATACCTTTTATATCGGATAATCTATCTACCAGATCAGATGTTGAGATGTCACCTGTGTAGTAATCGCACATTGCATCTACATATTTAAGCTGAGCGATATGATTTGTGATTATATCGTAACCTTTCTCAAAACACTGATCGAGCTCATTAACTATCATGCTTGCCATAGGTCCGCAAATCGGGATCTTCTGAACAAGTGTATCAGTCAGCGATAACATACTGGAAGTCAGTTTCTTCATAGCTTCCTGATACTCAACGGATGTATTCGACATATTTCCAAAGTTGAGATCACCGGCAGCATCGATCAGATCGGCTATATCACTGCCAATGTCTGCTGCGTCGGAGATCGTATTCAGTCCATCATATACCTCTCTGATCGTACTTACAGGGATACGTGATTTTTTGACTGCTTCTTTGCCAAATGCTTTTTCAAATATTTCTTCTGAGTGATCTGTAGAATAATCAAGGGCGATGTCGATGATCTTTTCTGTGACAAACTGTTTTAATTCGCCTTCATCTTTGGCTTCTTTACCTTCATAATAATCATCCACAAGGTCCTGAAGTTTTTCCTGTACTTCGTCCTGGTATTCAAAGTATGCCATTTTTTATACTCCTTTCGTCCTTTAATCGTAGTTCCAATAAGTGATTGATATTGATTTAACAATACCGTCTGCATCAATATTAAAGACAATACCACGGCTTTTCAGGATATAAGTTCCGAATTTGAAACTTTTGATATCACCGTAATTCCATAATTCGCAGTTCTGTTTTTCGTAGAACTCCGAATCTACAGGTTCGCCGTATTTTTTTAAGATATCATCTTTAACTGAAACATCGGGTGTAAAGCCGTCAACACTGCATTTATCAGAATTGACCGACAAGTTGTAGAGAATGCTGTTTTCTTCATTCCCCGTTTCACATTCTGCCAGAGTACCGCTGAAGATCTCATCTCCTTTGTACTTGATAATAACACAAGCAAAGCCTTCTTTGTCTGTATCAACGATCTCGAAATTCCATCCTTCACCGAGTTCAGAAAGCTTCATAGGCAATTCAATATTCTGCCCATTGACAGAGATGTTTTTTCTGGCTGTTTCGATATCAAAGCAGGTATCTGTCTCAGAAACAGCAGACGATGTCTGCTTTTCAGCCTGTGATTTCTCGCCGCATCCCACTGACGGCGTAAAAGCCAAAGCCGCACACAGCATAAATGCAAAAAATTTGTTTTTCATGTACCTCCTCCTATACCACATGGTATTATAATATATAATTACCCTCCTTTTTAAAAATTTAATATCAGATGAATAAATCACTGACTTTAATATTATATTACATTTATTGATAAAAGTCAATTCATTTGTTGCGAATCGCTAACGGTGTAATTTAATTCGGCTTACTGTTTGCTATTAGATTTTTATATCAGAATATTCCGCCTATCAGGCCGTTTCAGCCGCAAAACGAAGTACACACATCAGTGATCGGAAATCATATTGATATAAAAAATATATATAGATGTGTTATGGTTTTATATAAAGTGATGAAAAAAAGGAATTTTTACAATTTATCTATTGTTTATTTCGTGCAAATAAGCTATAATATACATATAAAGAAAGATAGAAAAACCGATTTGACTCTTCATTTAACAATCGGTTCGGATAGTTTATAGTATTGATTAAAGGATGCAGCAAACGATCTGAAATATACTTCCGGCAAAAGATATAGATTTGCCGAGAAAGGGGGAGGATATGAATACTAAAGGAAATAATAATGAGCAAAAAAAGATAATTCAGAACACTCTTGACAGCATTACAAAACACCACGGTGCACCGATGTATGTGTTTTTCATACTGGCGTTTCTGTATATTGCAGTTTCGATAATCATCAGAGTAACATCAGGTTCCCACGAAACAATATCAATAGGATCAAGTCAGATTCCCATTGCCGCATTTGCAGGAGTTTTATCCTCGCTTTCAAATATATGTCTGATACTTCTGACACTGTTTTTCGGCAAAATGGGATTTTATACTGCGCTGATCACGATCCTGATACAATTTCCTGTAATAATATCGGTGATAATCATGCACCATAATCTTAACAATCTGCCGGGTGTTTTCGGAAATCTCCTGACACTCGTCACCATAATCATCATCTATTTTAATAACAAGGAGCTGGATGCATATCAGGTAAGGGTGCGTGATCAGGCGGTCACGGACAGACTTACGGGGCTGCCCAACAGATTTGCCTGTTCAGAGCTTATCGAAGAACTGACAAAGAATGACGAGCGGTTTGCGGTTGTTTCCATTGATATAAACGGCTTCAAGAGTATCAATAGTTCTATGGGCTTTGAGGCAGGCAATGAAGTCCTTATCGAGATAGCTTCAAGATGGAAAGCTATAGCAGATACGGGTATTTCGGGAACTCTCGACTTTATCACACGCACAAGCGGCGATGAGTTCGTGCTGATAATCCGCAATTATCATTCAGACGAAGACATTATCAATACCATCAGGCAGTATGAAGCGGCGCTGAAAAACCGCCTTACCATTGACAACTTCGACTTCTACATAACAGCAAGCTTCGGATATTCGGAATATCCCGCTGATGCAGGCAGGGGAGATTCGGTGTTTGCTTATGCTGATGCAGCTTTGCATGAGGTAAAACGTGCTAACAGCGGCGATCATATCCTGAGATTTACTCCTGATCTGCTGAAGATAGAGCGTACTATCGAGATCGAGGGCAAGATCAGGGAGGCTCTTGAAAAAGATACGATATTCTTCAATCTCCAGCCTCAGTTTGATATGGATCATAAACTCCGTGGCTTTGAGGCTCTTGCGAGAATGAAGGACGAAAACGGCGACAACATCAATCCGGGAGAGTTCATTCCCGTTGCCGAAAAGGTGGGACTTATTGATAAGGTGGATTCCGCTGTGTTCAGAAAAGCCACATCATTTTTCGGCGAACTTCTTGAAAAGTCGGGAGCTGACCTGACTCTCAGCATCAATGCCTCTGTCCGTCACCTGATGAAAAACAGCTTTATCGATGAAGTGCGGGAACTGCTTGAATCAAGCGGCATAAGTCCCGATAAACTTGAGATCGAGATAACCGAATCTATCATGATAGATTCCGCTGACAAGGCGCTGAAGTGCATAAGTGAGCTTCAGAAGATGGGAGTGAAGCTGGCTATTGACGATTTCGGAACAGGCTATTCGTCGCTCAGTTACCTCAACAGCTTCCCCGCAAATATGCTGAAGATCGATAAGTCGTTCATCGACAAGATGAACAGTACCGATTCTTCAAGGCAGTATGTAGCTGCTATCATCTCAATAGGCCATATCATGGGTTTTGAGGTTATTTCCGAAGGCGTCGAAGAGGACGCTCAGCTTACAACTCTGCGTACCATCGGATGTGACTATATTCAGGGCTTCCTGTGGGGACGTCCGCTTTCTCAGCAAGAAGCCGAAGAACTTGTGATGCAATTTGCAGGCAAGTAATTATAATTAAGGCAACACCGCACATAACCCCGGTATTCATATAGAAACTTTATACGAATTTATCGGGGGAAACCTTTCTGAGGAAAGGTTCTCCCCAATAGACTCGTGTAAAAATTTCTGTAAGAGTACCGGGGTTATGTGCGGTGTTGCCTTTACATTAATTCGCCGTGTTTTTCGTAATCGGCAACACGGATCATCTCGTTATTATCGCCAACGAAAACAACTTTCGGGCGGTGAGTTTTTGCTTCGTCGGTAGTCATTGAAGCGTAAGCCATGATTATAACAGGGTCGCCTTTCTGACCTGCACGGGCAGCTGCGCCGTTGAGGCAGATAACTCCGCTTCCACGTTCTCCTGCGATAACATAGGTCTCTATCCTGCTTCCGCTGTTGACGTTAACGATGTGGACGTGTTCGTATTCGCAAAGTCCGGCGGCGTCGATGAGATCCTCGTCTATGGTGACGCTTCCCACATAGTTCAGTTCAGCCTGAGTGATGACTGCACGGTGTATTTTGCTTTTCAGCATCGATATCTGCATTCCTCAGCCCTCCTGAACGTCTTCGGTGAAGAAGTTGTCGATAAGGCGTGTCTTGCCGATGAAAACAGCCATAGCGCAGAGTGCAGGGCGGTCAAGGGTGGGGATCTGCTGCATGGTTGCGCAGTCCACCATCTTCACGTAGTCGATACGTGCAAGAGGTTCGGCTTCGATAAGCGACTTCATCTGCGACAGGATAGTATCGCAGTTTTTCTCGCCGCTGCGTACCATATCCATACCCAGCCGCACAGCCTCAGAAAGCACAAGTGCCGCTTTTCTTTCCGCATCGTTAAGATAAGTGTTGCGTGAACTTTTTGCCAGTCCGTCATCCTCACGGATAATAGGGCAGCCTATGATCTCGATGTCCATATCAAGGTCGCTGACCATGTGACGTATCACCGCCAGCTGCTGAGCATCCTTTTTGCCGAAGTATGCACGGTCGGGCTTGACTATATTGAAAAGCTTGGTGACTACGGTGCAGACGCCTCTGAAGTGAACAGGTCTGCTGAGGCCGCAGAGTTCCTCTGTCAGCACTGTCATATCCACAAAGGAGGAGAATCCCTCATGGTACATCTCCGACGGGTCGGGATGAAAAATAAGGTCGCCGCCGTGTTCCTCCACAAGCTTTGCATCGTGGACGATATCACGGGGATAGGACTCAAGGTCCTCCGTAGGGCCGAACTGCATAGGATTGACAAAATCGGAAACAACTGTCCTGTCGTTGTCACGGTGTGAGGCGTCGATAAGGCTTGCGTGGCCTTCGTGTAGGTAGCCCATAGTGGTGACAAGTCCTACTGTAAGTCCCTGAGCTCTCCATTCACGCACCTGTCTGCGGACTTCATCTATGGTATCAACAATTCTCATATCAGCATCCCTCCTTTGCAAGAAATCCCGTCATATCGATGTCGGCGGAGTAGGTATGCTCCTGTGAGGGAAAGCTGCCGTTTTTGGTCTCAGCGATATAATCCTGTATACCCTGACGCATGAGCGCTCCCACATCAGCGAATCTCTTGACGAATTTAGGCGTATGACCGGAGGTAAGCCCCAGCATATCCTGATACACCAGCACCTGACCGTCACAGCCATTTCCTGCACCGATTCCGATGGTGGGGATGGTCAGCTTCTGAGTTATGGCTTCGGCGAGCTTGGCGGGGATACCTTCCAGCACTACAGCACAGGCGCCGGCCTCCTGTATATCAAGAGCATCTCGGATGAGCTTCTCGGCCTTGTCCTGAGTCTTGCCCTGCACCTTGAATCCGCCGAAAACGTTGACGGACTGTGGAGTAAGTCCCAGATGGGCAACTACAGGGATGGACGCATTGACAATGGCACGTATCTGAGAGCAAACCTCAGCGCCGCCCTCAAGCTTTACGGCATTAGCTCCGCCTTCCTTGATAAGTCTGCCTGCATTGATAACGGCTTCACGGACATCTGTCTGATAGGACATGAATGGCATATCCGCAACTACAAAGGCATTCTGAGCGCCTCTTGATACCGCAGCGGTATGATGGATCATATCCTCCATAGTCACGGGGAGGGTGTTCTCGTAGCCCAGCATGACCATACCGAGGGAATCTCCGATAAGCAGGGCATTCACACCGCATTCATCCATGATCTTAGCTGTGGTGTAGTCGTAAGCAGTAAGCATCGTGATCTTGTCACCCGATTGCTTCTGCATGAGAAGTGTTGAAACAGTGTTTTTCATATTCAGTTTTCTCCTTAAAAGATGTTACCTTTCCGCTTTCACGGATAAGATACAAAAATTATTATAACACGAAAATGTGAATAAAGTGTAAACACTATTTGCGAAAAAAGGTCACCATAACTGTGGTACTCGTATAGCAACTTTATATGTATTTATCGGGGGAAACCTTTCTGAGGAAAGTTTCTCCCCCGAACCCCTTTCCAAAGACTTTTAATAGAATTTTGCCCCATAGAGGGCACTCCACGTAAGATGTGAAAACCAGTAGTATTACTGGGAGCGCCCTCTATGGGGCAAAATTAATACTGAAAGTTTTAGGAAGGGAGTTTGAGGGAGAACCCTTTTTCAAAAGGGTTTCCCTCAA
>Ga0129307_1002355_pt1 | contig 15221 bp, 10 predicted proteins | sample P1105metagenome_FD_94437 | JGI IMG/M metagenome (GOLD analysis project Ga0129307, IMG submission 94437) | Capybara group fecal microbial communities from Wisconsin, USA - P1105 metagenome | ecosystem: Host-associated > Mammals > Digestive system > Large intestine > Fecal | place: USA: Wisconsin... | reverse complement strand
TCCAGTGACGGTACTGATTGCGTTGTCACCCCGGACTTGTTCCGGGGCCACCTTACACAGTTCCCGCCCGCGTACCCTCACGGCTCACAACTCACAGCCCAAATTTACTGGATCCTTCAATCCCTTCGGGCTTTCAGGATGACGAATCCCCGCGCGGTCAGCATCGCGTTCCGCGCAGATCCTCCAGCGTCCCTCACGGCTCACTACTCGCTACTCACCATCGTTTTGTATATTCCATACAAATGACTAGACTTTCCGCCTACATCCTGCATCTCTCCTTCTTCCTCCTTGCCGCCTGTAACGGGGAAAAGGAATTCATGACCCCGAAAACGGGTGAGGTCGTCCTCGATATCAATGCCGAAGAATTTTCTTTGAACGGCAAGGTTCTCGGCAAGACCACTACCGATATTTCTGCCAGTGACGATTTGCTGATTGAATCGCTTGATAAAGAATTAAAAAGGATTAGGGGGCTTGAACAGGAAGAGGCTCTGAAGAATGGTAAACCGGCTGACGAGGGTATCGCCAAGATACATCTTGGTGAAGATGTTTCTTATGATGTATTTTATAAATCGATAGCTACTATAGGCTTTGATGGTTATGTATCAATTCAGTTTGTGATTGGATCTGATTTTAACGAAATTTATAAGTTTGATTTGCCGGAACGCAGAACTATGAATTTTTATTCGTGTCGCCAATTTTTTTTTAAAGTGAGTGATTGGAAATTCAGAAATCAAATTCAATCCCGCCAGAATATCTCGTATAATAAAATATTGGATGGAGACGTTACGAAAAGAAATTTTGAATTAGAATGCATAAAAAAGAATATTGGTTTGAATTTGAGTTTTGTGAGAAAAAATGATGGCTTTTTTTATGAGCTCAGCTTGAATGAAACCGGTTTGATTGATGGTGTGAAAATATATTCGTTTGAAAAAGATGTTGATTTATGGAACTTTATAGAGAAAGTTCGTTCAAGGAATGATTTGCGTGTTAAAGAAGATAAAGATGAAATAGCGATTTCTTTGCAAAAAAGTGTGTTAATGAAGGATTTGGCTCCTATAATTAAAAAGTTAAATTCTTATGACTATAGAATTTATTATGTCTTTTTCGGTGGATGATTTTGCACCCGCGTTCACGAACTTTAGCCTTTAATTTTGGCTCTTCCAACTCCAAATATTCCATCTTGCCACATGGACAATATGTCCAAAGAACCTTCTTTTTTGTACTTTGCACTTATTGATCATGTTTATACATTATAGAACGTAGGCGAGCGATGTTGCGGTGCCTGGGCGAGGAAAAACAAATATGGAAAACAAAGAAGTCGAAATCAAGAGAGTCGGACCGATTGTGGAGACCGTATGGGGCGTTCTCCTGTTGGCGTCTAGCTTTGTCTTGATTTTTATCGGTGGCTAATTCGTTTTACTTTTTGATTGAAAATTAAAAAGAGTCCGTTTTTGTTGGAAACGGGCTCTTTTTTATGGCAAAAGCAGAAAAGGCGGCCCGGAGGGTCGCCCAATTTGTTAATGTCTGCCGAAGCGGCGTGTTTTGCGGAATGGCTTGTCGCCAAAGCTGCGTTCGTCGTGGTCCTTGCGGAAGGGCTTGTCTTCGAACTTGCCCGGCTTGCGGTCCGCGAATTCGCGTTCACGACGTGCTTTGCGGTTTTCGAACGGCTTATCGCCGAAATTGCGTTCGCCACGTTCTTCACGGCTCTTGCGGAATCCGCCGCGGCGTTCGTCATCGCGGAAACTCTTGCGGTCTTTATGGAAACTGCGGCGTTCTTCGCGATTTTCACGCGGTCTGGAACCTGGTGCCGGGCCCTCTGGCGGTTCGTCGGTCATGACGCGGAAGCGGGCGTCGTTGCCGCGGATGGTCATTTCGGACAAAATGTCGAGTACGTCTTGCGGGAGCGTTTCCGGGAGTTCGACGGTGCTGAACTTGTCAAAGAGCTTGATGCGGCCGATGTTGCTGCTGTTGATGTTCGCTTCGCCTGCGATGGCACCCACGATGTCGCGCGGGCTTACGTGGTCAATGCGGCCCACGCCGAGGTAGTAGCGCAGATAGCCTTCTTCAACGCCGTTCATGCCTTCTTTGCGTTCTTTTTTCAGGCGTTTCTGTTCTTCGCTGTTGAGACCGAAATCGTCGTTGTTTCCGAGGAAATCTCTTCCGCTGCGTGATTTTTCGCGGCGTTCCTTCGGGACTTCGAGCGGCGGGAGGTTCGGGAAGAGCGGCTGTTTTTTCTGGTACATCTTGATGACTGCAGCGGCGATATCTTCGGCAGTCATTTCTTTGCCTGTCCCGTCTTCGAGCGCTACGCCATTTTCCATGTTGCAGCCTTCGTTAACAAGTTCGCGGACGAGTTCCTTGAATTGGTCGAGTTCACCGTAGCTTACGACGCTCTTGACTTTCGCCTTGAATGCATCGACGCGTTTCTTGCTAATTTGTTCGGAAGTAGGCATTTCCATCGCTTCGATCGGCTGGCGTGTTGCCTTCTCGATAATCTTGAGCATGCGGCGTTCACGCGGTGTCACGAAGAGAATGGCATTGCCGCTGCGGCCTGCACGGCCTGTACGTCCAATGCGGTGCACGTAGGATTCGGTGTCGTAAGGGATGTCGTAGTTCACCACGAGCGAAATGCGGTCCACGTCGATACCGCGGGCGGCCACGTCTGTAGCGACGACGATGTCGAGCTTGCCCATCTTGAGGCGGTTGATGGTGCGTTCGCGCATGGATTGTGCGAGGTCGCCATTGAGCGGAGAAACATTGAATCCGCGGCTTTCGAGCTTTTCGGCGACTTCGGTGGTGTTCTGCTTGGTGCGTACGAAAATCAAAACGCCGTCAAATTCTTCGCCTTCGAGGACGCGGGCGAGGGCTTCAATCTTGTGTTCGTTTTTTACGGCCAAGAAGCGCTGGCGGGTGTTTTCACCGGTTGTCGTTTTGCCTTCGATGCAGGCTTCTTCATAGTCGCCCAAGTGCTGGTCGATAATTTTCCTGACGCTATCGGGCATGGTGGCGCTGAAGAGCGCGCGCTGGGCATCGGCGGGAATTTCCTTGAGGATGGTATCCACGTCTTCCATGAAGCCCATGTCGAGCATTTCGTCTGCTTCGTCCAAGACGATGGCCTTGACTGCATTGAGCGAGATTGAACCGCGCTTTATGTGGTCTATGAGACGGCCCGGAGTTGCGACGACGATGTTTGCCTTGCGTTTGAGGGCTCGCAATTGGATGGAGATGTCCTGACCGCCATAGACCGGAACGACGCTGATGTTCGGCATCTTGACGGCGTACTGCTGGATGGCATCCGAAACTTGGATGGCGAGTTCACGAGTCGGCGTGAGCACGAGCATGGAGGTTTCGCGGCTGTTGAAATTGATGCGGGAGAGGAGCGGGAGCGTGAATGCTGCCGTCTTGCCTGTACCCGTCTGTGCGGTTCCAAGGAGGTTTACGCCCTGCAAAAGGACCGGGATTGCCTTGGCCTGGATGGGCGAGGGCGTTTCGTAACCGGCGAGCTTGACCGCTTCGAGAATTTCCGGAGAAAGTCCGAGGTCGTCGAAGGTCACCAAAGATTCGTCGGCGATATCGTCATTATTGTCGCCGCCAGTCGCTGAAGACGCGTCTTCTGCTTTGTCTGTAGAAACGCTTTCGGTTTTTTTGCTTATTTTGTTTGCGACATCTGCGGTGTTTTCGCTACTTGGAACTTTGTTTGTTGAATCTTCTGCAGAATTAGAGAATGGGTCAAACGAATTTTCTTCGTTGGGTTGTTCTACGTCATCTTCAACAAATTCAACTTTTTCGCCTTCGGAAATTTTGGATTCTGTTCCGGACTTAAGGACTTCGCCGTTTTCATCGACGACAACACCGTTCGGATTTGCTGCAAAGAATGCGGCTTCGTCGGCCTGGTCTTCGTCTGCACCGCCTGCGATAGCGTTCAAGAATGCATCGGCTTCGAGTTGCATCTTGGAATTTAGTTTTTCGTTTTCGGGAATATCAGAACCCAATTTGGAAGAAATATTTTCTGCCATAAGTCACCTTCGGGATCCGTAAACTTCATCTGCGGCGTGTGCCGCACCATCACATTGCTCGAACCGAGCATTCAATAAGCCCCGAAGTGCACTCGCACTTATAAACCTGAAGTCTGTTGGGTCCCCTAAAATTTTGTGCCAAATGTAGAAAATAAGGGCTTGAAATCAAAGGTTTTTAAGGGGTGGCTTTGCGAAATAAGAAAAAAGAATGTTAGAAAATGTTGTCCGACTGGCATAGACAGTTTGAATGTTTTTTACTATATTGTGCAAACCTCGGAGAGATGCCAGAGTGGTCGAATGGGCCGGTCTCGAAATCCGGAGTCTGTCACAGGACCGAGGGTTCGAATCCCTCTCTCTCCTTGAAATAAAAAGAACCCCCTTGTGGGGTTCTTTTTATTTCATAGGTCAGGGGTTCGAGCCCTCGCAGAGGGTTCGACAAAACCCGCGAGAGCGAAGCGAACACGGCGGGTTTTGAGATTGCGGCCAAAGCCGTAACCCGAAGGGCGTCGAGGGCAACGAAGAGACCGAGTCGTCCCATCCCTCTCTCTCCCAGCAAAGTGGCATAAAAAACATCCCCCATGTTGCTTCGCTTTTTGTTTCAACGGCAAGGGATGAGAACCCTCGCAGAGGGTTCGATTGACCGCGCGAGAGCGAAGCGAACACAGGCGAGTTTGGGATTACGGCGTAGCCGTAACCCGGAGGGCGTCGAGGGAAACGAAGTGACCGAGTCGTCCAATCCCTCTCATTCCATCTAATGTATTGCATTGATCCTCGATCAGGTCGAGGATGACGAAGCTGAATCAAGTTGTGAATGAGGAAGATTTTTTTGTTTAAGGATGACGAAAAGGTTTCAGGTCGAAGAAGACTTCCCCTCCTATAATCCCCTTACTTCTCTATTTTACTTTATTCAATAAAAACACCCCAGCGCATTTGAAATGGCCGGGGCGACTTTTTGTATTACTTTTTACGAACCACTGCCTACTACGGTGTAGCTGCTACTCCACCGTCACGCTCTTGGCGAGGTTTCTCGGTTGATCGACATCGTTTCCACGGAGAATGGCGATGTGGTAGGCGAGGAGCTGGAGTGGGATGCTGGTGACAATCGGCATGAGCATCGGAATTGTCTTCGGCACTGTGATAATATGGTCGGCGATTTCATCCAACGGGCTGCAGTCCTTTGTCGTGATAGCTATGACTTTGCCGCCGCGAGCCTTGATTTCGCGGATGTTGCTGATAATCTTGTCGAACAAAGCGTCTCTCGGGGCGATGACAACGACCGGCATGTTTTCGTCGATAAGAGCGATCGGGCCGTGCTTCATTTCGGCGGCGGGGTAGCCTTCGGCATGGATGTAGCTGATTTCCTTAAGCTTCAAAGCTCCTTCCATGGCGACTGGGTAGCAGAAGTGGCGACCGAGGTACAGGAAGTTGTTGGCCTTGCAGAGCGTCTTTGCGATTTCGGCAATACTGTCGGAAAGCTCGAGCGTCTTGGAAACGAGGTCCGGCAGTTCCAGAAGGTCCTTGACGATATCGGCACCGGCTTCGAAGCTGAGTCTGCGCTGGCGGCCAAGCAAGAGTGCGATCATCGCAAGAACAGTGACCTGGCTTGTGAATGCCTTTGTACTGGCCACGCCGATTTCCGGACCTGCGTGCAGATAGACACCGCCATCGCTGGTACGTGCAATCGTCGAACCGACTCCGTTACAAATGGCGAGCACGGTCGCGCCCTTCTGTTGGGCTTCCTTGAGGGCGGCGAGCGTGTCTGCGGTTTCGCCGGACTGGCTAATGGCGACTACGAGCGTCCCCGGCTTGATAATCGGGTTTCTGTAGCGGAATTCCGAAGCGTATTCGACTTCGACTGGAACACCAGCCAAGTCTTCGATCATGTATTCGCCGACCATGCCTGCGTAATAGCTGGTGCCGCAAGCTGTGATGATGATGCGGTTGATGGTGCGGAGTTCCTTGATGTTCGTGTCGAGACCAGCGAGTTTTGCGTTGCCTTCGGCTGAAAGCAGACGACCGCGCATGGTGTTGCGGAGCACTTCGGGCTGTTCGAAAATTTCCTTGAGCATGAAGTGCGGGAATCCGCCCTTGGCGACAGCGTCAGCGTCGAATTCCACGTTCTGGACTTCGCGTTGCACTTCGTGGCTGCTCATGTTGACGATGGAGTAGCTCCCGTCCTTGATTTGTACAACGTCATTGTCGTCCAGATAAACGACTTTTTGCGTATGGTTGATGATGGCGGAAACGTCACTGGCGAGATAGAGATCGCCATGGTTGCCGATACCAAGGATAAGCGGGCTTCCGCGACGGGCTCCGATTAAAACGTCCGGTTCGTCCGAGCAAATCACTCCCAAACCAAAAGTTCCTTCGATTTGATTGAGCGTCTTGAGAACGGCGGACTTCAAATCTCCGTTGTAATAGTAGGCAATGAGGTGGGCGACGACTTCGGTGTCTGTTTCTGACTTGAATTCGATGCCTTTGTCAATGAGCTTCGCTTTGAGGCTTGCATAGTTTTCGATGATGCCGTTATGGACAATCGAAATTTTTCCGTCGTAACTTGTATGCGGGTGGGCATTGATTTCAGTCGGGGCTCCGTGGGTGGCCCAGCGGGTGTGGGCGATGCCTACAGAACCTTTGAGCGGAGTGTTCTTTAATTTTTCTTCAAGAGCTTTGATTTTGCCGGAGGCGCGGACGACTTTTATATTTTTGTGGTCGATGACGGCGACTCCAGAGCTATCGTAGCCGCGATATTCCATCTTTTTAAGACCTTCGACAAGAATAGGCACAGCTTCGCCTTTGCCGTTATATCCGATGATTCCGCACATAATTGTTCCTGATAATAAAATTATGGGTGGAAATATACTAAATATTGCAGTAAAAAAAGAGACACATGTAATCTTGCTCACAGATGTTTTGCTATTTTAAGAGAGCCAAATTTTTTCATAGAGGATAAAAATGAAGACTAAAATGATTATTGCGGCAGGTGCTCTTGCCATGCTTATGACTGGCTGCGAACCGTGCAAATCTGCTTCTGCTGAAAAGACATCGCTTGTGACTGAAAAGGACAAGTATAGCTATGCCCTCGGTGCTCATTTCGGTAATCAGGCCCGTTTCCAGTTGGTGACCCGCGATTCTATCGATCTCGACCTCGACCTCTTCATTCAGGCTTTCAAGGAACGCTACAATGAAGATTCCGCTAAGTTCTTGATGAACGATTCCATCGTCATGGAAACGCTCAACAAGCTCTCTGCTGACCGTCAGGCCGAAAAGATGAAGAAGGACAGCATCGCTGCCGCAAAGAACAAGGCAGATGGTGATGCATTCCTCGCTCAGAACAAGACTGCTGAAGGTGTCGTGACCACGCAATCTGGTCTCCAGTACAAAATTATTACTGAAGGCACTGGTGCAACTCCGACGGACGAAGACAAGGTCAAGGTCCACTATACCGGTACGCTCCTCGATGGCACCAAGTTCGATAGCTCCATCGATCGTGGCCAGCCGCTTGAATTCCCGGTTACAGCCGTGATTCCGGGCTGGACGGAAATGCTCAAGCTCATGAAGGTTGGCGAAAAGGTTATCGCATGGATTCCGAGCGAACTCGCCTACGGTCCGCGTGGCAACCGTGCTATTCCGGGTAACAGCCTCCTCAAGTTCGAAATGGAACTCTTGGAAGTGATTCCGCCTGCAAAGCCTGTTGAAGAACAGAAGGTTGATCCGAAGGCTGCAAAGAACGATCAGAAGAAGGCCGTCAAGAAGCCCGCTGCCAAGTAATCGGTATCTTTAGGTTTCGATTCATGCCCTGCGACATATGCCGCAGGGTGTTTTTTTGGGGGAGTCTGTGTTTTAACGATTTCTATCTTTCGTTTAAAACAAATTAATGCACCCGTAAACGGATATGAGTCGCGGATGTTCCGGGTCGATTCTATTCCAAGCTTGTTGGACTTTTATAGAACAAGGTCTTTTACGGCCTTTGACCATGATATCGCATCTGAATTCAAACGAATCGCCGCTTTGTTGTGAATCGTAAAGCAATTTGGAAAAATTATTCCAATTATTGCGTCCGATGATATCCCAAAATGCACTGCTCTTTTCTGGCTCAACCTTTGTCTGCGGGAATCCTAAAATTTCTGAACCTTTGGCCGAAATCTTTAGCACGGAAGGATCGTAAGTGTATTCAAAGACAATCCCCTTCTGGAAGGATTCAAAGAATAGACTCTTCTTGTGCTCGTTGCGGTATTGCTGGAGAATCGTGTTGTCCGAAGTGGGGTTGTCGTTCTCGAAAATGGATCTTGCAATTTTCGAGAATTTCTCTTGGCTCAGCTGCTTTGTGCTGTTTTTGTTCATTTCTGAGGGCAATGTGTCAGCAACATCATTGAGGCATTCTAGCAATAGCGGATTGAAAACACCGCATTCGTTGTTGCTAATCATTGCAAGCGCTTTTTCGTGGGGAAACGCCTTTTTGTAGCAGCGGTCGCTAGTCAACGCATCATAGACATCTGCAATGGATACCACTTGGGCCGATATGGGAATCTCGTTTTCTTTGAGTCCGTCGGGGTATCCTCGACCGTCCCAGCGTTCGTGGTGCCATCTGCATATTTCGTATGTGTATTTCATCAACGATTCGTTCTTGAAGAAATGCATGCCGTCGAGCATCATGGCGCCGTTCATGGAATGTTGCTTCATGATTTCGAATTCTTCGGGAGTCAACCTTCCGGGCTTGTTCAAAATTTCACTGGGAATCGTGATTTTGCCAATGTCGTGCATCGCCGAAGCTGTTGCAATAGAATTTATGTCATCTTCCGTGATGTTGTATTCGTCTGAACGGCGGAGTAAGGCTCGCAATAGAATATCGGTAAGCGTCTTGATGTGCAGAACGTGCTGGCCGCTTTCGCCATTGCGGAACTCGACTATGTGGCTTAAGATGGAAATCAGCATGTCGCTGTTACGCGTCCTCTCGTAAATCTTGTTCGTGACAAGCTCGGAGAGCTGCATCTGCTTCACGTAAAGACGAATCGTATTGCGGACGCGGGTCTGAACGACCATCTGGTCGAACGGGCGGTAAATAAAATCTGTGACGCCAAGTTCAAACGCTTTGGAAACCTGCTTGCTAGACGTTTCCGCCGAAATCATGACAACGGGGGTGCCTTTGATCCAGCCTTTTTCGTTCATCACGGCAAGGACTTCTAGCCCGTCACGTTCGGGCATGACCATGTCAAGCAATACAAGGGTAATTTCTTGAGCATTTTTTTCGAGGATTAAGAGGGCTTCTTCGCCATCTTTTGCTTCGATGATATCATATTCGTCACACAGCAGATCCGAAAGCACGGCTCTGTTCATGGCATCGTCATCGACGATTAAAATTTTAGCACGTTCGTTGTTCATTATCCTACGACAATTTTCTCGTTTCTTAACACCATTATGACGGTATAAACATAATTTAAGAAAAATGTGACGAAAAAGGACGGTTAAGTTCTTGAAATATCATTTTTTTGAGGAATGTGGCTAGATTATGCCCTTTGGGTCTGCTTCGCTCTGCTCGATGTGCCGTAATGTAGTTGAATAAACACTTGATACAGTTACTTGATTTTATGAAGTGGTTGGTAAACAGTGGTTAGTATGCAGTGGTTGATAAATAGGAGTGTAATAAGAATGTTTTGGTTTACATCCCTAACCACTAACATCTTTCGTCTATCGTCTATCGTCTATCGTCTTTCGTCTCACTCCACCCCCTTTTTTCAAGACTTTGCGCCCCTTTTGAAACACGGACCCTCCAAAATATGTGTATTTTATATCTTGAAACGACCGCTTTTCGTAGTTGATGGGATTCTTGTAGGAGAAGATACATATCATGGACAGTCTTGAAACACCAAACTTGACACATGCGATTCTATCGAGTGCCGGCATTGGCTTGTGGACTATTGAACTTGATAGTGGCAAATCTCCTAGAATGTATGCGGATTCCGCTTTCCTCCAGATTCTTGGATTCCCCGAAGAGACGCTACCCGAAGACCTCTACAACTTATGGTGCAACAACATTGACCTTTCGTATTACGAAGCTTTTGCCGAATCCATCGAACAGATGACGAACGGTGAAACAAGCGAACTGGAATATGCTTGGAACCATCAGTCCCGCGGAATCATTTTCTTAAAAATTCATGGCGGTCGAAATAACGATTACAAGGCCGGAGTGCGTCTTGAAGGGTGCTGTATCGATGTAACGGAACAGCTCGAATTCAAAATGCACTTGCGCGAACTGGAACAGTATTCCAATATCGCGAATACGCTGGGTGATGGCTTCGATAACATCTACTACGTCAATACCGAAGATAATTCGTTTGTCGAGTTTAACGCCCAAGGCATCGTGAAAACGCTCGATATCAAGGCGGGTGGTGATTTTTTTGAAGGGCTGGAACAAGCCCTGGAAAAGGCCGTCTATCGTGATGACTGGAATACCGTAAGCGATTTTGTCAGAAAAGAAAATTTATTGAGCGCATTGGAAAAAGATCGTGCCATTTCTATGGCGTTTCGATTTTTAATTGATGGCCAGCCTGTATTCTACCGTTTGAAGGCGGCAAGGACTCCCGATTCTGACAACCGTATTGTGGTCACGCTAGAAAACGTGGATGAAGAAGAATCTGCAAAGGCCGAACGGGCACGCGAGGAAAAGTTTAACGACAACATTATCAAGATTCTTTCGCGAAATTATTCTGGATTGTACCTGTTCAATACAAAAAACAATACGGGCGATGCCGTTTCTTTTGACCGACATGATCAAGGACGCGAAAACGATGGTTCTACCGATATTGTTAACCGTCTATTGAGGTTCGTTCAAAAACGAGTCCATCCAGATGACCGACATGAACTGGAAGAATTGGCGGATCTTGAAACGATTCGCAAAAAACTGGCAACGGTCAAGAGCTATTCCGTCGTATTCCGTTGCGATTATTACGGTGTCTATAAATACACGGAACTGACTTTGGCGAAAGCGGAAAACATTGACGAAGAACCGGTCAACATCGCTGTCGGTTATGCAGAAATCGACGCTCAGTATCGTGCCGAACTTGAACGGCAGGCGGTGGCAAACCGCGACATGGCTGTGATTTCGGGCTTGTCCGATGACTTCGGTTGCGTGGTCTATGTCGATTACGAAACGCTTGCCGAGGCTCATTACCGCTTTGATCCGTTATTCGAAAAGTACTTGCCGGGCTGGTCTAAAATCGACAATTTCGGAACTCGTCTAGATGTCCTTGTCAATACAATAGTGCATCCCAGCGACCGCGAAACGTTCCAGGCCGCGACGGAACCTTCTAAAGTTCTCGAGATGGTCGAGAACGAGCACATGTACTTCGTGAACTTTAGATTGCAACTCGATGACGAAGATGTTTACTACCAAATTAAATTCGTGAAGGACGAAAATTTCAAGAATCATGTGATTGCCGGTTTCCATAGCGTCGATGCCGAAACGAAACGCGAAATGGCGAACCTTGAAAAAGCGGAGCTGGCGAACAAGGCGAAGAGTGCATTCCTCTTCAACATGTCGCATGATATCCGTACGCCGCTGAATGCGATGCTTGGCTTTACTGACATGGCCATCAAGAACATCGACGATAAGCCCAAGGCTTTAGATTGTCTGAAAAAATCCAAACTTTCAAGTGAACATCTTTTGTCGTTGGTCAACGATGTGTTGGACATGTCGCGTATTGAAAGCGGTAAGGTGGAGCTGGATTTGAATCCCGTCAATATTGACGAAAACGGCGACGACTATGTGCCGATGCTAAAGTCGCTTGCCGAAAAGAAAAACGTAGGATTTAAGTTTGTTCGTCATGATATCCAGAACCGTTACGTGTATGTCGATTTCTTGCGATTGAACCAAGTGCTTATTAACATTGTGTCGAACGCCGTGAAATACACACCTTCGGGCGGATTTGTCTCGGTTGATATTACGCAGGTGCCCTCTGACCGCGAAGGCTTCGGGTTGTATGAATTTGTCGTAAACGATACGGGTATTGGCATGAGCAAGGAATACCAGACGCATCTCTTTGACGAATTTTCACGCGAAAGAACATCGACGGTCAGTAAGCAACAGGGAACTGGTCTTGGACTTGCCATTTCTAAACGCATCATCGACATGATGGAAGGTACTATCGAAGTCGAAAGCGAAGTGGGGAAGGGGTCCAAGTTCACAATTCGTATTCCGATGCGGTTGCAAGAAAATCCGGAAGCCGTGGAACAAGTGCGTTTTGCTCATTCCGAAGAAGAAACGATTTCGTTTGAAGGTTTTAAGGTTCTCGTTGTCGAAGATAACGAATTGAATCTTGAAATCTCGCGTGATATTCTGGAAAGTGCTGGTATCGTTGTTGAATCCGCAGAAGACGGCTCTGTTGCCGTGAATCGCCTAAAAGAAAAAGGACCGGATTATTACGATTGCATTTTGATGGATATCCAGATGCCTGTGATGGACGGTTTCGAGGCGACTCGCAATATCCGCCAAATGTTCCCGGACAAACGAATTCCTATTATCGCTTTGTCTGCAAATGCGTTTGACGAAGACCGTCACAAGTCAATCGAAGCCGGAATGGACGGCCACCTCGCGAAGCCCATTGTCATAGCCCAACTCGAAGACGCGTTGAAGAAGTTTCTTAAACGTTGAGACGAAAGACGATAGGTTGTGGCGAATAATCTTTCGTCTATAGTCTGTAGCCGCATCGCGGCGTTCTTTCGTCTAATTTACTCCAGCTGTTTAATCCCTTCCACGGCGGCAATGTAGTCGGCTTCGACTTTGTCAAAAAGTGCTTGAGAATTTACTGTAAATGCAAGTGGCCTAAGGTCTTCTGTAAGTTCACTGCTCGAAGCGGAAAGCTTGTTCAAACCGAGGTTTGCGGCAACGCCTTTGAGCGTGTGTGCGGCACGGAATGCAGTCTTTGCATCCTGGCTTGCAAATGCGTTTTTCAGTTCTTCAAAACTTGGATCGCTGAGGAACAGCTTTAAATACTTTGCAATGCGGGATTCCATGCGGAGTCTTTCGAGAACTTCGTTAAGAGATTCACCAAGGGAACTGTACAATTCAGAGAGTGTCATAAATTTATCCTTGCTAGTGTAAAACTTCGATGTGCCCATAAGCGGACGTGAGAACTGGAGGTTCGTTTTGTGTCTTGTTCCAGATTTGCAAAACTATTACTTTGCATGGAACCTTGTTCCCGTCTATGGTCAAGTCCATGTTGACATGGATGGTTTCGTCCTTGGACGACGATTGCTTGTATAAAACTTCTTTGATTTTTTGCCAGTTATCGTTTTCGATATTTAGCGAGCCTTTTTTCTCGTCTTCGATAATGGTCTTCGGAAGATTGAGCTTTTTAGCCGCATTCGTAGAAAGCTTCATTATTGAAGGGGAATAGGTGTATTCAAAGATGATGTCGTTCAACATGGACTCAAAGAAATTGCTCTTCTTGCGTTCGTTGATAAATTGCCTAAAAGCTTGGTTGTAAATCGGGTGCTTTTGGTCTTTTATCATGGTGTCCGCGATGTAGAAAAAGTCCTTGTCGGCTTGCTTGTTCCAGTCGAACGTTTGCAGTGATGCTACGAGCTTGTCTGCAATCGCGTCAAGGCAATCCAGCAGTAGAGGATTGAACACGCCGCATTCGTTGTTGTGTATCATCTCCAATGCTTTCTCGTGGGTAAACGCCTTCTTGTAACAGCGTTCACTGGTAAGCGCGTCATAGACATCCGCAATTGAGACAATCTGTGCCGCTATAGGGATTTCGTCGCCTTTGAGTCCGTCTGGGTATCCGCGTCCGTCGTAGCGCTCGTGATGCCAACGGCAGATTTCGTAGGCGTACTTCATCAGCGGTTCATCCTTGCCGAAAGGTACGGAATTGAGCATCAAGGAACCGTTGAGCGAATGCCCCTTCATGATGTTGAATTCTTCGGGGGTTAGCTTGCCGGGCTTGTTCAAGATTTCGTCAGGGATGGTGATTTTACCGATGTCGTGCATGGACGATGCCGTGCTGATAATGCCGATGTCGTCCTTGTTTATCTTGTACTTCTTGCTCCGGTGCAAAAGCTCGTGCAAGAGCATTTCGGTGATGGTATTGATGTGCAGCACATGCATCCCGCTTTCGCCATTGCGGAATTCGACGATGTGACTTAGCATCGTTACCATCATGCTGTTGTTGCGGGTCTTTTCGTAAATTTGGCTCAGAACCAAATCCGAAAGATGCTTTTGCTTGGCGTAAAGGCGGATGGTGTTACTCACACGGTTCAAGAGAATCATCTCGTCGAAGGGCCTTCCGATAAAGTCGGTGACTCCGAGCGAGTAGGCTCCTTCGATAAGCGAGTGTGAATTTTCTACCGAAATCATGATGACCGGAATCTCGTTGATCCAGCCGTTTTTGTTCATGATGGCAAGGACTTCCATGCCGTCTTTCTTGGGCATGACCATGTCCAGTAGAACGAGTGAAATTTCGGAAGTCTTTTCCCTGAGCAGGAGCAGTGCTTCGTTGCCGTTTTTTGCTTCAAGAATATCGTATTTGTCGCAAAGAACGTCTGACAACAGAGTTCTGTTTAAGGCCACATCGTCAACAATCAGTATAAGCGGGCGCTTTTCTTCCATAGCCGGTTCCTTTATATCCCAATCTGTTCCCAAACGCAATATGCCATTACGCTGTATAATCTATATAATTTCAGGGTGTATCGTAAGAAAAATGTAAATTCAAATTGGAATGATGTGCATAAACGCAAAAAAATAGAGCGAAAAAACGGGTGACAAACGCGGCTGGTCCAAATTGGAGTATTCTAAAGTGTGATTTTACGCATTTTATCGAGACTTTTACAAAAGATGCCTTGTTTTTTTATACCATTTCAAACTATCTTTTATTATGGATGGGTGAAATCTTTTTTTAAAAAGGAATTCATATGAAGAATATGGTTAAACTTATGTTTGGTCTTGCTGCCGGTGCGGCAGTGATGGCCTCTGCTGCAGGAAGCTTCCCGTTCCCGCAGAACATGAAGTATCCGCATGGCAATATCATCGAATATGCCAATACGGATGTGATTAAGCAACACTACGATGCCTGGAAGAAGGCCTGGTACAGTGCCAGCCAAGGCTGGGTCCTTGCTCCTGAAGGAACTTGCTCTACCGTTTCCGAAGCTATTGCTTACGGTATGTTGATTTCTGTCTATATGGACGATCAGACCGTGTTCGACAAG
>Ga0129307_1002354_pt1 | contig 15223 bp, 8 predicted proteins | sample P1105metagenome_FD_94437 | JGI IMG/M metagenome (GOLD analysis project Ga0129307, IMG submission 94437) | Capybara group fecal microbial communities from Wisconsin, USA - P1105 metagenome | ecosystem: Host-associated > Mammals > Digestive system > Large intestine > Fecal | place: USA: Wisconsin... | reverse complement strand
GAGTTTCTGACTTGGGAGGATTCGCTCGCTTGGCGTTGTCCATGTCGCGGTATCTGGCTATGGCATCTTCTCGCTTTCCTACCGGGGATGCGTCAACCACCTTTTGTTTCACTAAGAATCTAAACTCGGAGCCTATGGAAAGCTTGCTTTCTACTCTGAGTTCCGACCCCATCTTTTCAAGAAGCATCTTGGTAAGAGCCATTCCTATGCTGCAGCCGTCGGTGATGGCATCTTCCGCACGCTTGTCTTTGGAGAAGTACTTATCAAGGTCTTCTTCCTTGATGCCGCAGCCGGTATCCTTGACAGATACGCTGAGCATTGTTTCCTTGTCACCCCCACCCACACAGGTGATGTTGAAGGTGACCTGACCTTCATCGGTGTATTTGAGGGCATTGCCTATGAGTTTAAGAATAATAAGCTCTATATGGAGGTTATCGCCCTCAAGAACAGTCGGCATGTCGTTGTTGACTTCAATGAGCAGCCTTATGCCCTTTTCATCAGCCATTCTTATGGCAATATTTTCTATATCGCATATCATGATGCCAAGGTCGTATGGCGCTTCGTGTATCTCAAGACTTTCTATTCCTAATCTTGATGCGGTACACAGATCTTTTACATACACGCGCATTATGTCCATGCCGCCTTTAAGCTTGGCCGCAAGTTCGATAATGTTTTGCTCTGTGGTGTCTCTTAATATCTTTTCATCGATGTTTAGAACCGCACCGATGGGTATCTCTATGTCGTAGGAAAGTTCTTCAAGATAGCTGTCTTTGGCTATGTCCTGCTTCTTTTCTTTTTTAAGGGCATGAAGCATTTCGTCGATGGCCGATTCGTATATTTCCTTGCCGCTTTGGAAGTTACCGTCGACACAACCGACCATTCTTTTGCAGAAGCCGTATATGAACATTATGTCGATGGCGAAAGCAGCTATACATATCGGAACTATAAAAGCCTCGGGTAGCAGATAAAGAAGAACTCCCTCAACCGTAAACAGCAAAAAAAGGATTAAAGCATGCCTTAACCCGAGCTTTCTTACGCGGTTTATCTGCACGAATTTCCGGCCTTCGATCAGTTCCTGTCGCTTTAATCTGCCGTCTTCGTCCAGTTTGTCGATTTCTTTGGAGAAAAGTGTATATTGCTTCATGACGAAAATCCCTTAAACACAAGAATCATTATAGTTTTGTGGGATTAACGTAAACAAAACAAAAGCGCAGACACTTAAGTGCCTGCGCCGATTTGATAAAAATATTATCTTGTGCCTTTGTCGTAAGGAATACCTTCCGCCTTGGGTGCTCTTGAATGTTTGGATGTAAGAATCAATACAATCATTGTAACTACGTAAGGAAGCATCAGGTAGATATATTCGCTCGAGTTAACATTCTTAAAGCTGGGTAAGAACGGAATGCTGTCGCTGTAGGAACCGATAATCTTAAAGAGTGCAAAGAAAAGCGATGCACCTAAGATTGTGAAAGGCTTCCAGTTACCGAAGATCATAACTGCGAGAGCTAAGAAACCGTAACCTGCTACAGATGACTGGAATCCGCTTCCGGCTGCAACCGTAAATGCAAGACCGCCGATACCGCCGAGGCATCCGGAAATGATAACGCCTGCGTATCTCATCTTGAATACGTTGATACCTACGGAGTCAGCTGCCTGAGGATGTTCACCGCAGGAACGAAGTCTTAAGCCGAAACGTGTCTTGTACATAAGTACGTATGCACAGATAAAGAGGATTACCGCAACAATTGTTGTAAGGTAAAAGCTCTTGAAAATCAGGTTCTGGAAGAAGGTGTCTGCCTTCTCGATTCCGAAGTTCTCCTGAGTGATACGTGTCCAAGTAGGGATAAGAATGGTAGTCTGACCCTGTCCCTGAACCGCCCAGGTGAGAACGATTGCAAATGCGGGAGCCAACATGTTAAGCGCGGTACCGCCGATGGTCTGGTCCGCTCTTAAGTTGATGGATGCAAAAGCAAGAAGTAATGAGAACACTGCTCCGGATGCTGCCGCAACAAGGATAGCGATAAACATTCCAAGCTGGGGATGTGTAGCTCCGAATCCTGCCTTATCAAGTGCTACAAGTGTAAGACAGCTGCAAAGCGCTCCGACAATCATGATACCTTCAAGTGCGATGTTGATGACACCGCTTCGCTCGGAGAACATACCGCCGAGTGCTACAAGAAGAAGGGGTACTGCGAAAAGAATGGTGGCGCCGATAATATCGGCTAATATTGATGAGAAACTCATTATTCGTTGCCTCCTTTCTCTTCTGTGCTGCCGGCTTCAGTCGCCTTAACGGGTGCAGGTTCCGGCGATGCGGGAGCCTTGTCCTCCGCGTTAACGTTGCTTGTGTCGGTCTTAATGAATTTACCGAGGATGTTCTTAACAAGAAGTGAGAACGCGCTCAGGTAAATGATAACTGCAATAATGATGTCGATGATTTCCTTGGCATATTCGGGCTGAAGGGCTTCGCCGCCGACCTGAATGTAGGAAATAAACAATGCCGCAAAGATAATACCGATGGGGCTTGATGCACCAAGGAGTGCAACGGGGATACCGTTAAAGCCCATGGTAAGAAGTGACTTAACGATGGTGTACTGAGCGGTACCGCTTAAGTAGTAGATGCCGCCGCCGATACCTGCAAGGGCACCGGAAATAACCATTGAAAGCACGATGTTACGCTTAGCGTTGATGCCGGCGTAAATACTTGCGTCCTTGTTAAAGCCGCAGGCTTTAAGTTCGTAACCGAATGTTCTCTTCTCTAAGATGATGTAGATTACAACCGCAATAATGATTGCGATGAAAATCGAGATATTCATGTAGTTGGAGTGGAACAATTCGTTAAGGCCAAGCTTCGGGATAATAGCCGAGGGATTGGCTGATGCAAGTGCAGCGGTACGGTCCTTATTGGATGCGCCCCAGTGATCTGCAAGCATTACAGGCATGTTGTTAAGAAGCAAGTTCACCATGAAAAGGCCGAGCCAGTTAAACATGATGGATGTAATAACTTCGTTAACGTTAAAGAGTGCCTTACAAATACCGGGAATAAAGCCCCAAATTGCGCCGCCTATCATAGCAGCGATAAGGCATACCCACCAAGGCATTTGGAACTGAATACCGAATACGAGTGCCATGAAAGCACCTACGGTATACTGTCCTGTGGCACCGATGTTGAAAAGGCCTGTCTTAAAAGCAAAGCCTACGGAAAGACCCGTCATAATAAGGGGTGCCGCCTGATACAATACCTTTGCAAACTTATCGGAACTTGAGAAGCCCTTTGATACAATGCTTCCTAAGCCTCCTACAGCGTATGCGGGATTAAATACTATAAGCAGAATAAAACCGATTAACAGGCCGACTACAATCGAAATAACCGAAGCAAGAACGGTTATGAAGCCTTTACTCTTGAAATAATTCTTCATGTTAAGCTTCCTCCTTCTTACTGTCATGTCCGTCCTGTCTCTTGGCACCGGCCATATAAAGACCGAGCTCCTGAACGGTTACTGTCTTGGGATCGAACTCTCCCACTATCTCGCCTTCATACATAACGAGAATTCTGTCGCTGACATTCATAACTTCGTCAAGTTCAAGGGAAACAAGAAGGACTGCCTTGCCTTCGTCACGTTCCTTAACCAACTGTTTATGAATATATTCAATAGCTCCGACGTCAAGTCCGCGGGTAGGCTGAACTGCGATAAGGAGCTTGGGATCCTTACTGATTTCACGTGCGATGATAGCCTTCTGCTGGTTACCGCCTGACATGCTGCGGGCTATGGTGATGGGGCCCTGACCGCTTCTTACGTCAAACTGGTCGATAAGCTTCTCGGCATATTCACGCACTGCCTGCTGCTTGATAAATCCGTTGTGCTGGAACTGAGGCTCCCAGTACTGCTGAAGCACCAGATTCTGCTCCAGGGAATAATCAAGTACAAGTCCGTGCTTGTGTCTGTCCTCGGGAATATGGCTGATACCCATGATGGACTTCTCACGGATAGTAGCATTGGTGATGTCCTTACCAAGGAGTTCGATACGTCCGGAAGACATCTTGGTAAGACCGGTAATACCCTGTACAAACTCGGTCTGGCCGTTACCTTCGATACCTGCAAGACATACTATCTCACCTGCGCGAACTTCAAAGGAAACATCGTTGACAGCGTTCTTCTTATGGAGCTTGGAAGGAACGGTAACGTGCTCAGCCTTAAATACAGTCTCGCCGGGCTTACAATCGCACTTATCTACCTTGAAGTTAACGTTACGGCCTACCATCATCTTGGAAAGCTCTTCCTTGGTGGTGTCGGCTACATTAACGGTACCCATGTACTTACCCTTTCTAAGTACGGTACAACGGTCGGCAACTGCCATGATTTCGTTAAGTTTGTGTGTGATAAAAAGAATGGACTTACCCTCAGCCTTGAAGCCTCTCATGATTTCCATGAGCTCATCAATTTCCTGAGGAGTAAGGACTGCGGTAGGCTCGTCAAAGATTAAGATTTCGTTCTCACGATAAAGCATCTTCAAAATCTCGACACGCTGCTGCATGCCTACCGATATATCTTCGATAAGGGCATCGGGATCTACCTTAAGCCCGTATTTTTCGCTTAATTCAAGTACTTTCGCACGAGCTTCTTTCTTTTGCAAAAAGCCCATTTTATTAGGTTCAACGCCCAGAATAATGTTGTCAAGCACTGAAAAGCACTCAACAAGTTTAAAATGCTGGTGAACCATACCGATATGAAGTGCATTGGCGTCATTGGGGTCGTTAATCTTGACCACTTCGCCGTTTTTCTTAATACATCCTTCTTCAGGCTGGTAGAGTCCGAAAAGAACGCTCATAAGCGTGGACTTACCGGCGCCGTTCTCCCCAAGCAGAGCATGAACTTCACCTTTTTTAAGCTGAAGCGTAATGTTGTCATTGGCCACAATACCCGGGAATCTCTTGGTGATGTTCAGCATCTCAATTACATAATCGCTCATACATACCTCTTTTGGAAAAAAGGAGGATGCCGCATTAGCAATGGTGCAACATCCTCCTCATGATTTACTTAGATCTTAGAAAGGATTACTCCTGATAATCTACAGTAATTGCAACTGCGGGAGCTGCGTCTGTAGAGTTGGAAATAGAAATCTCACCGTTCTTAACCTTTTCGAATAAGGTCTTGTATTCATCAACAGTGAAGTTCTTCATGGACCAAGTTGCGGTAGGAAGACCTACACAACCTTCAACAGCGCCGAGTACGGAAGTCTTTCCACCAAGGTCTGCGGGCCACTTGCCACCGTTAGCATAAAGATCGGTAAGTGCAAGTACAACAGAGTTAGCAAGTTCCTTCATAGCAGAAGTAATGATTGTAGCAGATTCTGCGGACTGGTCAACGTCAACGCCGATAACCTTAGCGCCTGCTGCTTCAGCAGCTGCTGTACATGAAAGGTAGATACCGCCGCCACAGGAGAATACTACTTCTGTGCCTGCTGTGTACCAACCGGACATCTTGGTCTTGATATCATCGCTGGGAGCGAATCCACCACAGTACCAGTACTTAATGGAAACATCGCCTTCTACGCCAAGTTCCTTGGCTGCATCGTTAGCGCCCTGAACGAAGCCGTAGCCGTAACGGATAACTGCGGGAACAGCCATACCGCCTAAGAAGCCGAGGCTTCTGTAACCTTCTTTAACTGCTGCATAACCTGCAAGGTAGCCGGCCTGCTCTTCTTTGTAAAGAATGTTGTGAGTGTTGTCAGCGGTCTTGTAAACGGAGTAGTCTGCAGTATGAGGCTCACCATCAAGAAGTAAGAACTGTACATCAGCGTACTGATCCTGTACTTCGTAGATAGCATCTTCGAATAAGTAACCGGGACATACAACAACCTTTGCTCCCTTGTCGATAGCCTGCTTGATGGTCTCAACACGAGCTTCGGTGGAGTCTTCTGAAGGACGATAGTAGTTGTAAGTCTTCTTGTTCTTCTCAGCGTACTCCTTAACACCTTCCCAAGCGCCCTGGTTAAAGGACTTGTCATCGATGTTACCTACGTCGGTAACAAGAGCGATTTCGTAGGTGTCAGCCTTCTTAGCGCCACAACCGGTGCAAAGAGAAGCAACCATCACTAACGCAAGCATAAGTGATAAAAATTTTTTCATTTAAGTGTTCCTCCCACTAAAAGTTTGGCGCGTGGACAGTTTTATCCACGCGCTTTGATTATAGCATCATTATTCTGAGATTACAACTACATATTGCGCTTCACCCTCAAGTTTTTTCCTACATGTTGTATGTTATGTCTACCTCGCACCACATGTTCTTGTAGATACATTTTCGAAACTGTACGAAATATAGTTGTTAACGGGATTCTTCGAGGTACAAATTTACGCGTTTCTGAAGTATTTTAACGGTCTCTTCAAGCGTTTTTTCTCCTGCAAAATAATACGACACTTCCTCCTCGATTATGTCCCAGATTTTAGCATCAAGTTCCGGGGTGGCTACCGCCTGCTCCATCATATCTATGATGATATTCCCGTCTGCCTCTGTCATGTAGGTAGGAATCTTCAACCCCCGATATGTGAATGCACTGTCTTCTTTGGAATATGCCCATGAATCATGAATACCGGTTTTGAATGCATCCCTATTTACTCTGTATTCTAATCCCGATGAATAATCTTTAGCATCAAGGAAGCCTTTCAATAATTCCCACGCTTCTTCTTTGTGGGTACTCATTGTACTGATGGCAAAGCAACCTGCAGGCGAAATATAGAAATGGCTCCCGCTCGACGATTCTATTTTATAAAACCTTGCCTTATTCCCAAATGCCCCCCTGTCAAGCAGAAAGTTTAAAACGCCTGTATGTGAGGCAAACCTGAACTTCGCATTTCCCTCCATAATCTCGGCGTATGCATTGTAACCTCTTTGTTGCTCCTCTGTCCAACTCGGAAAGGTCCCGGCAAAAGCAAGAAGCTTCTCAAACTCTTCCGTTTCGAAATCATATACGCCTACACGGCCGCCCAGAAACATCGTATAATCCGTTCTTAAGAACCTCGTAAATACACTGTCACAGTATCCCGTAGCAATAAACGGTATATCTTTATACCGCTCTCTGGCAATGACAATATCATCAAAACTCAGGGCTTCCTTATTGCCAAATACATCCTTATCTGCCACATAGCTTTCAAGGTACACCTTGCTCGTAAGTGCATACAATTTGTCTCCTTCTTTTAACGCCATGAGGCCGTTTTCATAGTACTTGCTTATGTCAAAAGAAGAATCGCTTTGAATATACGGCAAGAGGTTTTCAAAAAGACCTTTCTCCGAATATTTGCGCACCGGTATTCCATCAAGAACCCATACATCATACACCGCGCCGTTTATAATATCCGCATCTATTGCTTCCAGTACTTCATTGAAATCGCCATGTTTCTCGTCATATGACTTTATCTTGATTCTTATTTCGGGATGAGCAAGCTTATAATCGTTAATAACCTCCCGCAAATCCGAATTCATATAAAGGCAGGCAATCCTTATCTCGTCGGCCTGCGGAGCATTTTCTTTGGAATAACGTCTGATGTCATCTACAAACGGCACAAGCGCAGTTACGCTCTGCCCGCCAACGGTAGCCCCGCTGTTCTTGCTAAAGCAGATATGAATGTCACCGGCATCATCCCTATATATGGTGCTTTCCGCAACATTGCTTAAACCTACATCGATATAGTCAAAAAGAGCAGTTACCTCCAGAGACTTTAAGTCTACACTTTTAAGTGAATGTCCCGTACTTATAAGCAGCTCGCCTTCTGCTCCCGCATATACTTCGGATGCCGAAGGGATATTCAGAATATTTTCTTTTACCTTATCGGAACCTGCGTCATAACTTGACATATTACCTGACAGAAAATCCACAAAGTAAATCAATCCGTCCGGTCCGACGCATCCGCTGTTATACCCTGCATTCAAAAGAACTTTTTTGAACCCGAGTTCATTATCAAGCAACGTCACAACACCGTCAGTAATCAGGTATAAATTGCCGTCATCGCTTACTATCCTTACAATAGACGGGTCTTCCACAGGGATTTGTGACATGCCTTTTAAAGGCCTCTGCGTAATTACCGTGCCATCCTTGGAACATTTCGTAAGAATTATCTCTGAATCATCGCCCTGAAACTCGTACGCAAGAAAAATATAATCATCCGCAAGCGTTACCGCCGAAGAAATGTATAACGCATCAGCCCACTCGCCAAGCTTCAGAGGCTCCCCCTCCAGCTCCCCGGTAGCAGGATTTATCGGCAAAAGAATTCTATGATTTCTGCCTTCTTCTTTGTCAATTTCATCCTGCGTAAAATAAAGGATTCCATCTTTTGCGAGCACAAAATTGGCCCTTATCTCATCAAACTCTCCGGTGAGTTTCCTGATACTGCCGATATAGACTCCATCATCCTCAATCGTCGACTCTTCTGCGCTTATCTGCACCGGTGTCTTATCTTCGCTTGCGATGCTGACCTGTTCTTTGGCTCCACAACCGCCAATGCTCAATATCCCAAGTACTGCTGCCATGACTAGGACAAACCGCTTTACACGCTTCATCAATGCATACCCCTTAAATAATAGTCTATCTATATCTTACTATTTCTTTTCTTCAAGGTACAGATTTACGCGTTTTTGTATAACATTTATCACATCATCCAGTGATTTTTCCTTGTGGAAATACGACTCTATCTCGTCACCGATTATCTCTCTTATAGTGTCGTCCATTTCGCAGGAAAGCGTTGCACCCTCAACCATGTTTTCAAGGACTTTTATGTCCTCTTCGTCCATTGAAAGGATAAACTCTTCATTGTTCATCATGACTCTCGCACCATACTCGCCGTTGTTGTTGCACCAATCGTATAAAGTATCAATATCGGCCTTGGCTACTTCTTTATTGGCTCTGAACTGGTAACCATGATGGTCATGCCTGCTCTTTAAAAGCGCCTTGATAATTTCCCAGGCTTCTTCTTTGTAATTACTGAAAGCGTTTATGGAAAACCTTGTGCCGTATGAAATATAGTATCCGTTTCCGTCGGATGAAGGCGCACCGTAAGCTCTCATGTCTTTACCTACTCTTGCGCGGTCAAGAAGATATGTTTCGCCGCCGGAAAAGAATTCGTGCAAAAGAACAATCTTACCAGCCTTCGCATCGTCAAACTGTGTATCGTACATATTGCTCATCCCGTCATTCCAATCGGGGAAGGTAGCGGCAAACTCGCACAATTCTCTGAATTCCGCTGTGTTAAAGTTATATACTCCCTCTTCTCCTCCGAGGAACAGTCTGTAATCGTTTTGAAGCATCGTGAAAAGCACATTTACGTTGGATCCGTACGAAATAAACGGAATATTTCCAAGCTGCTTTCTTGCATCGTAAATATCTTTAACGGACAGTTTTTCCTTTTTACCAAACACTTTTTCATTACCCATAAAAGCGCTAATGTAGGCTCCGTTAACCAGGCTGTAAAGCTTATCACCTTCTTTGGACGCAAAAAGAATCTTCTCATAGTAGTCGTTTAAGTCAAAAGAAGGATCGTTTTCAAGAATCGGCGCCAGATCTTCCAGGAGTCCCTTGTCCGAATACTTGCCGTAATTACTGCTGTCAAACATGATTATGTCATAACCTGCATTTTCAAGTATGTCTCTGTCGAATGCCTCCTGCATTTCATCCCAGTCGCTGTAATTATCGCTGTAGCATTTAATCTTAACCTTGATATCGGGATGAGCCTGATTATATGATGTTACCGCCTTCGTCACTTCGGAATTGGCATAATAGCACGCAAGTGTGATGGTCTCAACCTCCGGAACCTCACCCTTTTCGTAACGCTTGACTGTAGCTTTCCTGGGCACCAAAACCATGATTCTTTGTTTGTTACCGTCACCCATGTCCATTTCCTGCTCTTCATGAACAAAAAAGTACAGGACTATTTCGTCATCGGATTTTCTATACATGTACTTAAAACCCTGCTGGCCGATATCTATGTCAAGGAAATCGAACAGTCTCACAGTTTCCCAAGTCTTCGTATTTAAACTCTTAAGCGAAGAAGAATTCGCAATCAAAAGTTCATCTTCTCCGCCGGTATAAAGGTAAGATACGGAAGGAACAGTGACTATATCCTCTTCAACTTTGTCGGTCTTAGGGTCATAGCTTGAAAGCTCGCCCTGATAGTCCTTGAAAACATACAGCAAGCCGTCATTACCCACGCACATATTGGGATAATTAATATCCATGATTGCCTTTTTGTACCTGAGTTCTCCGTCCAGCATTACCAGTTTGTTGCCTATAGCTAAATACACATTTGTGCCGTCACTTACAATATTCCCCGTCAGATACTCCTCCTCGGCGGCACCGGGAAGGTCTCTGTAATTTATTAAGTTAAGCACGGTTCCATCCAAAGAACACTTGCCTATAAAGATGTTCTGATTTAATCCGTCATAAGAATATGCCGAAAAGACAAATGCATCATCTCCCCCGGGCACAAGCAAGGAGAGGTATGTATTTTCATTCTCAAACTTAAGTTCTATATCATCGCCGATTTTCTCTCCGGTTTCCGAATCAACGATTCTGATGACCGCTTTTGATTTTTCGGTCTCCTGATCATATTTGCTGACCGTGTAGTATAACTTACCGTCTTTACAGAATTTGAAGTCCTCGTACTCCCCTTCCGAATCGTTTCTCTCAATTTGCTCTATAGTTGCCCTGTAGACGCCGTCGTCTTCTTTGACCGCTTCGGAAGTCGTTTGAGCAGAGCTTGATGTACCGCTTTTCTCAGGTTTAGCATCTTCAGTCTTTTGCTTACCGCAGGCTGCCATGCATACTGTCAAAAGAACAAGTACTGCTGCCAATACCAACACTTTAACTCGTTTCATTTTGTACCCCCATTTATGTACTGTATCAATAATTGAACACTGCAATATAGATTGTAGCTTAATCCGCCCGCATGATTCAACCGATATAGCAAAAAATTAATAATTCTTAACAATTGTTAAGTTTAACGGTCAAAGAAAAAGGAAGGGCACCGAAGTACTCTTCCTTCAACCTCAATCATTATTTGGTTCTTACTATGTGCGCTAACTGTAACTGTCCGGAACCGGTCTTGGTAGCATATACCATGTGAATGGCTCCGTATGCATCGCTGCTTAAATCCGCAAGATAATAAGGCTCGATTCCCAGACTCTTATAATCAAAGAGTTTTGTTACCGTTCCCTCCTTAGGCTTGTAGCAGAACACTTCATCTTCGGAGCCTTCGATAAGAAGTTCATCCTTACCGCCTGTGTATATACCGAAGCAAACTCCGATATTGGACTTTAATTCCAAAATCGTATCGGAAGAGGGCTCATAAACGCTTAACTTACCATTATATCCGTCAAGTACGTATACAAGATTGTCACTTCCTATCGCGACATCGACATTATATGATGTCACAAGAATTCTTTTAAACTCAAAGTTTTCATCAAGCACGATAACCATCTGGTATCCGCCCGCAGCATCGCCTGCCTGAAGAGGAATATACGTATAAGTTCCGTCGAATTTGGTGCCCATAACTATGGAATAATTGCCAAATGACTTTATAATCTCCGTAACATTGGCAGCCTTAAGAACCTTGCCGTCCTTGGAAATTCTCACTATGCAGTCATACTGCGATAAGTTCTCGTATGCATCTCCCGATGCAACAAAACCGCCGTCGGAGGTTCTGAACATGTTCCAAAGGTTATAGTTGTTAAGTTCATCGGTAACAAGAACATCTTCACCTATCTGCTCTCCGGTTGCAACGTCGTAAGTTCTGTAGTAATCGTGGTAAGTCTTCTTACCGTTTTCTTCGGACTCAAGCATTACGACAGCATACATTATTCCGTCGTATACGTTTATAATTCTCGGATTCTTATCAGCGGTTTCATTGGTGCTTAAAGTATCTTCGGTTGTGTAGTATTCTCTCTTCTCACCGTTCTTCTTGGTAACGGTTCTTGAAACTGCGTCAAGCACGTTTTCTTTGGCCGGTGCAATGTGCGCAATTTTCACTCCGATATTGTCACCCGCATAATCTTCATAAACAACATGAATGCTTCCGTCTTTACCGCGGAATACAGATTCTACGAAGCTTGTCGTAAGTCCAAGCTCCGAAAAATTAAACAGCTTCTTATATATGCCGGTGGTCGTATTGTAGGATGATAAGCACTCATATTCGCATACAAATATCTCATCCTTGGCGCCTCTGTAAATACTGTCTGCATATTTAATTGTGACAAGGTTCTCTTTAAGTTCCTTGGTCACGGGATTGTATGATGACAGGCACTCATTGTATGCGTCGAGAAGGTACACAAGGTTGTCGCCTCCGAAGCAAACGCTTGAAGCGTTGGTGCCGAGCGTTTTAACTACATTTAAGTTTTCATCAAGAACAACAGTCTTTGAAAAGTATTGCTCGTCTCCCGTAGTCGGAAGGTATGAAACATATATGTAAGTACCGTCTGACTTTAAGGACATAACAATCATTTCGCTGAAGTTATAGCCCAGAATATCGTAAAGGTTTTTCTTCTTGATAAGAGCTCCGTCAGTGTCGATTCTTGCAAGAATATCTATAGTGGTGTCGTTCTCGTAATCATATCCGAGAAGCACATATCCCTTGTCGCCTGCCGGCGCAATCTTAGTGGCAAACATGGTCTTAGATGACTTGGAAAGATCCACATCCTCGCCGATCTGCTCGTAGGTCAGCGCATCTCTTGTGCGAAGTACGTCATGCAAGCCGTTCTTTTTGTCCGAAACCGATACCACACTATATAAAAGTCCGTCCTCGGCAAAATAATAAATATTGCTTTCGCCCTGAACTTCCGGATTGAATGCTTCTATCTCAGCCGCGTACTTGGTGGAATCTTCTGTAACAGACGTGCCCGTAACCGTAGCAATGTAATAAACATCGGTTACACCTTCGGGTGTCAGATAATCTCTGCCAACTAACTTGTCAAATACAAAGTTTAAATCGCCCTCGGCATCTTTGTATACGTCGTCAAAAGAAACCGCAGAGATATCTACATCTGCAAAATCAAAAAGCCTGGTAGCTGTTTTATAAAGATAATCACAGGCATAAATCGACTTTCCGTCGGAAACAAACACCTCGTTCTTGTCTCCGCCGAAAACAGCATTGCCGCCCTCTATTACAGTCACATCCATCGTTCTTTCGATAGAAGGATTGTATGCGTATAAAGCGCCTTTTCCCGACTCGATATAGTACGCAAGGCCTTCCTTGTCTATGCAAATGCGTGGAGTGTTGGCCGGAATTATCTGCTTGCTAAGCTCCATATCTTCGTCAAATACAAGTACCTGTCCGTCGATGGCAACATATGTAAAGCCTTCATCGGACGCAAGACCCGTAAGAGTCTCGGCATTTATGCTCGCATCTGCTGCCTCAGCAAGGTCAACTTTATAGCTTACCTTACCGTTATCGGAATATTTAACCAGATAAACGGAAGTATCTCCGTCATCTGCAGTCTCGACAACGGCCATGTAGTAACCTTCCTCGCAAGGTACGATTTTCTTGACATCTACATCCTTAAAGTCACCCTTTAAGCTTAAGTCCTTGCCTGAAGTCTTTCCTGTTTCAATGTCTGTTGCCCTTAAAAAGCAGTTTCTGTTGCCTGTGGATTCTTTAACCTCTACTACCGCATAAAAACGATTGTCCTTAACAAAAGCGTATCTTGTTCCCTCAATACCTTTGTCGGACAAATCAAGTCTCTTGATGGTCGAGGAGTACTCATTGTCCTTATCTTCAAGGATCTCGATAACTTCTTCCTCAATCTCCTCTTCGACTTCTTCTATCTCTTCCACCACGGGAGTCTCGAGCAGATAATGCTCGGATTCCGCAGCGTCCTTATCTGTGGCATTATTAACACCTGCAAGAATGCCCCAAAGTGCAAATATAAATAACCAGTGTTTCATCGTATCTCCAAAATTCCTGACTTCTCATTTATTTACAGCATCTCTGCTATTTCTTTGACCAGTTTCTCGGTCTTCTTCCAGCCTAAGCAGGCGTCGGTAATGGACTTACCGTATACGCCGCCTCCGATCTTCTGGTTGCCGTCTTCGATGTAGCTTTCCACCATAAAGCCCTTAACAAGGCTCTTCGCGTCAGAACTATCCTTGCAGAAAGAAAGAACCTCTTTAATAATACGGCCCTGCAATAACGGGTTCTTGCCGGAATTGCAGTGATTGCAGTCAATAACAACTCCCGGGTGAGGAAGTTCTGTCTTGTCATACAACGCTTTAAGGCGCATAACATCCTCAAAGTGATAATTGGGCGATGCAAGACCTCTCATATCGTTAAAGCCTCGAAGTACCGCATGCGCATAAGGATTGCCCTTCGAATGAGCCGCCCAGCCACGATATATAAAAGAATGTCCCGTGCTGGCCGCAGTGATTGCGTTCATCATAACGGTTAAGTCACCGCTGGTAGGGTTCTTCATACCTACGGGCACCTCGATACCGCTTGCGGTAAGTCTGTGCTGCTGGTCCTCAACAGAGCGCGCACCTATAGCCACGTAGCCAAGAAGGTCGTCTACATACTTGTAGTTCTCGGGATATAAAAGCTCATCGGCGCAGGTAAAGCCGGTCTCCTTAATCGTGCGCATATGAATCTCACGCGTAGCAATGATACCCTTGAACAAATCGGGTTTCTCATTGGGATTGGGCTGATGTAAGAATCCCTTATAACCTTCACCCGTGGTACGGGGTTTGGAGGTATAAAGGCGCGGAATAATATAAATTTTCTCGCTTGCCTCATCGGCAAGGCCGCGAAGCCTGTTAAAATAATCAAGCACGCTCACTTCATTGTCGGCGGAACACGGTCCGATGATAAGCAGAATACGGTTATCCGTACCGTCGAAAATGCCCTTTATTTCCTTGTCTCTTCTTTCGAAAACTTGGCGAAGGTCCTCGGTTAAGGGATACATTTCCTTAACCTCCATGGGAATCGCGAGCTTTCTTTCAAAATCCATATTCATAAAGAATACCTCTTATACGCGGAGAGAATCTCCGAGTTCATTGTTCATACGCCACTCGATACAACGCTTTAAGTAGTGAACGTAGTCGGGATTCTTGCATACGCTCTTACCCTCAACATCAGAAATCTTGGCTACATCGCAGCCGTTGCAGGCGGTAGTCTTCATGACAATGTTAAGTGCGGGAACGCAAGTGTCATTGGCAATGAATGTACCGATACCGAAAGCGGTCTTGGCCT
>Ga0129307_1002353_pt1 | contig 15229 bp, 17 predicted proteins | sample P1105metagenome_FD_94437 | JGI IMG/M metagenome (GOLD analysis project Ga0129307, IMG submission 94437) | Capybara group fecal microbial communities from Wisconsin, USA - P1105 metagenome | ecosystem: Host-associated > Mammals > Digestive system > Large intestine > Fecal | place: USA: Wisconsin... | reverse complement strand
TGACGCCCACGCCCAGAAGGCCGCTCGCAAGGCCGATGATGACCGTCTCCGCATTGAAGAGGCTCGAAACATTCTTCTTCGAAGCGCCGATCGCGCGGAGAATGCCGATCTCCTTGGTGCGTTCCTGCACGCTGATCAGGGTAATGACGCCGATCATGATGGAGGAGACCACGAGCGAGACCGCAACGAAGGCGATCAGCACGTAGGTGATGGCATTGATAATAGTCGTGATGGAACTCATCATCAGGCCGACATAGTCCGTATAGCGGATCTCCTGCATCTCCTCGACGGTCTCGTTGTAGGACGCAATCGCGTCCTCAATGATATCCTTATTGGCGAAAGAAGAAGCGTACAGATTGATCTGCGAAGGATCGGCCAGATCCAGGCAGCCAAGCGTGATGAGATTGCTCTCGTAAGAGGAATCCGAAAATTCGAGGATCTCATCATAGTATGCCGCCTTCTGCGCTTCGGTGTAGGCGGGCAGGGCTGCCTTCAGCATTTCGGCCAGCTGCGCAGGCGTCATGGCGGAAAGCTGCGCTTTGATTTGCTCCGCGTACTGACTGCGGAACTGTTCTTCGATCAGCTGCGCGGCCATGGCGGTAAAGTCCTCATCGCTCATGGCTTCAATGTAGCTTAAGGCGGCTTCCGCGTCCATGCCCATCTGCGAGCCCATCCCGGCGGCAAGCTGCTGGCTTAAGGCCGCGCGGTCAAGCTGCGCCAGCTGCGCCGCTACAGTCTTTGCCACGGTCTCCTCATCCGGGATGCTCATGATGCGGGTATAGGCATCGGCAAGCTTTGCTTCATCCCAGCCTTCCAGCGTTTCCAGGAAGGCGGCGGCTTTGTCCGCAGTCTCCGTAATGCCGTTGTCTTTAAACGGCAGACCGGTAAAGATATCCGTGGAAGGATCGTCCTTCTGCGCTTTGACGGCTGCAGATTCCCCGGCGTGCGTGATGATATATTCGGTGAGCAGGTGTGTATAGCCGATGGAGCCGTATTCGCGGTCGGAAACGGCGTTTTCATTCACCTTGGCGATGCCCGTGACCTTCAGCTTCAGGGCGTTGTCGTAGAGATACTGCAGGCCGGCGGAGGAATCACGCAGGTCAAGCCAGGACCCGCTCGCCTCGTCATAGGTATAGCAGTCATAATTCAGAACGGTACGGTAATCCAGCGCGCAGAGCTCCTCGTAGGACCAGTGCTTGTTCCGGTCATAGTCAACGGTCTTCTGGGTAGAGGAAGCCTGAATGAGTTCTTTGATGTCTTCCTCGGGCAGAAGGCCCATGGCAAAGAGCGTCAGATCGCTGAGTTCATTGTTCTCATCGACAAACAGGAGCACTTCATTGTAAGCCTTCGGCCAGCTGCCATAGAGCAGGTCATACTGACTCTGAATGACCTCGCTGACCGCCGCTTCGCCATCGCCCGGCAGCAGTTCCTTCCACAGCGACATGCTGGATTCCATCGCTGAGGAGGACCTGCCCATGATGGAAGAATCCCGCATGGCCATCAGGGCGGAGAAATCCGTGCCGCCGTATTTGCGCATGGACTCCAGAGCAAGATCCGTCATATCGGAACGCAGGATGTTGCCGTCTATGTTTTTCGTGTAGATCTGCAGGTCCAGATCGTAGCCGTACTGGATGCCGGCAAGCGCCTGGGAAAGCGCGCTTCCCTCCTTATCCCGCTCCCCTTCCAGATAGGTCTTAAAGGCCTTCAGGTCGTTTTTGCGGGTCTCCATGCTGTTCATGGCGTTGACCATGTTGTAAAACATGGCTTTCTGGTAGATGGCGTCATTTTCGTGCTTGCCGAGCGATTCCGCTTCTCCCATGAAGGCGGAAATGAAGCTGCCCATGTCAAGCGTCTGCGCCTCGATGGAGATGGGATAGGAGGTGAGTGTCTGCTCCTGCACGGAATCGATATAATTGGTGGTGCCCTGCGATACCGCGTAGATCAGGGCGATCCCGATGATGCCGATGCTGCCCGCAAAGGCAGTCAGGATGGTGCGGCCCTTCTTCGTAAAGAGGTTCTTTAAGGAAAGCCCGAAGGAGGTGGTGGCTTTCATGGAGGGCTTTTTCTTCGTGACGGTCCCGGCGGAAGCGGCCTTTGCGGCGCGGGCTTCATCCTCTTTTGCAAGCTCCTCGGGCGAGACCGGCTGAGAGTCGGAGAGGATCTGTCCGTCCAGCATGCGCACGATACGGGTGGAGTAGCGCTCCGCAAGATCCGGGTTGTGCGTGACCATGATGACCAGACGGTCCGAGGCGATCTCCTTTAAGATATCCATGACCTGCACGCTGGTCTCGCTGTCCAGGGCACCGGTCGGTTCATCCGCAAGGATGATCTCAGGATCATTTACGATGGCACGGGCTATGGCCACACGCTGCATCTGCCCGCCGCTCATTTCACTCGGCTTTTTCCGCAGCTGATCGCCCAGGCCGACCTTCTCCAGGGCGATGCGGGCGCGCTCGCGGCGCTCCTTCTTGCCTACGCCTGCCAGCGTCAGAGCCAGCTCCACGTTCTGCAGCACGCTCTGGTGAGGGATCAGGTTGTAGGTCTGGAAGACAAAGCCCACGGAGTGATTGCGGTAGGCATCCCAGTCGCGGTCCTTGTAGTCCTTCGTGGAACGGCCTTCGATCACGAGGTCGCCTTCTGTATAGCGGTCCAGCCCGCCGATGATATTCAGCAGGGTGGTCTTGCCGCAGCCGGACGGTCCGAGGATGGACACGAATTCTGACTTGCGGAAATCAAGGCTTAAGCCGCGCAGGGCGTGGACGTCCTCCCCGGCTGCCGGATAGATCTTGGTAATGGTTTTGAGAGAAAGCATAGAAATCCCTTTCTGCCTTCCCTCACGCTCGGGGGAAGGCCACAAACATGTATTTTACAAAAAACCGTCCTCCCAGGCAAGCCGGAGAGGACGCATTTAAGGGAAAATTAAGAAAAGCTTCGAAGCGGGGCATCAGCGAAAACCAGTGTGACGGTTTATCAGGCGCGATACGCCCGAATATGCTATACTGTTGCTAAGAAAAAGGAGAGGAGCAAAGCACCATGTACAGTGAGGACGCTGCCGGCAGATCAGAGGAGATGCCTTCTGCCTTGAAATCGATTACGGAAAGCCCTGCCGCAGGAGGGGGTAAGGTCCCCCTGCTGATCATCCTCCATGGTCTCACCGGGTATAAGGAAGAACCCCATCTTGCCGCGCTTGCGGAAATGTGCAGGGAGATCGGCTTTGCCTCGCTGCGCCCGGACCTTTACGGACACGGGGAAAGCGGAGGATCCTTCCGGGAGCATGACCTGCGTAAGTGGATCGCGGAGATCAGAGAACTGGTTTCTGAGGCGCGCGCAGGTGCGCTGTATTCCGGGATCTATCTTTGCGGACATTCTCAGGGGGCTCTCTGCGCTCTGATCGCTGCCGGAAAAGAGCAGGATATCGCCGGCGTCATCGCGCTCGCGCCTGCGTTAAAGATCCCGGAGCAGGCGCGGAAGGGAACGCTTTTTGGCTTATCCTTTGACCCTGAACATGTGCCGGATGAGGTCGTGGTCTGGGACAGACTGCTTTCGGGTAATTATATCCGCGTGGCACAGAATGTCACGCAGGAAGAGATCACGGCCTACAAAGGCCCTGTTCTGTTTGTTCACAGCGATGCCGACGAACGTGTTCCGGTCTCCGTTTCCGAGGAAGCGGTCAAAGCGTTTGACAATGCGCAGATCGTGGTCACGCATGGGGATACCCACGATTTCGATCTTCATCCGGAAGAGATGACAAAAGCCGTCCGGCAGTGGCTGCTTCGTCCTTTTGCTGTGCGGTCCTGAACGGATTCGGAGTCAATTCCGCTTTTCTGAGGAGCTTTCCCGAGTCAGATGTGCCGGCATAAAAAGCCGTACCATCAGTACCCGAGGAACTTTTTCAGATCTTTGTTGGGAAGAAGCTCTTTCTTTCCCAGACCGAAGGAGTAGGCCGGAACGATCTCCAGATAGCGGTCCAGGAATTCCTCATAGGTCTTTGTCTCGAAGCAGCGGGGGGTGATGAAAAAATCCCTGCTGCCGCCGGTCGTGCGGTCTCCGGCTGTTACGCTCACCTTGTAGTCGCCGGACTTCAGCTTATAGAAAATATAGCGTTCAAGATTCCAGCCGTGCAGACTGATGTGCCCGAACGGGGGCTCATAGCTGGCAACGATCTGATTGGCCTGAAGCGCCGCGCTCTGATAGTCGTATTCCACACTTTCAATGAAACGTTCGGCACTTTCGACGTCGTACACCGAAAACTTGCTTTCATTCCGGTATCTTCTGACGAATTCAAGGTCTCCGTCAACCTTCCGTATATCGTACTGCCAGCTCTGCCCGAGCATCTTTTTATCCAGCCAGCGGTAATCCTTCTTTACATTATTGAATGCCTTTTCCAGATATACATTTATGTCCGTACCAAACCTGAATTTTTCTTCCGGATTTGCGTGTTCAACCGTATCGTGCGTATACCGGCAGAGAAAATCGATGAATTCATCCGCAGTGGCGCCCTCCGTCCAGGGAGTCACGATATCCGAATCGTCATAATAGTTTTTACTGATCTGACCGAAAACATATTTGCCGTGAAGCGGCGCGATCTGCCAGATCGGCGTGCGTTTCTTCATCATCGGCAGTGTGGCCCAGCAGAACTCCTCACGGAGCTTTTCCAGCGCTTTTTCGTAATAAACGTTGATATCCATCCCGTATTTGAACAGCTCCGGATCCGCCGAAGGGTTCCTGTTCAGCTTCTTTTCGCGTTTTTTCTCACTTTCCCGTTCCAGCTCCATCGCGAAGAACTGATCCGTGCTGAGCGGGGTCCAGGCCCACACCTCATTCCAGCTGTGGCTTGCCAGCGCCGATGAATAAATAAAGGCGCCTCTGGCTTCGCCCCGCAACTTGTTCCATCTGCCTGCCGCAAGAGAGCCGTCCTTCATGATCAGAAGACAGAACTGCTCCTCTTTTGGATTTTTTTTGTCGGCAAAGGATTTGAAACCGTCAAATTGAACGCTGCGGCAGCCTTCCTTTTCCGGCCCGAGATTGATCCAGCCAACGCCTTCCTCTTCAAGACTTTCGCTCAGGTCATAGCGATCCAGAGAGTGCCATCGCATTACCTCATCCGACATCACCGTGTCGGCGGTCCCGCGGATGAACTGCCCTGCCGCGGCATGTCCGTTCCCCGACGGATGCCAGCCGCCTGCGGTATAGTCCCCTGTTTTCAGCTCGAGAAGGCAGTATTCTCCATACTGCGGCATATCCTTGTCCGAAAAGTCGTGAAATTCGTTAAAGGACAGACTGAGATCTTTATGGTTGACGACAAACATGGTTCCTCCTTCACCCGCTTTATTTCAGTCCGCCGATCCAGGACTGAAGGTTTTCTTCCGAGACATTCCCGCTGATAAAGTGCCAGAAAGATCTCTTCCTTCGTCTCAAAACACCTTTGTGAACACTAAATATGCAGCCGATTTACTTTCCCTTGTTTATTTTCCTTGTGTTATCTCGTTCCACAGTGCTTTATGAGTACTGATAAAGGGAAAAACAAGGGAAAGATTCCAATGAAACCACAATATAACACCTAAAGGGCAAGCTTTGCATTTCTAAGTGTACAGTAAGTATAGTCACCTTCCTGATAAGTATCAAACACACCGACTACGCAGATTTCTTCATTGACCTCGGGATAGTCATCGGGATAGGTGTAATCCTCGGTCAGAACGAACTCAATCCCCTGCGCACAGCATGCAGTTGCATCCTGAATAATACAGGCAAAGTAATAAATGTCTGCAGCTTCGTCATGGTAATAGGCAAACAGCCCTTTCATCTTGACTGTTTTGCCTATATAATTTTCCGGAGAAGCCATCATGTTGTAGACTTCTGAGTACACCATCGTGCTGGACAGTTTCGTCAGATCCACATCAACGCCATCTGCGCTGCCAGCCGCTGCCGAATCAGTATTCGGTTCTGATGATGGTCCCGGTGCCTGAGTTTCCTGACTCTTTGTATTCTGCTGTTTTTGCGTATTGCTTTCCGCTGGCTGGCTGGTATTGCCGGCCTTTTTGCTGTCAGCCTCAGCCATGCCCTGCTCGATCACATCATTTACACCGGCGGGTTGGTTGCTGCCCGCTTTGTTCGCCGTGCTGTTATTGCCGCATCCTGCCAAAGCAAGAACGAAAACCAGACAGAGTAATATGCTGACTTTCTTCATTTTCCCGCACCTCCTGAAATTTTCCCTGCCGCACAGCAGATTGCGAACGCCGTAACATCCACCGCAACGATCGTTGACCCGACCGGCGTCCCCGCCAGTATGGAAATGATGATCCCTGAAAACGCACAGACGACCGACAGCACGGCGGCGATCAGCGCGTAGCGGACAAAGGGATACTGCAGATACAGAAAAAGCTTTTCAAACATCGTCTTCACCGCCTTCCTGCTGCATGAGAAATATTTTCCCGGCATCGCTGTTAAGGTATTCCTCCTTCGTTCCGAAGAAGACCTTCGGGCCGATATGAAGGATATGGCTGGCCGCCGGAAAGCTCCCGGTAGCAGCGGTCTGCCAGTTCTGTGATCCCCATGCGCTGCATGTTCTCTTCCGCCAGCTTTTTTTCCTCTTTGTTGTAAAACGGCCTGAGACCGCAGCGGCCCTGGCATCCGGAGAGAACGATCTCTCTCACGGATGCCGGGAAGTCCTTCTGGACGACGGTCTGCTGCGGCAGATAGCCGATCTCCTTTTTTTCAGCCCATCACCGATCGTGATCTGACCGCCAACCGGCTCCTGAAGATGGAGCAGCGTCTTCATAAGCGTGGTCTTGCCGGACCCGTTTTCACCCACGATGCAGAGATAATCTCCGGCATTTACGGTGAAATTCAGACCCTCCACGATGGAATGCGCGTCGTAGCCGAGCGACAGATCTGAAGCGGTGATGTAAGCCATATGTCAGCCTCCTACCTCAATGCGGCCTTCAGAACAGACAGATTCTTTTCCATGAGGGAAAGATATGTCGTTCCGTTCCGGGCGTCTTTTGCCGTTACAGACTGTATGGAATCCATGGTCAGGATCTGCTGGTCCTTCGTCCGTGTGTTCTGCACGATCGTCTCTGCGATCCGGTGATCCGTACCTTCAATGGTCATGACAACAGGCAGCGAAAGCTCATCAACCTTCTGAGCAAGGAAGGTGATCGTCTCAAAGCTGGCCTCGGCCTCGGCTGAGCAGCCGACAAAAGCCGCATAGTAGGACAGACCGTAGTCATCCACCAGATAGCGGAAAGGGAAGCGATCCCCGAAGAGAAGCGTCCTGACGGAAGCAGCCGAAACGGCAGCCTGGTATTCTACATCAAGGGCGCTCAGTTTCTCTGCATATGCTGCCGCATTCTTTTTGTATAATTCGGCATTGTCCGGGTCGATCTTCTGAACTGCATCGGAAATACTGTTTACAAGCACAGCTGCATTTTTCAGCGAGAGCCAGACATGCTCGTCGTACTCCACTTCGCCTTCTTCATGCTCATGGTCATGGCCTTCTTCGTGACCATCTTCGTCGTCATGCTCATGATTGTGATCGTGTTCTTCTGCCTGCATACCCTCGATTACTTCTTCTTCCTTGACGGCATCACCCAGGACGTCCAGAAGCTTGATGACGATCATGTCTTTGTTCGTTGCTTCCTGCAGGGCGTCATCCACCCATTTGTCGGATTCTCCGCCGACATAGACGAAAAGATCACAGGTCGAGATCTTCAGAATGTCCGCAGCTGTAGGCTGGAAGCTGTGGAGATCAACGCCGGTGTCAAGCAGCATCGTTACATCTGCTTTTGCCGGATTGTCGCCGAGGATATTCATTACCCAGTCATATTCGGGGAAAATAGTGGTTACAATCTGAAGCTTGCCGGAATCCGGGGCAGGCTTCTTGCTGTCGGAGCTGCAGGCTGACAGGCAGCATGTCATCAGCATGGCGGCAAGAATAATGGATAAAGCTTTTTTCACTGTAAAACCTCCGTAATTGATATTTTCAGGCGCGCGATACAAGGGCATACTGATACCCAAATGGGTATAGTTCACCCTTGTCGGAGGTTCCCTCAATTATTCAGTCTGACTTTTCTGGAGACAAGCGTATCCTGAGAAACCGCAGCAATAACAAAGGCTGCAGCAAAGAGAATAAGAATTACAGGAGCAACAGCGGCAGATTGTACCGCAGCCCCATCGCCGATTCCGCGCAGGAGATTTTCACACTGATAAATACAGACGCAGATCGGACAGTCTTCGCCGCAGCAATCATGATCCGCTTCGGCGGCGATATAGAAAGCAGAAAACAGAACGATAAACAGCATCATCACTCCCATGATGCCGACAGTAATTCTTAAAACCTTTGATGCACCCGGATTACGCATCGCTGTTTCCTCCTTCCTTTAGTTCTTCCATGCTTATGTCACTTGCATTGTTCGCACAGACCGTAGAATACCGTACGCGCAGGATCCAGTTTGAAACGGTGCTCTGTCATGAGATGTGACTGCATCTCATTCAGTTCATCGCAGTGCAGATGGATCAGCTTTCCGCATTTTTCACATTTGCAGTGAAAACAGATCTTTGCATCCTTATGGCTGTCCGGTTCCACATATTCAAAACAGGCGGGGCTGTTCCCGTCAATGATATACTTCTTGATAATACCCTCATCGACCAGGCTTTCTAAGTGACGGTAGATCGTCGACTGCCCGATCGGAGCGTCCTGGGACTTGAAGTATTCGCAGACGTCGCTGGCGGTCACATGAACTCCCGGAACAGTTTCAAAATAGCTAAGCAGGATCTCACGCTGTTTTGTCTTGTATTTGGATCGTGAATTCATTCTTTACCTCCATGGGCGAATATGAGAACCGTTCCCAATTGTATCATGGAAATTGAGATTGTCAAGCAATTCGGGAATTATTCCCAAATTTATCCTGTCTGTTTTCAAGCCCCTTACATAAACTTTTGGCTTTATGCAAGGGGTATTTTTCACATGATAAACTTTTGCAAAACCTATTCCAAAGGCTTCCTCTTCAGTTCCCTGCGCATTGATGTTCCGCACAATGCTCATGGCCACAGTCGCCATCGTGATGATGACCGTGGTGATCGCATTTGGCATCAGGATCATATTCCAGGGTTCCTTCGGCAAGAGATCTCGCCGCAGCATCCGCTGATCCCTGAACACCGGCATAGAGCTTGATTCCTGCATCCGCAAGCGCCATCTGTGCTCCCATGCCGATGCCGCCGCAGATCAGAGCGTCAGCCTTTACTGCCTGAAGGAAGCCCGCAAGTGCTCCATGGCCGCTTCCGTTGGTATCAACGATCTGCTCATTAACGATCTTACCCTCTTCAGCATCATACAGCTTAAACTGTTCGGTATGGCCAAAGTGCTGGAAGATTTCTCCGTTTTCGTATGTGACTGCAATTCTCATCATATCTGTTCCTTTCCCAATGATTTCCTGATCGATCTCGACCGGTTCAAATTCACAATGTCCGCCTGTGATCAGCAGCCGTTTCCCGTTCACAAGGACGTCGGCAACCTTCTTCCTTGCGCTGTCGTAGATGGCAGTTACCGTAGTCCGGGCGATGTTCATCCTGAAGGCACAGGCTTCCTGGGTAAGACCTTCATCATCCAGAAGCCTTAATGCTTCAAATTCGTCAACGGTCATATGAATGCTTTCTGAGGCTGTGATGTCATCAGGCGAGAAGCTGCGATAGACCGGAAGCTGCTCTATTCTGCGGCATCTGAATGGTCTTGGCATAAGTTCTCCTTTCTGACATATGTCATCAATTATAATATAGCATTTGCCGACATATGTCAATAACCTTCAGATAAAACATGAGATCGATCATTTCATTCGTTTCTCGAAGCGAAACATCCCGTCGAAGTCTTCACCCTCATAATTGTTCTCCTCACCGGTTTCCGGATCGTGTGGATCAGGATGATGGCTGTTGAAAAACTCGACGATATGGAACCCGCATTTGTTGACATAGAAATGGATGTTCCGTGTTTCGAAGTAGGGAGTACAGGTCTCCCAGACTTTTGTTTCCGGATACAGGCGTTCAATTTCCTGCCAGGCAGCCGTGCCGACGCCCTTGCTGTGTGCCCTGGGATGGACAAACAGCAGTTCCAACTCATTATGCCGGGTCGCTTCGTCGATCTTCAGGACAAGACCGCCGACCATTTTGCCATCTTCCCGAATAACATAGGCTGTACCGTGGTTGATACTATTCTCTATCGTTTTGCGGGAAATGATCTCACCGTCTTCCTCAAAGTGATTGTCGCGTTTCCCGAATTCCTCCATAGCCCCGTATTTGAAGGCATATTGATTATCGAGGATGAATTGCTCCCGGTCATCCTCAGTAAGCCGGGTAAGAGTAATGTTTGCCATACTAAAAGGCCTCCTTCAATAAAAATGACTCGGCAACACAAGGCTAAAGCCAAATGTTCCGAGCTCACTCGACATCTTATCCAACAGGCGGCCTGCAAAGCTTTCGCTTTACGATCCCCTACGCTACGGCGTACTGTCCTCCGATGACCGATATTTGATTTGTGAGGAAATTATACCATTGAAGACACTGTTTTTCAAGGCGAAATCAAGATCTCATAAAGCCTCCCAGGCTCTCACTAGCCATCTCAAGCACCCCTTCAATTACTCCGGTCCCGGCAGTGATCAGAATCAGAAGAACTTCCATCACAATCAGGATCGCCATGGAATTCCAGGTATGCTGGACGATGGTGAAGATGATGCAGCCGAATACTATCAACATCAGAGCGCCGAGAATAAAGGATGAGACTTCCATCCCTATCTTAACCAGCAACCGGAGGATGGCGAGAAGCAGTACCACCGGCAGCAGAAGTATTTTCCCAATCAGTTTTATCAGAAACATCGCAGATTCCTCCTATCTACAGTCCATTGTAGTCGATTCTCCCTGCAGCTCAAGGATGTCACCGACTATGTAAGATGCGGGACGGATCCCGCATCCCTTTCCGGCTGATCAGCCGAACAGTCCGGAAAGAAGAGGCACCAGGGTGATGCCAATGAGAGCGACACCGCCGCCGGCCATCAGCTGTATCATGGCGAATTAGTTGTCAAGGGGGTTTCCAAAATTAAAATAGCATAAGGAATTGACACCTTATACCACAGAAAATCCGAACGATTGTAGCTTTTTCCGGAATATGTCAGCTCAACATCATAGCCAAGCACATCCATGATTTTGACGAAAGCCTTATTGACGATCCGCTCCCGCCCCTTGACGATGCGGTTCACATACGGGATGGACACAGCCAGTTTATCGGCAATTTGGGTCTGGGAAATGCCGCCTTCCATGCACCGCGTCTTTATATCGAATTCAATATTGTTGATGAGCATTCCATTTCCCCTTCTGTTTTTAATTTATGACTTAAAAAGTGTAGCACTAACCAGTCCATTCTTCCAGCCCCAAAAACAAAATTTCCCAGGGTTTCGGCGATAATTCCGTTCAGGGGAATCGCTTCTCCGGCCATAGTGAAATAGAGCGAACGTCTGGCGGCTGTTGAACAGGAAGAAATGGAATAGGACAAGCTGTGCTTGCTTTTTTATTACAATTTGTTTCTCCCGATAATTTTTTATTATACACTCCGGATCGAATATTCATATTATATCCCGTGCCTTTCCAAGAACGCAATGTATTATAAGATCTGCTTATAAACTGATCGGGAATTCTGATTTGCATTTCATAAACACATAGAGCATAATCAAAAACAAATAATGGACAGGAAAGGAAGAAAGGCTTTGCATCCGTGTGTTCGTCAGCTGCTCTGGTATACGTTTTCCTTTTATTCGCCAAAGCGCCGGGCCCAAATTGCCGAGGAAATATGCGGCGTAAAGCCCGCGTGCCTCCCGGGGGATATGCTTACCGCTATCCGAAAGAGGGAAGGTTTCAAAGCTTTGCTGCTTTCCGAATGGATTCTGTTCGGAGGATGCGTGATTGTTTGCTTGCTCCTGGATTTGCTGTTTGTGCATCGGAACGTGCTGTGGAAAATCCTTGGTCTGCTTGCTTGCATGATTCCCTTTTTCTTTTGCGAAGAATCCAAGGCAAGGATGCAGTTAAAGGCGATATATCTATTGTTTTCTTTTTTCTTCGGTGACTATTGGGCTTTGACCGCGCTTTTTTTGATTATATTTGAACATCTTGCCGTCAGCGATGATTCCGAAAATAAGGGGGTGGATGCATGAATGCCGCAAGGGATCGGGAGCTGTTTGAAGAAAAGCGCGTGACGTCCGCCGTTTTTCGGTTGGCGTTTCCCACGGTCATCGGACAGATCATCCTTGTGATCTACAATATGGCCGATTCCTTCTTTATCGGCCTAACCGGAAACGACGCCATGCTGACAGCCGTAACGGTATGCATGCCCGCGTACATGTTTTTGTCTGCCATCTCCAACCTTTTCGGGATCGGAGGCGCCAGCGTCATCGCCCGCGCAATGGGCAAGCGGGATACGGAACGCGTCAGGCATTCGTCGTCCTTTTCCTTCTGGGGCTGCATGGCGGTGACCGCGCTTTACGCTATGGTCGCCTTCCTGCTGAAGGATCGGTTCGTCGATCTGCTAGGCGGAACAAACCAGCGCGTTCACAGCAACGCGGTGGAGTATCTGACCTGCGCGGTGGTGTTGGGCGGCGTCCCGACCTCCGTGAGCATCCTGTTTTCCCATCTGATCCGTGCGGAAGGCCGCGCCGTTCACGCAAGCGTGGGAATCGCTCTGGGCGGACTGATGAATATTGCGCTTGATCCGCTGTTCATGTTTGTTCTGCTTCCGCCCGGCAGGGAGGCAATGGGCGCAGCGATCGCCACGGCCGTTTCCAACGCGGTTTCTCTGCTGTATTTTATCCTTGTCCTTTGGCGGATCAAGGATCAGTCCAATCTGCGTTTTCGCTTCTCGACGGAAATTTTCAGGGACCGCATTCCGCCCGCCGTTCTGGCAGCCGGTTTACCCGCCTGCGTGATGACGCTGTTTGAAAACGTCTCCTACGCCGTGCTAGATAAGCTGATGTCTTTTTTCGGGCTGGCGGCGCAGGCCGGCATCGGCGTGGCAAAAAAGGTGAATATGCTGGCGCATTGCATCGCCCGAGGCATATCGCAAGGCGCGCTTCCCCTCATTGCGTACAATTATTCCTCCGGCAATTTGTCCCGGATGCGTTCATCCGTTCGGGTAGCCCATCTTTCTTCGATCCTGATTGCTTCATTATGCATGATCGGAAATCTTGCCTTCGCTCATTTTTTGATTGGTCTGTTCATTCATACGGAATCGGATTCTCTGCAATACGGAATCGTGTTCCTGCGCATTCTGTGCGTAGGGGGGCCTTTCTCGGCCAGCGCCTATACGATCATTTCATTTTTTCAGGCAACGGGAAAGGGCGGGAAATCCTTTCTGCTCGCCATCCTGCGAAAGGGCCTGATCGATATTCCGCTCATGTTTGCTCTGCGTCCCCTTTTCCCAGTTTACGGGATCGTTATGGCTACGCCGCTGGCCGACGCTTTTTGCTGTATTGCCGCCAATTGGATGTTTACCTTGTTTTTGAGGAATTTATTAGGTTGCGGGCGTGATCTTCCGTCCGCGGACTGCAATCGCGACGTCTCGCCGAATTGCAGCCAGGATGTTCCGGTAAATCCTTGAGGCTTTTTGAGAAATGATATAATGATGATGAGGAAATCAGCCGTAAGGCTGATTGTCCGTCCAGCCGGGCCGCGAACAGCGAGCACGGCTGGCATCATGCCAAAATCAAGCGATGCACAGGGTTGAAGGGAGGGTTCATGATGGTTGATCCCCGGCTGTATTCTCTGATCAAGGTCGTTGAAACCGGAAACTATACGAAAGCGGCGGAACAGCTTGCCCTGTCTCAGCCTGCCGTAAGCCAGCACATCCGCCAGATTGAGGAAAAGTTCGGCATTAGAATATTTGATCGCGCCCACAATCGCATCATGCTGACGGCCGAAGGAGAGATCGTAGTCAAATATGCCCGTCGGCTGATTGCTCTTTCCAATAATCTGGAGATCGCGCTGAAGAACAAGCGTGAGCAGGTCCGTTCCCTGACGATCGGGATCACGCATACGGCTGAAAGCAGCTCCATCATTGAGGTGCTGGCCGCTTATATCAACAATTATCCTGATCTGAATATGAAAATACTGACATTTACAACGAATAATCTGTACTCGAGCCTGAAAAACTGCGAACTGGACTTCGCTTTTGTGGAAGGAAAAACCAACGACAGATCGCTGTCCTACATGATGCTGGACACGGATTGCATGGTTCTTGCGGTGCCGCCGGACCACAGGCTGGCCGCGCAAAGCACCGTTACGATTTCGCAGCTGAAAGCGGAGAAGCTGATCCTTCGCCTGCCCAATTCCAATATCCGCGTGCTGTTTGAAGCCGCCCTGGAAAGTCAGGGACTCAGCCTTGCGGATTTTAACGTCACCTTGGAAATTGACAGCATTGCCACCATCAAGGACCTGATCCGCCATGGATTCGGCGTTTCCATCCTGGCGAAAAGCGCCTGCCTCAACGAAATCAAAGAAGGAAAGCTCGTCGTGCTGTCCGTGGAAAACCTCAGCATGATCCGGGAAACCAATATCGTCTGTTTAAAGGATTTTGAACATCCGGAGCTGCTTCATGGAATCGTAAAAAAGTACAATGAAATGCAAAAACGATGATTCGATACCTTCATCCATTTGGCCTGTTTCCGTATACTTCTTGCATTATTTCAGTCGTGGTTCCTTTGCTGACGGGGTAATCACGAGTTATAAGTTCCAAGTTCTAAGCTAATTCTGTCGCTATACAATGTGATTCGCACCAGATGCGACAAAAGGCTTAGAACTAAGAACATAGAACTGTTCAATGACGACTGAACAGTTACCAAAAAGGAATCGTGTTTTCGGAGCAGGCCAGGAAGGAATACTGCCTGATATCAGATGCTGTTGAGGAAATACTTGATCTCTCATATGCTTCCTTCAGTACAGAAATGAAAATGATAACAAACTGAAAACTATCCCGACTACCCATTCCAATCGACCCTTTTCTACCATGAAACAAGGCCCTGATGGTATCTCTGTTCAAAAAAACGGAGAAGTTCAAAATGAACAACTCCGTTTTTTCGGCTCTATAATAAATGTTGGGGTGGGTATCCGTCCCAACATTTTTGCGTTAGAATAAGAAAAACCTCCAAGCGCCAATGGTCCCACAACCACACCTGGAGGTGCAAAAAGATGCATAGTCATC
>Ga0129307_1002351_pt1 | contig 15254 bp, 13 predicted proteins | sample P1105metagenome_FD_94437 | JGI IMG/M metagenome (GOLD analysis project Ga0129307, IMG submission 94437) | Capybara group fecal microbial communities from Wisconsin, USA - P1105 metagenome | ecosystem: Host-associated > Mammals > Digestive system > Large intestine > Fecal | place: USA: Wisconsin... | reverse complement strand
TGGTGATCTAGGTGATAACAACGCTGGTTTCTTCTATGATGGTGCTATGGATCTTCTTAAGCCATACATCGAAAAAGGAACAATCGAAGTTAAGTCTGGTCAGGTAGATTTCGCTGATGTTGCTACAGCAGCATGGGCTACAGAGACAGCTCAGTCACGTATGGAGAATATCCTTTCTTCTAAGTACGCTAATGATGATCTTAATATCTGCCTCTGCTCAAACGACTCTACAGCACTTGGTGTTGAGAACGCACTTGCAGCTAACTACAAGGGTGAGTATCCAATCGTAACAGGTCAGGATTGTGATATTGAGAACACAAAGAACATGATCGCTGGTAAGCAGTCTATGTCAGTATTCAAGGATACACGTACACTTGCTTCTCAGGTTGTTAAGATGGTAGGCCAGATTCTCAATGGTGAGAAGGTTGATGTAAACGATGAGAAGACATACGACAATGGTAATGGCGTTGTTCCTTCATTCCTTTGCGAGCCAGTATTCGCTGACAAGGACAACTATAAGGAACTCCTTATCGATTCTGGTTACTACACAGAGGATCAGTTAAAATAAATCCCGAAAAGTTTTGTTGGGGATAAAAAATAAACTATATAGGGCGAGCTTGGCTCGCCCTATTTTAAAGAAGATATGCCACAAGAACGGCCGTAGGCTTTTTGATGGCGGTTCTTATATTTTTTAGTAATATGAGAATAATTTGAAGAGAACAAAAAGTATCCAAATAATTATATTTTGAGGGAGGAACAACAAGTGGGAAATATAATACTTGAGATGAAAAACATCACCAAAGAGTTCCCAGGAGTAAAGGCCCTTGATAACGTTAATCTAGTAGTTGAAGAAGGCGAAATTCACGCTTTAGTAGGTGAGAATGGTGCCGGTAAATCTACTTTGATGAACGTATTAAGTGGTATTTATCCTTATGGTACTTACACAGGAGACATCGTTTACAAAGGCGAGGTATGTAAGTTCCAAAAGATTAAGGACTCAGAGGAAAAGGGAATAGTTATTATTCATCAGGAATTAGCACTTATTCCTTACATGTCAATCGGTGAGAACATGTTCCTTGGAAACGAGCAGGGTAGCAAAGCTCGTATCGATTGGGACAAGACATACGCTGAGGCAGACAAATATCTTAAGACAGTTGGTCTTGCAGAAAGCAGCCGTACCTTGATTAAGGATATTGGTGTTGGTAAGCAGCAGCTTGTTGAAATTGCAAAGGCTCTTGCTAAACATGCAAAGCTTCTTATTTTGGATGAGCCTACATCTTCTCTTAATGAGACAGATTCAAGAGCACTTCTTGACTTGCTTCTTGAGTTTAAAAAGCAGGGAATGACATCAATTATCATTTCTCATAAGCTCAACGAGGTATCTTATGTAGCAGATAAAATCACAGTTATCCGCGATGGTTCTACAATCGAAACACTTGATAAGAATGTAGATGATATTTCAGAGGATAGAATTATCAAAGGAATGGTTGGTCGTGAAATGACAGACCGTTTCCCTAAGCGTAATGATGTTCATATTGGCGATATCGCTATGGAAGTTAAGGACTGGACAGTATACCATCCACAGTTCTCAGAACGTAAGGTGGTTGACGGCGTATCAATGAATGTTCGCAAGGGCGAGGTAGTTGGTATTGCAGGTCTTATGGGTGCCGGCCGTACTGAGCTTGCAATGAGTATCTTTGGTAAGGCTTATGGTACAAACATTTCTGGTCAGCTCTTCTTGAACGGACAGGAAGTACAGCTTAAAAACATCAAGGATGCTATCAAGCATAAGCTTGCTTATGTTACTGAGGATAGAAAGGGTAATGGTCTTATCCTATCTAATCCAATCAAGGTTAATACTACTCTTGCAAACCTAAGTTCACTTACAAGCCATCGAGTAATCGATAAGGATAAGGAGTACTTAGTTGCAGAGGATTACAGAGACAAGTTAAAGACAAAATGTCCTACAGTAGAGCAGAATGTTGGTAACCTTTCAGGTGGTAATCAGCAGAAGGTTCTTCTTGCAAAATGGATGTTTGCAAATCCAGATGTACTTATCTTGGATGAGCCAACTCGTGGTATCGACGTTGGTGCTAAGTATGAGATTTACTGCATCATCAATGACCTTGTAGCAGCTGGAAAGTCAGTTATTATGATTTCTTCAGAACTTCCAGAGGTACTTGGTATGTCAGATAGAATTTATGTAATGAATGAGGGCAAGATGGTTGGAGAGATGTCAGGAGCTGAGGCTTCTCAGGAAAGCATCATGTCTTGCATCTTGAAATCATAGAAGGGAGAGAAAACATGGGTTCAAACATAGGAAACACATTAAAAAAATACACCATGGTAATCGCCCTGGTGGTTATTGTTGGAATATTCTATATCGGTACAGAAGGAACAATCCTTTTACCACAGAATGTCAACAATTTGCTTTCGCAGAATGCTTACGTATTCATTCTTGCAACAGGTATGTTGCTTTGTATTTTAACAGGTGGTAACATCGACCTTTCTGTTGGTTCGGTTGTATGTTTCGTCGGTGGCCTTGGCGCGCTATTAATGAGCAAGGGCTATAATGTAGTTATTGCAGTTATTGCGATGCTTATCTGCGGAATACTTATTGGAGCATGGCAGGCTTTCTGGGTTGCTTATATAAATGTTCCACCATTTATCGCAACTCTTGCTGGTATGTACGCTTTCAGAGGATTATCAAATGTTATCCTTGATGGTCACGTGGTTGCTATTTCTAATACAACCTTCCTTAATGTATTTGGTGGTGGCGCTGACTGCTATATCCCAGATTTCTTTGGCGGCGGAAACTTCAACATTACATGTATGCTTGCAGGTGTCATTGGAGTAGCAATATTTGTTATCAACGAGCTTAGAGCTCGTATCTCTGCCAAGAGAAAAGGATACTCAACAACAAGCTCATTTGCCTTTATCGTAAAGCTTGTATTGGTATCAGTTGTTGTACTTTACATGGCTTTCAAGCTTGCAGGATACAAGGGTATTCCAACATCACTTATCTGGATTATTGTAGTTGTATTAGCTTATCACTATTTTACAACCAAGACTACAATGGGACGTTACTTGTACGCTGTCGGTGGTAATGAAAAGGCTACACAGCTTTCAGGTATCAATACAAAGAAGGTTTACTTCTTTGCTTATACAAACATGGGATTCTTAACAGCAATTGCTGGTATCCTTACAGTTGCTCGTGCAACAAATGCTCAGCCTACTTATGGTATGTTCTATGAAATGGATGCAATCGGTGCTTGCTTCATCGGTGGCGCATCAGCTTACGGTGGAACAGGTTCTGTATTTGGAGCAATCGTCGGTGCCCTTCTTATGGGTGTTATCAACCAGGGTATGTCTATCATGGGTGTTGATGCCAACTATCAGAAGGTAGTAAAAGGTCTTGTACTTTTATTTGCAGTAATCTTCGACGTTGTATCTAAGAGAGAAAAGAAGTAGGAAGGAGGAGCAAAATGGGAGACAAAGTTTTAAAAGTTTTAAAAGAAAATACAATGCTCATTGTACTAGTTGCAGTTGTCCTCTTCTTTAATTTCACAACTAAAGGAATGATGCTTCAGCCTAGTCAGTTCAATGCATTAATCACACAAAATGCTTATGTATATGTACTTGCAACCGGTATGTTAATGTGTATGCTTACTGGTGGTAACATCGATCTTTCTTGCGGTTCATTCGTATGTTTAGTAGGTGTTATTGGTGCAAAGGTAATGGTAGAAAAGCAAATGCCAGTTATTGTAGGTGTTCTAGTAATGCTTATTGTAGGTGTTATCTATGGAGCCTTACTTGGTGCTATTATTGCTTATGTTAATATTCCACCATGGATTGCAACCTTGGCAGGTTTCCTTGCGCTTAGAGGATGGGGTGTAGCACTTATGAATGGTGCATCTAACATCAGCCCACTTCCAGTATCTTTCAGCACTGCTTTTACAGGAAAGCTTAACGACTTGCTTGGTGGACCAGTAATTGGCGGTGTGCAATACAATATGACAAGTATTGTTGTAGGTATCATCATCAGTATCGTAGCAGTATTCCTCCTCTTAAATGGACGTGCTACAAAGCTTAAGAAGGGATATCAGGCAGACAGCTTACTTTCAGTAGTTGTTAAGTGTGTAGTTATAACAGCAGCAATTATGTTGTTTGCATATAAGCTTTCACTTGCAGGCGGTATTCCATTTGCACTCCTTTGGGTGGCAGCAATCGTTGTAATATACAGCTTTATTACATCAATGACTGATTTTGGTCGTTACTTCTACACAATCGGTGGCAATGCTGAGGCAACTCGTCTTTCAGGTATTGATACCAAGAAGATTATGTTCATTGCTTACCTTAACATGGCAGTACTTACAGTTGTATCTGCATTCCTTACAATGGGACGTTTCCAGGCTGCTAACTCAACAGCTGGTACAAACTACGAGATGGATGCTATTTCAGCCTGTGTAGTTGGTGGCGTTTCTGCTTACGGTGGTTCAGGTACAGTATTTGGAATGATCATCGGTGCTACTCTTATCGGTGTTATCAACCTTGGTATGTCCCTCATGGGTATTGATGCTAACTGGCAGAAGGTTGTAAAGGGCGTCGTTTTACTTGGAGCAGTAGTATTCGAGATTCTTAATAACAAGAAGAACGCAGTTAAATAATGATACATGAGTTGAAAGATTTCTTTCGGCTTTTGTACCATTCTAATTGCGAAGTAAATATATTTTTACTTTCTTCATTTTATTCTCTATAATTTTTCAAAAGAGCTCACAGCATGCTGTGGGCTCTTTAACTTTATGATATGTATATTTTATTAGGAATGTATTTTTATAGTTTTTCTTGTTTTTGAAGGAGCTTTTTGGCATATTAGATACATAGAGGAAAAATATACTAAAACAAAGTTTTGGGAGATTCTTTTAAGAAATAAGAAAAGGGAGGCTTATCAATTATGAAGAAATTAAGAGTTTTGTTTTTAGCTGTAGTTTTGGCAGGAGCTATGACGGGCTGTCTTTCCACATCTAAAGATAGTAAAGTGGACACTAAGGTAGAAGAAAAAGATACTTCGTCAGATTCTGCTGGTAAGGAAAAGGAAAAAGAAACTCAAGAAGAAACTGAAGAGAGTCAGCCACAGGCTACAACAGGAGCGAAATTTAGGGAAACAGCAGCTGTTTATGTATCTGATGATGCAGCAGCGGTATTAGAGAATTTGGATACTGATTATACAAAAATAGCTTGGGGAGTAATTTATACTCCATCGGAGGACGAGGGACCTATAATTTCAATTGCACCTTATTTTGATGGGGAAAATTATTTTATTGTGATTGGTGTTACAAATCTTTACGATAAAGATATAAAATTTGAAGCATCGGGATATGCGAAAGATGCTCAAGATGAGAATGTTGGAAATATTGATATCAAAATAGGTAATATAGGCGCAGGGGGCGATACAGCTATTTACTGTGCACCATGTGAGGCGGGTTCTACTGGTGCTATACATTGGGATGGTATGTCATTTGAAGAGAGCAAATCACAAAGAGTTAATTGGGAAAGCGATTGGGCCTTGGGACAAGCTGAGGATGGCTCTATAGGCATAAACTATATGATTGATGGCGAGGAAGAAATGAGCGCAGTAAAAGTCTCTGCTCTTGTTCTTGATGAAGACGGATTCATTATCGGCTTTGGCGAAAGCGATGATGCCAAAATAGATGGCAACACAGCAATTGGCGCAATCGATTTCCATACAAAGGAGTTTAATGGTACAGTTGCGGATGGAGCTTTATTTGCAAATCCAGTAAAGAAATAATAAAACGGTATGCTCTTTTTACAAAGGCCCGCAGATCAAGCTGCGGGCCTTACTTTAATTGACAGGTATTTTTAATTTATGTAAAATTTTAATTGATGTTATTTTCAGAAAATGGGAGGAGAATAATGACTTATTCGACAATTTATAATGGGCCTACAGCTGCTGAAGTAAAGGAGCATAATGATAGAATATATGAAAAGATTAATAGTTTGAATGCTCAAATAGAAAAATTGATAGAGTTACATGATTCGTTGGCTTCTTTCAAAAGTAGTATTCAGATATATTATGAAAAATTTAATACCGCTTCTTCGGAGAAAATAAAGAAGATTTCTAATTTGAAAGCTAACCTTACAGATAATGAAATGGCAAAAACTTATGTGGGGGAAATGCCGGAGAGATTTGAAAATGTTGCAACATTAAAGTTGGAATATAATTTGTGGATTCCATTTGGCGAGCTAATTGATAAAAAGCTTAATTATTATATAAAAGAGATTGAGAGACTTAGAGACGAAATTAATAGAGAACGAAATAATTTATGGTAACCAAGGGGGAATGAAAATGGCAGAAAGTAATTCAGCGGAAAAAGATTTTTACTTAGATGAACAAGAAGTAGCACTCTCTACAAATGTAATTGTAGGACTAATCAATTATTTAGGAATATCGTTGGAGAGATATAAGATGCTTTTATCGAAGATAGTTGAGGAAGAAATAATAAAGGATGAAAAAATATGCAGTCAACTTAACTCCATTGTTTATGACGTTGATTCTTATGAGGTGGAGTTGTTGAAACTGGGAGAAGATTTTCAAAAAAATATAATTGCAAAAGAATTATGTGCGGTAGAAGAGAAAAATATATTTCATTTTCCGGCAGAACCGGATTTGACGAATATTCCTATGTTAGAGCATGTGTATTAGTATTAAGGAGTGAAAAATGTCTGAACTAAAAGTAAATAAAGTAGAATTACAGAAAAAAGTTAATGAAATGTTTGCATTAAAAACTGCTTTACAAAATTATAATGCTGAGATTTCTTTTGACGTATCAAGGGGAAAATCGATTAAGGGGATAGAAATGATAATGGAGCAGGTGCTCAGGATGAAGGCTGTTATAGAGGAGTTGGTTTCCAATACGGAGAATGCTCTTCAATATACTCACGATACATTTAATGAAATGGATAATAGTCTTGGCGAGGATTTCTCTATTTTAGGAGAGGATAAATGAGGATGAAAAAATCTGTATTAGTTTTAATCATATTAATAGCACTGTTTTCTTTTTTGGGCGTTAAATTATATAGAGGTGTTTTTAGCGAAGAGGCGTTGAAGCAAAAGTCTATAGATGAAGAGTATGTCAAAGTGAAAGAATTGATTGCAGAAACAAATCGTTTAAATGCAAGGCAGCGGAAAATACTTAATTCTGAAGGCATACATTCAAGTTATGCCAATTTGGATGTGCGAAAAAAACAAGCTATTATAAAAATTGACATGCTGTTAAGTTATCTGGAGGAAAAGTATAGCAAGAATTTTACTTACGTGGGTTATTCTGATTCTGGGTTCGGCACATTAACAGCTTATGCTACTGATGATGCAAAAAAAAGATCTATAACAGCTAGTTTAGATTGGGACAGCGAAGAGAATAATTATAATTATGATGATACATATTACATGGAAGTTATAGCATCTGATGAATACTCAAAAATAATATACAATCGCCTAAAAGAGTTGAGCCCGGATGCTAGGTTCTTTGTGGATGTTAAAGTTAATAATATATACGATGAATCAGAGATAAGTATTGCAAATTGTTCAGCAGATATAAATATTGTGATGGAAAATATTTTTTCATCACAAAACGAAACTAAAGAATTTTTGAACGAATTTTGTGATTGGCTTATATCTGAAGCTGGCAATCATGGGAATTATGTTTTTTTTATGACTCTTGACTCAGAGGAAATTGATAATGCTAACTATTATAATTATATAGATAGTTATTATCGGAAGGACTTATATGCTTATTCGGTAAAATGCGAGCTGGATGAAAATGGGAACAAGAGATTTTGGGAGGAAGAAAATGGACATTGATGATCAGCAAATGATGGTTTTGGAGCAATTAACATATTTGAATGATGATGTTTATAAATCTATAGGTAAGACCAGTAATGTAGATATTAGAGACAGTAAAAGCGTTAAAGATATTGTCGATTCTTTTTCTGAAGAAGAATTAAAAAAATTGGAACGTATGGGAGATAATCCTGTGACGAATGATAGTGGTGGTGATACTTATATTTCTGGAAGAGAATGGGCAGCTACAATACGACAAATTAAAAGCGATCCAGAGTTGATGAAACTTCAAATTGACAATGTTACCTCGGTAGATTTTGCAGATGGGAAAACAAGTTATAATGTAGATGCAATGACTTTTTATGAAAAAGGTAATTCTAAAGATGCTATCGTTTGTTTTAGAGGAACTCTAAATGGTGAGGAATGGGTTGATGACGCTGAGTATCTGGAACTTGCAGGAACAGATTGTAATCAGCAAGCTTTGTCATATATTGAAAACTTATCATTTTCAAATATTACTGTTATAGGCCATTCTAAGGGGGGAAATAAAGCTGCTTATTGCTATTATTTGTCGGATAAAGTTCACTACTGTCTTGCAATGGATGCACCGGGATTTCCGCCAGAGTTTTATTATGAGAATTTGGAGAGTATTAAACAAAAAGATGGAGCGATAAAATGTTATGCTCTTGATGGGGATTTTGTAAATGTTTTAATGTTATCTATACCGAATGCTGAATACATATATTGTAAAGGCTTTGGATTAAATAGTATATTTGAAAACCATAGTCCTAATTCTTTTTTTGATTTAAGATATGATAACATGGGCCAATTGGTTGGCTTACATGGTTCTGAGAAAAGTGAACAGTCGGACACAATGAAAACTTTGCATGAGTTTACATCTTTTTTGGCAATCGAGATGCCTTATGGACAGAGGATACAGGTGGCAGATTATTTAGGAGATGTTTTGGGAACTGCACTTGGTGGCTCGGATATGTCGGCGGAAGAAATGGTGGATTTGATATTGAGTGACCCAGAAAAACTAGCGACAGTGTTAGCTTATTTTAGTAAATATAATGATTTATACGATGCGGGGCTAATATTGGAAGCAGGAGATGGTTTTCTCGATTCAAAAATAGAAGTTACAGTATTGATTAATGCTATTTTGCTTTTTATGGGCAAGGATTTTAAAGATATAAAAAAAGCAAATGAAATTTTAAGTGAAAAGAGAAATTCAGGTGAATTAGATGAATTAATAAAGCTTTATCATGAAAAATATTCAGAGTTAGGATATATTCAGAAGAAAGATCTGTTGGATTATTCATCCTACCAGGGGCGGAAGTATAATTATACAAAGTCTGCTTATGAAGAAATAATGACAACTATAAAAGAATTTGAAGATGCGGAATATGAACGCACAGGACTGTGGCAAATTAACTCAGATGAAGAGTGGTTTGGTGATATAAAAGGTGCAGAGGTTCAAACTGCGCTCAGTTCTTTTATTGAGGGGGCTACAGTTATAAGTTCTAGATGTAAAACGGAGTTTGAGAATGGGTTCAATGAGGAGTGGGAGATTGATTCTCATTATTTTGAAGTAATGGGATCATATATGAGGAGAATGAGTGATTGTACACAGAAAGTGTCAAAATTGAGGGATAGATTGCAAGTAAATAAGTAGAGAGATTGAGGCATGTTGTTGGCAACGTGCCTTTTTTTCGTATTAGTAATTATATAAGTAAAATGCAGAGTTAAATGAAAAACTTGTACACTATAAACAAACTTGTACACTTTGGAGAATCCCTAATTTACGACTATTTTATAAAAATAAATACAACTTGAGCTATTAAACATACAAGTTGTATCCTTATAATAGTTGTTAATGACTTTCTGCAAAGGAAATAGATGGTAATCTAGAATCTAAAGCGGAGGTCGGGGTATTTTTATTGATTGGGAGGTAATCAATTATGAAGACACAGGAAAATTACAAGTTTTGGTTTTGTACAGGTTCTCAGGATCTTTATGGGGATGAGTGTTTAGCACATGTTGCTGCGCATTCAAAAGAAATCGTTGAGACATTGAACAAGTCAGGACGTCTTCCATTTGAAGTTGTATGGAAGCCAACTATGATTACTAACGAGGTAATCAGAAAGACATTTAACGAAGCAAACAATGACAGATCTTGTGCAGGTGTCATCACTTGGATGCACACATTCTCACCTGCAAAGTCTTGGATTCTTGGACATCAGGAGCTTAGAAAGCCTTTATGTCATCTTCACACTCAGTACAATCGTGAGATTCCTTATGAAACAATGGATATGGATTTCATGAATGAAAATCAGGCTGCCCACGGAGATAGAGAGTACGCTCATATTCTTTCACGAATGGGAGTAGAGCGTAAGACTATTGTTGGATATTGGCAGGATGCTGAGGTTCAGGATAAGTTAGCATCTTGGATGCGCACAGCAATCGGTATTTTAGAGTCTAGCCACATTCGTGTTATGAGAGTCGCTGACAACATGAGAAATGTTGCAGTTACAGAAGGTGATAAGGTTGAGGCACAGCTTAAGTTTGGTTGGGAGATTGATGCATACCCAGTAAATGAAATTACTGAGGCAGTTGATGCTGTTTCTCAATCAGATGTAAACGCTCTTTTAGATGAATACTATGATAAGTATGAAATTTGCCTAGAGGGAAGAGACCCAGAGGAGTTCAAAAAGCATGTTGCTGTTCAGGCTCAGATTGAGCTTGGATTTGAAAGATTCCTTGAGGAGAAGAATTATCAGGCAATCGTTACTCACTTTGGTGATTTAGGCGGTCTCAAGCAGCTTCCAGGTCTTGCTATTCAGCGTCTTATGGAAAAGGGCTACGGCTTTGGTGCCGAGGGTGACTGGAAGGTTGCTGCTATGGTACGCCTTATGAAGATAATGTCTGCTGGCATGAAGGACGCAAAGGGTACTTCAATGTTGGAGGACTACACATACAATCTTGTTAAGGGCAAGGAAGGAATCATCCAAGCTCATATGTTGGAGATTTGCCCATCTATTTCTCAGGGACCAATCCAAATCAAGGTACAGCCTCTTTCAATGGGCGACAGAGAGGACCCAGCACGCTTAGTATTCCAGTCAAAGGAAGGCAAGGGTGTTGCAACTTCTCTTATTGATTTGGGAACACGCTTCCGTCTCATTATTCAGGATGTGGATTGCAAGAAGGTTGAAAAGCCACTTCCAAAGCTTCCTACAGCTATTAATTTCTGGACTCCACAGCCAGATTTCTATACAGGTACAGAGGCTTGGCTTCTTGCAGGTGGTGCTCATCACACAGCATTTTCTTATGATCTTACTGCTGAGCAGATGGGCGACTGGGCTGCAGCCATGGGAATCGAAGCTGTCTTCATTGACAAAGACACTAAGATTCGCGATTTCAAGAGAGACCTTGCTCTTGGAAATCTCGTTTATGGTAAATAATATTACATCATCAGGTAATAAAAGGGATTGTGGTATTTGCAGTTTAGAATTAAAATCAATTTTAACGTGAATGAATATCGCGTTGAAAAATAAAGGTACGGCTTTGACTTGGGGGGACCCTTCATCAAGGCAAGGTTAGAAAAGGAGATTTAAAATGAAGTTATTTGTTGACACAGGAAAAATCGAGGACATTAAGAAGGCAAACGATCTTGGCGTGATTTGTGGTGTTACTACAAACCCATCTCTTATCGCTAAAGAAGGCGGCCGCAGCCAGGAAGAAATCCTCAAGGAAATCGCTTCTATCGTTGATGGACCAATCTCTGGCGAGGTAAAGGCTACAACAGTTGATGCAGAAGGTATGATTAAAGAAGGTCGTGAAATCGCAGCTCTTCATCCAAACATGATTGTAAAGATTCCTATGACACTTGAAGGTCTCAAGGCGGTAAAGGTTCTTTCAGCTGAGGGCATCAAGACTAACGTAACTTTAATTTTCACAGCTAACCAGGCTATTCTTGCTGCAAATGCCGGTGCTACTTATGTATCACCATTCCTTGGCAGACTTGACGATATCAATCAGCCAGGTATTGAACTCATCCAGGATATCGCAGATATCTTTGATATCTATGGTTATTCAACAGAGATTATTGCAGCTTCAATTCGTAATCCAATTCACGTGCATCAGTGTGCACTTGCTGGAGCAGATATTGCTACAGTACCATATTCAGTAATTGAGACAATGTCTAAGCATCCTCTTACTGATGCAGGTATTGAAAAGTTCCAGAAGGATTACATTGCAGTATTTGGAGAATAAAACTAGCGGCTTACACTAGTTTGAGGCTCGCTGGTTACAATCTCAATGTAGATTAAGGCGCTTTTATGTAATAACGTATTTTTTTAATGGGGGTCTAATTTATGAACATGAATGAAATTATCACTGAGGGCAAGAAGACTGCTCTTGGTATCGAGTTTGGATCTACACGTATAAAAGCAGTACTTGTAGATGAGGATAACAAGGTTATAGCACAGGGAGACCATGAGTGGGAGAATCACCTTGACAATGGTATTTGGACATACCCAGTTGAGGAGATATGGTCAGGTCTTCAGGACTGCTATGCCAAGTTAAAGCTTGATGTTAATGATAAGTATGACGTTAAGCTTAGCAAGGTTGGAGCTATTGGTTTTTCTGGTATGATGCATGGTTATCTTGCATTTGATAAGGATGACAACCTTTTAGTTCCATTTAGAACATGGAGAAACACTATCACTGGGCAAGCAGCTGCAGAGCTTTCTAAGGAGCTCAACTTCAACATGCCACAGCGATGGAGTATTTCTCATTACTATCAGTGCATTTTAAATAAAGAGCCACATGTTAAGAATGTGGCTTATTTCATGACACTTGCTTGCTATGTGCACTATAAGATGACTGGCAAGAAGGTTGCCGGCGTAGGAGAAGCATCGGGTATGTTCCCTATCGATTCAAAGACTTGTAAGTTTGACAAGACTATGATCGATAAGTTCAATAAGTTGGCAGCAGCTCACGGAATCACAACAAACGTTGAGGACTTAATGCCTCAGGTACTTGTAGCAGGTGATGATGCGGGCACACTTACAGCTTCAGGTGCCAAGCTTCTTGACCCAACAGGTGAGCTTGAAGCCGGTTGTCCACTTGCTCCACCAGAAGGTGATGCAGGTACAGGTATGGTGGCTACCAATGCTGTTTCAGTTGGAACAGGTAATGTTTCAGCAGGTACTTCAGTATTTTCGATGGTTGTTATGGATAAGCCTTTGTCAAAGCCTTATGAGGAAATTGACATGGTTACAACTCCAACTGGTGAGGACGTAGCTATGGTTCACTGCAACAACTGTACATCAGATTTGAACTCATGGATTGGAATCTTCAAGGAATTCGCTGACACCTTTGGTGTGGAGATTTCAATGAATGATATCTATGGTACTCTTTATCGCAAGGCTCTTACAGAGGATGCCAACTGCGGCGGAGTGCTATCATACAACTTCTTTGGTGGTGAGCCGGTAGTTGGAGTAAACGAGGGTCGTCCAATGATTGTTAGACAGCCAGATGCCAAGTTTACACTTGCAAACTTCATGCGTTCTAATCTTTACGGAGCATTGGCAGTACTTAAGGTGGGCAATGACATCCTCTTAAAGAAAGAGAATGTTAAGGTTAAATCAATTACTGGTCACGGTGGATTCTTTAAGACAAAGGGAGTTGGTCAGTCGGTTTTAGCGGCGGCATTAAATGCACCAATCACTGTTATGTCTACAGCGGGCGAAGGCGGTGCTTGGGGTATGGCTGTACTTGCTAACTTCTGCATTAGAGAAGACAAGAGCATGAAGATGCAGCAGTATCTTGATGAAAAGGTATTTGCTGGCCAGGAGTCTACAACTATGGAGCCAGATCCGGATATGGTACGTGGCTACGACGAATATATTGAAGGTTACAAGAAGGCTTTGGCTGCAGAAGCTGCAGCTGTAACAAACTGGAAGTAATACTCAGGATTGAGAGCGTAACGAGCGGGCTAACGTAAAGATTAGGAGAATTAAATATGTTAGAGGAACTTAAGAAGCAAGTATACGAAGCAAACATGGAGCTCCCAAAAAGAGGGTTAGTAACATACACTTGGGGAAATGTTTCAGGCATTGACCGCGAAAGCGGAATCTTTGCCATCAAGCCATCAGGTGTTGAATACGAAGACCTTAAGCCAGAGGATATGGTACTTGTAAATCTTGATGGCGAGGTTGTTGAGGGCAAGTATAGACCTAGCTCAGATACAGCTACTCATTGCGAGCTTTACAAAAAGTACGATAACATCGGTGGCGTAGTTCACACTCATTCTACTTATGCAGTAGCTTGGGCTCAGGCTGGTCGTGATATCCCATTGTATGGTACAACTCATGCAGATTATTTCTGCGGTACTATTCCATGTACTAGGAACCTCACTCCAGAGGAAATTGATGAAGCCTATGAGGTTAACACTGGCAAGGTTATCATCGAGACCTTTGAAGAGCGAGACATTAACACAAAGTATGTGCCAGGTGTTATCTGCAAGAACCATGGTCCATTTACTTGGGGCAAGGACGCAGACCAGGCAGTTTACAATGCAGTAGTTCTTGAGGAAGTTGCCAAGATGGCACTCTTCACAGAGCAGGTTAATCCACAGGTTGCACCTGCACCAGATTGCATACGCGATAAGCACTTCAATCGCAAGCATGGTGCAAATGCATACTACGGACAAAACTAACGTATGACAATATTTAAGATTATAGGCAAAATAATATTGGTGCTATGTATTATCATTTTGGCGATAGTCATAGTAGGCTTGTTGTTTTTGAAGTTTTATCCTTCCGTAGGCAGATTGCCAGATGAAAAACGAGGTGAATCCTACGGTAAGAGAACAGCGCAGTACTACGATGGCAAATTCCACAATGAAATGGAAACTAGCCTTATGACTGGAGAGGCATACGCGCGAGATACAAGGCGTACTCCAACTACGCGGATTAAGGCTGAGCAGCCGGAACTTCTGTCTGAAAGAACAGATGAAGATTTGGCCTTTACATGGATTGGTCACTCATCATTTTTGCTTCAGTATGGAACTAAAAATATCCTAGTAGATCCAGTGCTTAGCGAAAGAAGTTCTCCGGTTTCATTTGCGGGACCAAGACGATTTTCAGATGTACCACTTACTGCCTCGCAAATGCCAGAGGTTGATGTACTGTTGTTGTCTCATGATCACTATGACCACTTGGATTATGATACTATTAAGTCTTTAGATTCCAAGGTAGGAGAATACATAGTTCCACTTGGAGTGGAGATTATATTAGAAGATTGGGGCGTCGAGCCAGAGAAGATCCATACCCTAGCGTGGTGGGAAAACATTGAAATAGATAATATTACATATACGTTAATCCCATCT
>Ga0129307_1002350_pt1 | contig 15263 bp, 8 predicted proteins | sample P1105metagenome_FD_94437 | JGI IMG/M metagenome (GOLD analysis project Ga0129307, IMG submission 94437) | Capybara group fecal microbial communities from Wisconsin, USA - P1105 metagenome | ecosystem: Host-associated > Mammals > Digestive system > Large intestine > Fecal | place: USA: Wisconsin... | reverse complement strand
TAGCCGTCTCCTAAAAAGCTTGCAGCATCTTTTGGGGCTCCAGTATATGCTGATGGATGAAAAAGGGGCAACCTTTTTCTTCCGATTGATGTTAAGTTTGCCTTACTGCGGAATTGAGGTTTAATGCAAATGGCGTTCATACCCATAACCGAGTTTTTGAATGGAGTCCGACTGACAATGTATTGAAGAATATTGGTAGCGGTGATTGGAATTATTGGTCGAAAATCGATAAGCTAAACCGTTATGGGAAAATGATTAAAAAGGAACCCGGTTCGGAAAATGGTCAAATTCCTCAACCAATTCTGACGAAAAATGAAACAGATTGGAAAAAGGCCAAAGCCAATGCTTTTTGTAAATTAAACGGAAATCCGTTAGGCGATAGATTTGATTTTACCAATGATGTAATAGATGCTTTAAATACATGCTACAAAGATGCCGAGGTGTCAAAAAAACTTTATAATGGTTATTTGATTATCGAATGGCATGACCCGTTTGGTGTTGAAGGCGATGTAAACAAAGTGCTAGATGGAAAATTTGTTATTTACGCACCAGAAGCCGTAGGACAAACGAAATTGCCGCCAACGGGGCCGGGTAGCATTGTAATGCTATATTTGGAAAAGGGAACTTTGGAAGGTGCTAATGGGCAGCTTCAAGGTCGTGATGGTGTTGAATTTAATTACTTTATCTTGTCTAATGAAAATATTAGCGAAATCAATAACCTACACATTAAGGGTAGCGTTGTCTTGGCGAATGGGAAAAAATTGCTAAAGTATCAGGGTGGTTGCAATCTTGAATATAATGGCGAGGTTTTGACATCGTTGCTCAATGCGGGTATCATCAAAGAAAACCCGGAATATACAAAGTTGGTTCTTGGAGAAGAAGTTAATGAAGAAGGTCTTATTGCAGGGCCGACTGTATATGATGATTATTATATAGCCACTTCGCCTCAACTCGGAATTTCGCTGGAATCGCAATACGAGACGAAGGAAAAAGTTGAAGAATCTGGCGATGACGCACCAGCAGCCATTGCGCCTTCTGCTATTGTTCTCCCGCGAGTCATTTATTTGACCAAGGATCCTGTAGGAAAGCTTTCTGATTATTACAGTGTTGTTTATCTGAATGGCGCAAAAGATGCGAATCCGCCAGAAGTGACTTGCAATCCTGCATTGAATACGACAACTAAACTCTATACAAATAACAATCTGCTCACGAAGGGCATTTACAACTGCAAATGCAATAGCCAAACATACGGAGATTTGCCGTTCTATGTTGTCGTAAGTGGCGAAACCGGGAAAACTCCGACAGTGAGTTTGAATGCGCCTACTGCGGAAATCTCGAATGACGGTACTGTAATCGTGTCGGCTACAGTCGGAGAGGCGACCAACCCGCAACCTGTACAAGTTGACATATCAGTCTCCAAAGCTCCGGAAGGATGGACTGTAACGCCTAATGTGCAGACGGTGATTCGTAGTGAATCAAGTTCTGAAACAGTTTATACTTTGACATTGACGCCGAATACAAATGTGAATTTGTTTACGGTAACGACGGACGCTTCGGCACGGCAGGGTAGTGTCTATTTCCATTTAATGCCACCTCTGAATGGTTGCACGATTGCTGCGCCGTCTTCGGAACGCGTGATTATGACGGGCTATGTCACTGTTCAAAGAGGTTCTATTAGTCAATACTGTAGTAAAACAGAAAACCAAACGCTTTGTCTTGAAAAGCCTTTTAATGAAATTGTGAGAGCGCCTGATTGTGATGACTTGGTTTCTGGGGAATGGATCAGGGCTTCTGGAACAAATGTTTCTGTGATTGATGAAAACAATAAATGGAATGTTGGTGTAAATACCTCTATATCGTTAAAGGCTCAAAACAGCGGTATTCCGAACTATTGTGAACTTGTATTGCCGACAGAGAACAATACCATTACAAACACGGTAGAAAATAGCGAATACTGGCTCTATGCTTCTTTAAAGCGCAAACAATACAAGTTGACAGTAAAGACAAAAGACATTGAAAATGAAGGTACTCATGTCTCGGTTTATTACAAAACCGGCGGAAGTGAATATACAGACATAACGTCGAATATTGATTTTTGCAAGAACAATAGTGAGGGTGACCTTGATTGCTATGTGTATGCGGGGTGGACTGTTAAGGCTGATTATACTATAGAGGGCAATGATAAACTTTCTCGTTGGGAATGCGAAGGCGATAACTGCCCTGTTCCTGCAATGAGAAGTCTTGAATTTGTGTTGCCTCAGATTACGGCAAACAACACGCTTACTGCGGTGTTTAACGATAAAGACGATCACTGCTTCTATGAAGACTTTACGGAACTGACTGCGTTCTGCTCTGGTGGAACTACGAATTGCATCAACACTTGCGAAGGTGGAAATGGTTCCTCTTGCACTGTATCTGGTGCTAATGCCGATTGGCAGCTCATGTATCCAAATAACGGCAATGGTGCGAACATCGCTCCCGTGATTCAAAATGGATACATCAGGTCTGGTAGCGATATGCTTAACGAAAGCTCTACTATTATTTTAAGTACAAAGGAAGCCGGTATTCATGGTTCCATGACAACTATGATTCAAACTACTGTTTTGGAAAATAACACCAAGAGTTTGAATTCTGGCTTTATTTTCAGTTCCGATGCGACGGCAAGTTCCTATACGCTTTTGAACATTTATGGCAATGCGAGCAAGGGCAAGGCCTTGACGGCTCGCGTTTGTAAAGGTTCTGCTAGCGGTAATTCTGTGATAAACGAAAATTGTACCAATACGACATTTAAAACAGCATCTTCAGGTACGATTAGCATGGATGCGGAATCCATGATTAAATTGAAAATCGATCTTACTTTGGAAAACCAATTGCTGATAATTGCTACTGTTGATGGTTATACCGCTTCTGCGGAAATGGATATTTCCACTTATTTGGGATCGCGTGATGAACATGCTCGTTACGTAGGGTTTGATATCTCTGACCCGTCGTTCAAAATATATGACATTGGTTGGAGTAGCTATTACTTTATAGAAGAATGCTTTGATAATCCGAGAATCAACTGCTCCTTTGCTGCAAATTATATTGGCGGCATTGTTCCGAAGAATAAGGACGTTTCACCTTGGGTCGGCGTTTCTAGCTGGTACGAAGAACATAATTGTACGGTGTCTTATTATTACAATGGATGTGACAACAGTACAGGAAATTCCTCGACGGGATGCGTTGGACATCAATTTAATAAAGACTGGTTTAAGTCTTGGCGAGAAGAATATGATATCGATGGCAATTACTTTGGTGCACAACTAAGTGATTCGATATACAACTTCTCGGAAAAAGGAGAGCACGGCTCGATTCAAACGTATTCGTATAATACTTTCGGTCGCCCAATTACGATGAACAGGGCTATCAATGATGCAAAAGTCAAGATTACTTGTGCTGATCACCAGACGAGTCTTGACGGGACTTGGAGCAGTTGTGGTACGTTCTGGGTCGGAGAAATCACAGGTTGTTCTCAAAATGCCGAAATTCTGAATTCTTTATATCCCGAATATGCCAATGCCGATCAGGAAATTGAAATTCCTGTCAATGATCATGATGGTATTGTCAACCTTCGTGGCTCTACGTTGTGGATTGATATTTCGGATTTCACGGAATCGGAAAACGACAAAATTAATTTGTACTTGAAGGATGAAAATGGCGTTCTTAGCCTTCCGAGAGAAATTAATACTAATGGAACCCAATCCTTTGATGTCAATGATATGGCTAACGTGGAATCTTTCAATCCGCAAGCGGTAAAATCGGTTGTGCTGAAAAGTTCGCTGTACCCGTATCAAGTGAATTCTATCGTGTCTTCTTGCCCGAATGCGCTTGGCATCCGCAACTGCAATGCGACGTACAATGGCATTTCTTGGAAGTTGACTTCGATTATAACAAACATTGAAGGCGCTGCCGCAAATGGCTGCTCTGTTTTCGATGGAAATTCTGCGAAAATGGAAAATGTTTCGTGCCCGAGCGATGGTTTCTTTACCTTTAAGGAAGATGAAGATTTGTATAATCTGGCAAATTCCACAGGGAATGATATTGAACGTTCGTTCGTGATCAAGGCGAGGAGCGTTGATGGTGGTGAAGTAAGTTGCGTGACTGAACCTGTAACCGTTTCTCCTGTTACCGTATCATGTAGTATTGAGGATGACAAGACTGTAGTGGAAACGGGTGAAGGAATGCCGACTTTGAACTTTACTCTTACGGGTTGCCCGAGTGGCGGTTGTGAATATACCGCTAGGATTGCGGACAAAGAAACGGTGTCTGGTACAGTTTCTTCAAGCGGAGTATGGACGCCTACTGTTAATGAACTCCCTGCGTTGCCGCTTGGTACTTATACATATTACATCAGCGTATTTGGCGGTGAAGCGAAGGAATGCGGTACTGTAACGGTTGCGAATGCAAACGCCGCGGAAGTGACGAATTGCCAACTGGAATCACATGATCCTAAAGAAAAAAATTACAAATTCTCTGCCGATGTGACTCCTGCTACGGATGGTTCTGAATGGAAAATTCAAGTGGTCGTATTTGATCCTCTTGGTAAGGAAGTCAAAAGAGAACCAAAGGACCCCAAAAAAGGTAAAAAGAAGGATCATTTTGAGCATCCTATTCCGGGACATGATATTGCCGCTGGATATTCTGCACAACTTTATTTGAATGGTGTGGCTGTTTCGGGTTGCCATTTGCCGTTCGATAAAGAGCCTGTATCTAGTAGCTCGGCTGCTATGAGTAGCGCTGAAGATGATGTTTCGAGTAGTTCCGAAATGTCGAGCAGTTCTGCTGCAGCACCTAGAGTGACATGCCCAGTTGCAATTACTAGCCAGTATCCTGATGATAAAATCAGTGCAGAAAGTGCTAAGATTGATAATTGCTCTGGATCGGATTGCCGAATTGACATCTTGTATGGCAGTGAAAAGAAAAATGAAAATAACGAGTTGTCGTTCTATCATCTGAGTGGAACGGGAACAATGACATACACCTTAAAGGCAACAAGAGATGGTCGAAGTCATCAGTGCACGTTCGATGTAACGTTTGTTCCTCGAATCGACATTACATGTCCTTCCGATGTCTCGAATCAGGACCCGGCCAGTCCGGTTTCTGTAACCAATGCCAGTGTACGAAATTGTAATCCGTGTACATATAGGGTGTTGGACGATTATGAAACCGAACAGGGTAAGAGTAAAAACCTTAACTTTACCTTCAATCCTCCTGGAGCTGGTACTACGGGAGATAAGTATTACACGTTTGAGGCTTCTGATACCAAGGGCCATGCCAGCACTTGTTCTTTCAAGGTAACGTATGCAAGGCCTAATGTTGTTGTGGCTTGCCCAGATGCTACAGTTACAAATCAGAATCCTAATAGCGTTTCTGTAAACATCTCTGTTAGCAACTGTGATGATTGCGAATATCGGATTGGTAACATAACGCCGACAAAGAGTGGTAGCAGATTTACCTTCTCTGATGAAGGCGCCTCAGGAACAAAGAAATACACGTTTACAGCTAGCGACCCGAATGAGTATAATCGAGAAGCGTCATGTGAATTTGATGTAGAGTTCGCTAATTTGAATGCGGTCACTGAAGTTCGCGGGAAAGATACAGAATTCGAGCTGAAGGAGGGTAGCTCAAAGATTAAGATAGTTGGTGGACTTGATTCTCCTAATGGTTGCCAGGTGCATTGTAATGCTGGTGATAATGGGTTTGTCCTGACCATAGGTGGTTGGTCTGTGAATGGAAATTATTATGCTGGTGGCGATGTTTCCAACAAGAATGTATGCAGGAATGGAGAAATTTCTACGATAACGGTGTCACAGAATGCTAAATGCCGCGTGAACTGGTGGTAGGGTTGGTTCATCCTGCATGATAAAGATGTGTAGATAATAGCTCTATATTGACACAATCGTTTGGATTTTGTTATATTTGAGCCACCTTAAATAAGGCTTGCCGTCGTAGCTCAGTTGGATAGAGCAGTTGCCTTCTAAGCAACGGGTCGTGGGTTCGACTCCCGCCGACGGTATAAAAGGTTCGTGCGCCGTAGGCGTGCGAACCTTTTGCGTTTTTGGTGTTGGGGAAAACTCAAGTTCGACCTCTGCGTGTGAGTCCCGCTGACAAAACAACAAACCCCGGAACAAGTCCAGGGTGACAGTCGAAACCGGTCATGCTCGAAGTGCAATGACGAGTTTTATTACTTCTTTAAAATTTTATTGAGCGTAGCACGGAGGTGGTTCATGTTCGCTTCGTTCAACGTTTCGTAGCGGTAGAACGTGCCGTCTTTCTGTACCAAATAAACAACTGGGATGTAGCCTGTGCCGTATGCCGGTCCGAACTTGCTGTCCGTGTCTTGGAATACCGGAATGACCGCGTGGTATTGGTCAATGAACAAGCGGATGTCGTTCTTCTTGATGCCTCCGTTTAGGCCGATGGCGATACCCGTGAGTCCCTTGGATTCGTATTCCTTGATAAGATTCTGAATTTCGGGGAAGTGCTTTTGGCAGTGCGGACACTTGGGGCTGAAGTAGTAGATGAGCAACGGACGGTTGCTGAAATGGCTGAAAAGGATTCCTGGATCACTGATGCCAGAAAGGTGCTTAGAAAAGTCCATGATCATGGGCTGATTTGTTGCCGGATCTTCCATTAGCTTAATATCGGCGACCTGCGGTTCCGGTGCAAATTGGGCAAAACCCAATACGGCTGTAAAAACAATCAAGCTGAAAATACGACTGAACATGTTAACACTCCTAAAGCTTTTTGATGGTCCACAGACCCCCAATCAAACATTTGTAAAATACCAAAAAAAACGGGGCTGAATTGTGATAAATCGCAAAAAAGGTTAAAATTAATGTAAAAAAAAGCATTTCTGGAAGCTAATCTTATAGTATGAGAATATTTTTAAAATTTTCCGGCGAAAATATCGGATTTTTCATGAATTCTTCTTCTAGAATGCACATGATTTCTTCGGAATATTCCGTTTGTTTGCTAAGCAATTTGATTGCTTCGATTTTGGCGGTAGAGGCGTCTGATGGGCTTGTTTGGGGTATTGCATCCGGATTTTTCGCGAGAATGCCACCGAATTTTTGAAGCATTATCCAGAAAAATAGGGCGAATTGGACTTTTGCAAGACTGTTGCCGTCGAAGAGGCTTTTGGCATAGTAACGGAATAGCAAGTAGGCGATGATTTTTTCGCCGTCTTTTTCGGTGAACAGCTCGATACTTGAAACTTTAGAATCGGATGCTCTTATGCTAGTATCTTTTGAAGCAAGCAAGAGCTTTTGGTATGCGGTGTCCCAAGCGGGGCCGAAACTTTCGCCTTTGCCAAGGATTTCTATCCACGACTTTAAGAGGGTGCTGGAAATACGTTTGGTGTTGTCGTCTGTAGTGCAGTCGTAGTTTTTTTCACCAGATTCGTCGTTTGGTTCGCAAAACTCGATGTTGCTTGCTTCGACGGCGAAGTTCATCATCTCTATAAGGCGCTTGTTGAACGGTCTTGTGCGATCTGCGAGTATTTGGAATAGGTAATCGCGTTCTTCAAAAATGGCATCGCGGGCTTCTTGCGCATCGTCGGGAATGTCGTCTGGTTCGTCGTTTGTTTCGCGCTCGACAAATGCAATGGGCGAGGTTGCAGTCCCTTTTGCTTCAAGCAAAAGCCGCACAGCTTCTTCGCAACAGAGTCCGAGTCCGCGTTCCATGATGTCTCCATAGACCTCGACGAATCGCGGGTGTTCTCGGCAGATATCGCAAAGGCTAGATTCTCCGAGGTGACAAATCATGTCACAAAGGCCATCTTGCCTTAAGAAGGGGCAACGGTCGCCGGGGAGCAATTTGAAGTGTCCATCTTCGATGTTGTTGCGGAGTCGGTTTCCGAAGTCATCTTTAATTTTGGCATACCGCTTGGCGCTTTTCTCGTCAATGTCGATTTCCCAGCCTATACAACAGGTGTCCGTGCATTTGTTGGCGGTACAGTGGAAGGAATCGTAAAAAATGGGAACTCGTAGAAGCATGTTTTAAGCAAAATGTTAAACGTGGCGCACTAAATGCTCCTTGCATTTAAATATAGCAATAACGAGTTTCCTTTGACCCCTCTCTCGTCCTTTCTCTCTCGTCTATTTTTGTATATTGTACCCGTGAAAAAATTAATATTTTGTTTGTTGAGTTTTGTTGCGGCATCTTTTGCGGAAACGGCTGTTTCTGCGGATTCTGCAAGCGTTCCTTCTGAAGCAGTTGATTCTTCTGCTGTTTTTCGTGTAGATGAAGTTCGTTACCACATTGGCGATGCCTTTGACGATTCTCGTGCCCATACGAAGTACGACCGCTGGGCGTACGATATCTTGAACTGGGTGCATATCGAGACTCGCGAGGCGACTGTCCGCAAGCTTTTGCTTTTTGACAAGGGCGACGTGGTCAACTTGAACTTGCTTTTGGAAGCGGAACGTTTCTTGCGCAACCAGAAATTCCTTTCGGATGCGAATATTTCTGTGTCTAACGAAAACGGCAAGAATGTTGTGGATGTCCAGACGAGCGATAACTGGACTTTGACGATTCCCGTGAGCTTTGGTTTTTCGGGTAGCGAATGGAAGTACAAGAACATGATATTCGGTATCGGTGTTCAAGAAAGCAATTTCCTTGGACTCGGGCAGAAGCTTGGTTTCTATTACGGTCATGACGAGTTCCGCAACATGTTGCAGGTGGAGTATGGTGATCCGCATTTTCTGTTCCGCTACAATCATTTTGATTTCTTGTACAGCTATAACACGGACGGATACCTTGCCAGCTGGAAAATGTACGTGCCGTTCCTCAGCCGCAGTGTGAACCAATGGTCTTATACGTTAGAAGGCTTGAAGAACAAGCGAGTCAGTTACATTTACGGGAGCGGAGATCTTCCTCTAGGTGCATCCGAAATAGAATCGAAATCATTAGATTCGCTCCAGCGTTTCAATGGCAAAAAGACTGTCAAGCTTGTTAAAATTGATGATTTCGTCAATGATTCTTTGAGTTTCCGTTTATGCCGTTCGTTTGGCGGTACGCAACGCAAACTTTATCTAGGGGCGACGTACGACTACTTGCGTGAAACTGCTAATGAAGGCGTTGTGCGGCGTTACAAGTTCACGGACGGCGAAAAGGCTTATGCAATTGATTCTGCAAGCGTGCATAATGAATGGCTACCGGAACGCAAGGATTCCCGCCTTGGTTTCTATGTGATGTATTCCAACATCCGTTACGAAAAAATCAAGAATTTGCATAACGTAAAATGGACCGAAGATATCGATAAAGGTTTTTCGATTAAGGCTCAACTTTCCAAGAATTACGAACAAATTGGAGCCGCTGACAACGATATCCGTCTGGATTTCTGGACTAATCTTTATCTAGGGCGTGAAAACCATCATTTGACGTTAAAGTCTTACATGAACTTTTATCTGGACCACGGCAAACGTCGCGATTTTTATGGACGTGTGAATGGCGAATATATTTTCCATCCGAGCAATCGCTTTTCAACGGCGTTGTCGGGGCAGCTGGATATGTATGACGATGCCAAGCTTGGCTATCAGTTGACGCTTGGCGGTTCCGATGGCTTTGTCGGTTTCCCGACGGGATTCTATGCAGGGCAGGCTCGCGTTTACGGGAACTTGGAACAACGTTGGTTCCCGGATGTCGAAATCTTGACGCTTGCCCCTGTGGTTGTGGCTTTTGGGAGCGTGGGCGAGACGGCTTCTCGCGTGATGGATATTAACCGCAAGGATTTGATATATGTGGCAGGCTTGGGCGTGCGCCTGGCACAGACAAAGTCTATTTCCCGCTTGATTAACAAAATCGATGTGAGTTTCCCGTTGAATGGTGCACGTAAAGGTGAGGCGCATTACTCGATAACGACTTCGTATTCGCTGTAATGAATAGTAATTTGTATTAAATTTTTTTGAAGATGTAACCGATGGCAGAAACAAACGAAGAAAAGGAATTGAAAGAGGCTCCTAGCGTGACTCCTCGCCAAAAGAGGGCTCGTGCGGTCAAGAATATTTTTTTGCGTGTTGAAATTATCATCGGTATAATCGCCATGATTGCCGGTGCCGCGCTTACCATTCTTGTATGGAATGACGGCTATTATATCGGGGCTTTGATGCTTGTCATGACGGGGCTCATCAATGTGTTCTTGGCGGCAAAGGAGCTTGTCAATCCGACGGACCACATTTTTCATTGGCAGGCGATTTTCTTTTTGATTGTACGCCGTGCGATGTTTTTCTTGAATGTTGTCTTGGTCGCGTTGGTAATCGGCACCATGACTCGATTACTTTAGACTTAATGGACTCCGTCTTCGTTGGCGGAGGGCTTTTCGTTGTACCAGGTTTGAATTTTTTCTTTGGCGGCTTCGTTAAATGCGGAACCGTCTTTTAATATGTGTTCTGCGCGTTCGAGCGTTTGCGAAATGAGTTCCTGGTCGTGAATCCAGTCGAACCAGCGGAATACCCATGCACCGCTTTGTTCGTTGCCTTCGAGGTTTCCGGCGCCGCGATTCTTGAGGTCGAGTTCCGCGATTTCAAAGCCGTCTTCGGTAGCGGCAAACTGCGATAGACGTTCCATGCTTGTTTCGGCGGCATCGCCTTCGGGGACCATCAAGAAGCACCATGCGGCCTGATTGCCGCGGCCAACGCGCCCGCGCAGCTGATGGAGCTGTGCGAGTCCAAAGCGGTCTGGCTGGTCGATGACCATGAGGTTTGCGGCAGGGACGTTCACGCCGACTTCGATGACGGTTGTGGCAACGAGAATCTGGATTTCGCCTGCGGCAAAGCGCTTGATGATTTCGTCGCGTTCGCCGTCGTCCATTTGGCCGTGGACTCCTGCGACTTTGAGTTTCGCGATGCTTGGGTCCGCATGCCCGACGGCAGCGATAAAGGTTTGCATTTCGTTCACGATATCATCGACGCTGCGGGCTCCAGCTTCTTCGGCGGAGTTTCCCGATGAGCGTCCTGAATCGTCTGCGTTGACGCGGCTTGCAATCCAATAGCAGAGATTTCCGCCGGCGGCTTCTTTGCAGATAAACTGCTTCATTGATTCGCGTTTGGCGGCGTTGACGAGTCGAGTCTTGATGGGCTTGCGTCCGGCGGGCTTTTCCTTGATGCTGATGACCTTCAGGTCTCCATACAACGTCATGGCGAGGCTTCGCGGAATTGGTGTTGCGCTCATCACGAGCATGTCAGGGTAGTCGCCTTTTGCGAGCAATGCCTCGCGTTGGCTTACGCCGAATCTATGTTGTTCGTCAATGATGACGAGTCCGAGCTTTGAATAGAAAACGTCTTTGCTGAAGAGTGCGTGCGTCCCGATGACGACGTTGCAGAGCCCCATCTGGAGTTCGCCCAAGATGACTTTCTTTTCGGCGGCAGAGGTTGCGCCGACTAAAAGCTGCACGTGGATGCCTGCGCTATCGAAGAACGGCTTGAGCGACTTGTAATGCTGCCTTGCGAGAATGTCGGTCGGCACCATCAACGCGCATTGCTCGCCCGCTCCACAGACGGCCATAATCGCAAGCATCGCGACGACGGTTTTCCCGCAGCCGACATCTCCTTGCAACAATGCGTGGAACTGCTTTTTGCCGTTGAGCCCGTCGATAATCGTGTTGAGTGCCGCGTCTTGCCCTGCGGTCAGCTGGAACGGGAGGCTTGCCTTTGCCTTCATGACGTTGCCCAAGTCGATTTGCCTTTCGTGTCCGCGAATTTTTTGATTTTCGCGACGCTTCACCATGCGCAGGCAGAACGGCAAAAGTTCCAGAATCTTGAGCTCGCGTTTTGCCTTGTAGATGGAGTCGAAATTTTTGGGCATGTGCAGAGCGCGGAGGTTGTCCATCACGGGTGCAAAATGCAGATAGTCCGTGAGTTCGCGCGGACAAGCGTTGGGGAGGGTGAGTCCCGGAAAGTTAAAAATCGTCTTGTATAAATTGCGGAAGAACCGCTGTTCCATCTTAGCTTCGCGGCAAACTTCGCTAATTGGGTAAACCGGGAGAATTTGTCCGTTGAACGCTTTGCCTTCGTCGAACGGCTGCATGTCCGGGTGTACCAGTTGGAGTCCGCGGTACGAACCGACAACGCCAGAAACGAGCCAACGGGTGCCGGGCTTGACTCGGTTCGAAATAAAACGTGTGCCTCGGAAGAACAGAAGCGAAATCTCGGCCGTTCCATCTGTGAGAACCGCCATAAAACGCGAAGTGCGACCTTTGACGACTCCCGCCCGCGTGATGATTCCTATCAAGACAACGCGGTCGCCGTCATGGCATTCCGCAATTTTGGAAACTTTAGTTTGGTCGAGATACGTGCGCGGAATGTTGTATAGAAGATCGGCAACGGTGTTCAAACCAGACTTGCGTAGCTTTTCGAGCCTCTTGGGGCCGAGTCCGGGCAGATTTGCTAAATCCATTTACTTGCCCGCTTTTTTCTGTTCTTGTTGGGCCTTGGCTTCTTCTAATCGCTTGCGGGCTTTATCCCTGGCGTTGTCGCCAACGATGTTCATGTTTTTCCATGTGATGAGATGAATCGGTTTGCCGTTTTCGTCTTTGAAGCCCAGATCCTTGGTATCGATAGCGCTGATAGCCTTGTTCAGACCCGTAATGAGTTCGTTGATGTTTTCGACAAGTTCCTTAGATTGCAGAAGCGTTTCGGAGTCGATGCCTTTTTCGATGTTCGTGATAATTTGGTTGGCCTTTTGGGCGTTTTCCGAAATTGTTATGATGACGGAATCTACAAGCGAAACTTTTTCGTTGACTGCCGCTGTGACTGTCTTGATGGCCGTATCCGCTTTCAGTGTCGTTTTGGTCAAAACCTTGCTTGATTTATCCACTTGCTTGAAGAGCTTGTTCAGCTTGGGACCGAGCGCTTCGACAGTCTTTTCGGTGTGGGCAAAAAGATTTTCGATGGAATGCATCGCTTCTTCGTAAACTTGCGTTGCAGACTTGTGCGTGGAATCGCCTTGGGTTAGCAAAAGAACCATCTGCCGTATGGTTTCGAGTTCTTCGTTCACGTTTTCGATCAGGCGTAATGTTTCTGCAATACCCGGTTCAAAATGTCCTTCGAACACGTGATTTGCGGGCATGATGGCACCCTTTTTCGAGGGGATGATTTCGAGACGGCGTTGCCCCATGAGGGCGTAGTTGATGTTGTTGAATTGCGTGCCTTCGCGTAGCGTGAGCGGTTCATTGAATTTGACTTGAACGCGTGAACGGTCTTTGAGCCATGTGACTTCGCCAATCGTTCCAATGCGGTAGCCACGGACGACAACGGGATCTTCGGGCTGTAACGAGCCGAGCTCCTTGAAATCGACTATTGCTGTTTGGTGTACGTTTTGATGGGCCGCCCACATATCAAAAGAAATGCCGCAAAATACGCCAGCAAATACGATAAGAGATATGTAGCCTAGTGCTCTGTCCGAAATCTTCATGGTTTCGAAAATAGAAAAAAATGAATAAGTGTTTGAACATGGTCGAGGCTTTTGCGTTTAAAATGAAGATGTTTTCTTGCTGCTTTCGCCTTGTTCGTCATTGCACAAGTGCATGACATTGCGGCTCGGTAATAAGAATAAGCAAGCTTATTCTTGCAGCACTCGCCTTGTTCGTCATTGCACAAGTGCATGACATTGCGGCTCGGCAATAGGAATAAGCAAGCTTATTCTTGCTGCACTCGCCTTGTTCGTCATTCCCGACTTGATCGGGAATCTCCTTTTTTCGCTGTCATCTCGGCGTTATGTTGGGGGCGGATTCCTTGAGTTTTTTTATTTTTGAGGACAAATTTTGGGCTTTTAAAGGTTAGGTCGATGAAAAATCGAATGAAAGTGTTTTGGATGTTTTGCGTTTGTGCCGTTGCTTCTTTTGCCGACGAATCTGTAGATGTGTTTGGATTCCAGAAGTTTTTTGAGACGAAGGCGGGGTCTGTTTCTTGGACCTCGGAACATTGGGCTAACGGTCATGAACGTACTTTTTCCGATTGGTCGGGCGATGAAGAAGATCCTTTGCTGTGGACGGACGACCATAGCAGCGATGAAGGCGGCTTTAAGGTTGATGGCAAGGGCGTGATGCAAATGCTTGGGAACTGTCCCCGTTTCCACATTAATGGACAAATTAGCTGGACCGAGAAAAATCAGTTCTTTTTGAATACGGAATATACTGCTTATTTTATGCGTAATGAAATGGGCGGGGCGGATTACGGTGGCATGGTGGTCGGCGTTCGCAGCGGAGCTCTTGGGCATGCGTCTAGCGGTGGAAATAACTGCGATGCGAATACGTATTACGCTCGGTTCCGCAACGATGGAAAGTGGGATTTCGAAAAGGAATGGAAACATCCCGGAAGCTATTACCGCAGTGGTTCGGGCGTGGGCAAGCAAGATCCGCTTTGGGGCGGGAAACCGTTTCCTTTGAGCAAGTGGATTGGCATGAAATACATTGTCTATAATAAAGATGAATCGACGGTCCGCTTGGAGCTTTATATAGATTCGACGAGTAATGCGACTCCGCCGGGCAAATGGGAACTTGTTGGTATCGCCGAAGATGCTGGTAGAGATTGGTCGGGGGCGAGCTACGGGGCCGCGATGATTGAAGGCTGCAAGGACTATAACGGCCTTGAAAATGCGTACGATGCGATTTTGAATGGCGGTGGAGTCGTGCTGATGCGTACCGATAACGACCATCCGTTTTACAAGTTCGTGACAGTCCGTGAAATTGACCCTGCGTTACCGATAAAGTCTAACCAGCCAACGACTGCGATTCGCTCTTTTGCACGTCACTTTGGAAAATCGGCAACAAGTACGATTCATGAAAGATTGCATATTCGCTATTTCGATTTACTGGGCCGCTTTGTGCGAACTCCTGAAAAGAGACGTTTCCCCTTTGCGGTAAAGTTTACGGATCGGTGATTTAGACGAAAGAGTAATAATGGCACTTTTTTCTTTCGTCTTTCGTCTTTCGTCTTTCGTCTATTCTATATTTTACACGTCTAAAAAAAATTTCTCAAAGGACATTCAAAATGGCTAAAACAGAATCCAAGAAGAAAGTCGTCCTCGCTTACAGCGGTGGACTTGATACCTCCATCATCATTCCTTGGCTCAAGGAAACCTACGACGTCGAAGTGATTGCATTCGCAGCCGACCTCGGCCAGAATGACTTCCCGAACGCAAAGGCTCTCGAAGAAAAGGCTCTCAAGACCGGTGCTTCCAAGTGCTACGTTCTCGACCTCAAGAAGGAATTCCTTGAAGAATAC
>Ga0129307_1002349_pt1 | contig 15264 bp, 15 predicted proteins | sample P1105metagenome_FD_94437 | JGI IMG/M metagenome (GOLD analysis project Ga0129307, IMG submission 94437) | Capybara group fecal microbial communities from Wisconsin, USA - P1105 metagenome | ecosystem: Host-associated > Mammals > Digestive system > Large intestine > Fecal | place: USA: Wisconsin... | reverse complement strand
GAATATGATTTCTACGATATTGCAACTATTACAAGAGCTGCTCCAGCTAAAATTTACGGATTTACAGATAAAGGAGCTCTTACTCCTGGATACAGAGCAGACATTGCAGTATATGACATAAATCCTAATGATATTGATCCATCCAAACAACCTGATGAAATCGAAAAAGGTTTCAACGTAGCTGAATACACTATTAAAGATGGTCAAATATTAGTAAAAGATAAAGAAATTGTAAAAGTTAAAGAAAGTCAAAACGTTTGGGTTAACGTAAAAGGATGGGAACAACAAGAACAAAAAGTAATTGACAACATTATGCCGTTCTTCACCCAATACTACTCAGTTAAATGGGAAAACTATCCAGTACACGACCACTATGTATCAAACCCAATTAGAATAGACGTTGATGGTAAATAGGGGTGTTTAGTTTGAAAACAATTACATTTGATCAAATAAAAACTTCTTCAATCGCTTTAGAGTTCGATGAATTGATTCCTGATGAAATTTATTCATGGACCGAAGCTGATTTCGCAAAATATCAAGTTCCTATTGGAAACTCCAGATTCCCAATCACTGATTTCTTTGAAATCACTGTAGAAGGAGAAGCTAATGGGCCTGATGAAGTTGAAATGATTCTAAACGGTGATTTAAACAGAGTTAAATACATCGGTTGTAAAATGAGTGCTGGAAACATCGTCTGTAACAGCAGTGTAGATTTACACGTAGGTGCAGAAATGTCCGGTGGATCCATCCTTGTTAAAGGTAACGCAGCTGCTCACGCAGGAAGAGAAATGTCTGGAGGATACCTTGAAATTGAAGGAAATACCAAAGAATTTACTGGTGCTTCTTACATTGGTGAATGGAGAGGTATGACCGGTGGAGAAATTGTTGTTGGCGGTAACGCCGGTAAACAATGTGGTGAATGTTTAACTGGTGGAAAGATTCACGTTAAAGGTAACTGTGATATCTTAGCCGGTATTCACATGACCAAAGGTATCATTGAAATCGATGGTGATGTAAACCGTTGGCCTGGTGGTCAAATGAAAAACGGTAACATTATTATTCACGGATTCCTCGGAAGATTACTCGAAGGATTTGTGCTTGATGGTATCGTAGTTGACCCTGAAGTTGATGGAATCACTTTTGAAGGTAAATACATTAAATATACTGGAGATATTGGTCTTAACGGTAAAGGTAATCTTTACTTAGGTGCTGAAGCTAACAAAGAAAAATTAGCTAGTTACGGCGAATTAGACGACGAATATACTTCAATCAGAGAATACAGGAATTTATAATTCCTTCTCTTTTTTCTTTTTTTTTAAAATGTAGGCGATATTATGGTGGAAGAAATTCAAATGACCTTTGATGAAGCAGTCGAATATGTCAGAAATGAAGTTAAGGTTAGAGATATATTGGAAATATCCTATAATCGTATTTTTGCTCCTGGTGAAGTTTTAGGAATCACAGAAGAAGATGAAGTAACTGGCGAAGGTCTTAGGGTTGCAATGCAATTGACTGGTGAAATATTAAACCAATCCATAGAAATTGATCTTAATGAGATTGAGGATGATTTGATAGAAATGCGCCATGTCACTGATGATAAGGAACTCATCATTGAAATTTTATAATCTCTTTTTTTATTAATTTATTTAATTTGATTTTTCATCGAAGATTATTTTTGTTCGATTATATACAAACAAATTTATATATGATGACGTATAGTATATGGTATAGTGAGGTTGATTGTCATGAAAGAATTAGAATTAACCACAAAAGATGCTATAAACTACCTAAAAGAAAATGTAAAGATACATGATAAGATTGAAATATCTTATAATAGGGTTTTTGCAGAAGGGGAAGTCTTGAATGTTGATTTTTCCGAATATTTCGGTGAACCGGGTTTTAGATTGCTGGTTTCACTTGATGAAAGCGATATAGGCTCTACTGTTGAGATTGACATATATGAATTTGAAGAGGATATAATTGAATTCGTCCATTATCCTAAAGATGGGGAAGAAGTGGATGTTACTGTAATCTAGTTACAATCTGTCCATTTCTTCAAATGGTATTAATTTTTCAATAGCTTTAACTTCAATGTCTATTCCTTTTTCTTTTATTGCACCGATAGCGTTAAGTCCACTTCCTGCAACAACACCGAAATTATAATTATCTGCTTTTGCATTGTAAGTTACTTCTCTAGGCTTTCCTATTTTATAGATTGAAAATCCTGTATTTTTTAATATTTCAAGTAAGTAGACTGCATAATCTCGTGCAATATACGGAACCTCTTTAAAGCTGGCCAATATCTTTTTGGTTCCGATATTTGAAGATATTGAGGTCATGTTCTTTGATAGGAATATTTTGTGAGGATCAATTGTTGTTCCATTGTAGGATATTAGATCAATGAACAATGGAGGTTCGGTTAACTCAAGCAACCCTCCATAGATGGGATTGGACATGATTCCATTGTTTATTAATAGCCCATCAATGCTTAAGCTGCAGATTGTGGCTATTCCTACTTTGCTGTCGTCAGTTGGATGGTCAACAAGCTTATAATAAGGATTAATGTATTTTGGATTTGAATTGTATGTCTCTTCCATTATGGCTATTGCGTTGTCCAGCTCGTCCTTTTTAATGTATGATACATTTGCTATGATGTCCCCTTTTCTTTTTTCGACATTAAAGTTGACTTGTTGGATTAAATTCCATGATTTTGAAAGTAAAAATGGGATGTGCGGGTGAATTTTTTGATTTACAGGTTTTAATGTTGGTTTGTTCACGTTTGTAATTGGAGACAATGTTTTAAAATCGGTTATTTCTTCAGCTATCTTAATGTCTATTTCCTCTCCAAGCTCTTTGATTGCGCAGAATGGTGTTATCCCTCCAACAATGGATATTCCAACCATTCCTTCAGGCACTGGTATTCCTAATGTGTTTTCGCCCTCATTTGAGATGTTAATGATGCCGCCTATTCCAATCTTGTTTAATTGGTTGATTATGTCGACGGCTTTTTGCCTGCCTATTGCAGGTATTAATCTGAAGTTTGCAGGTATGATTCCGCTTCCTTTGGTAATCACGTCCAAAACAGATGTTTGATTGGTATTTGAAAAAGCGTCTAGGGGAGTCACGGATGTCTTTTTGTAGGATATTAATTCTGTAAATTTGGTGGGGTGGTTGTCTTCAATTTTTAAGAGCCCGCCGTATTTGAGTTGTGTAGGTATTCCTTCGTTTAGAAGTATCCCGTCGATTGTTGTTCCACACAATGTTGTTACTTCAATTTCACCTTTGCTTCCAACTTTATTTAAATTGACATAAGGACTAACAGAAAGACCGGTTTCAATAATTTCTTTCATTATATTGATTGATTCTTCATTATAAATGATTGACCTATTGACAACAACATTTCCGCTTTGTGCCATATAGTCGAAGTCTGCCAAATAAATCATTTCTTCAAATTTTGAATGGATAAAATCAACCTGATCGTAAATCAATCCTTTCTCTAATTTTTCACGACCCAAATCCGTAATTTGCCTTCCGGAGTATCCCATTCTCTCGGTATATCCCTTTTCATCCAATATCTGCATATGATATCTTACTGCACGCTCTCCTAAATTAAATCCTTTGTTTTTTAGTTCATCAGCTATTAATTTAGAACCGGTTGGTTTATCCTGTGCACTTAATATCCTTAAAATCTCTATCATTCGGTGTTCTGATTCTGACATAAAAATAGCTCCCTATTTTAAATTTAATCATAAATAGTTATCATTAAATTCAAAATAAAAAAAATAAATATTTAGATTTAGATATCTAAATATTTTCTTTGTTCGTATCCAAATACTTGGACACGGTATTCGTCCCATTCTTGGTATTTGAGCTCTAGGAATTTTTCACTGATGTGAGGGCCTAAAGCGCCAAGGATTAATGGGTCCTCTTCAAGAGCATGATAAGCTTCCCATAAACTTGATGGTAAGACTTTAATGCCCATTTCTTCCCTTTCTTGTTCGGTTAATTGGTAAATGTTGATTTCGGTAGGTTCACCAGGGTCAATCTTGTTCTGAATACCGTCGATACCTGCCTCTAACATTACAGCAAATGCTAGGTATGGGTTACATGCAGGGTCTGGTGCCCTATATTCGATACGGGTTGCTTTTCCACGAGCTGCTGGAACTCTGATTAAAGCGGATCTGTTTTTGAGACCATATGCTCTGTATACTGGAGCTTCATAACCTGGCACTAAACGTTTGTATGAATTTACAATCGGGTTAGTGATTGCGGTTAATGCAGGTGCGTGTTTAAGTAATCCTCCCATGAAGTGGAGAGCATCTTTTGACAAACCGGTTTCTGAATCAGGGTCTGAGAATAAGTTTTTGTCTCCTTTGAATACTGATTGGTGACAGTGCATTCCACTACCGTTTACGCCAAAGAACGGTTTTGGCATGAATGTTACTCTGTAATCCAATTGGTCGAAGGTAGCCATGTTATCTACAATAGCTTTGATAGCTTGTTTGAATGTAATTACTGCATCTGCAGTTTTAAGAGCATCTCTAAATCTGAATGCAATTTCGTTTTGACCGGGAGCCACTTCGTGGTGAGAAGCTTCAACTTCAAAGTCAAGTTCTTCAAGATTCAAGGTGAGTTCTCTTCTGAAGTCAGGTCCTTTGTCTAAAGGTTCCACATCAAAGTAACCTGCTTCATCGTATGGCATTGGATATCCGTTTTCGTCAATGTCAACAATAAAGAATTCAGGTTCAGGACCGATGTTATATTTCAATCCCATTTTTCCGATTTTTGCTAAGGATTTTTTAAGAACGCTTCTTGGGTCTCCAATGAATGGTTCGTGTTCTGGGGTCCATACATCACAGATGAATCTACATACAGCAGATTCTTCAGGTCTCCAGGATAATCTGGAGTAAGTGTTGATGTCCGGTTTTAAAACGAGGTCACTTTCATTGATTCCGACGAATCCTGCAATTGAAGATCCGTCAAATAACATTCCTTCAACGATTAGGTCTTCCATATCTTCTTCATTGAATGGAATGACAATATTTTTTACTGTACCATTTATATCGACAAATTGTAAACGGATAAATTTAATGTTGTCCTCTTTCATTTGTTCGATAACGCTTTGCATTTTTTCTTCATCAATTTCGCTCATAAGATCATGCTCCAATATTTCTAAATAATATTGAGTAAACAAAAGTAGTCGGAAAGTATCTTCCTACCTTGGAAATATATTTCCATCTTATTGTATATAAATGTTTTGAAAAATAGTAATTAATATCTATTATGTAGGTTTTCATATATTAATGTATAATATTTATTTTTTTTAATGGAAATTTTAGCATTGATTTTAAAATTTAATAGTATTTTGTTTAAAGTCGAATAAAAAATGAGTAAAATGTTGAGGCATTGTTTAAATTCCCAACACTAAAATTTAACTTTTGCAAGTTCAGAAATGGTCAAATTCACTTCCAAAGTATTCATGCACTTTTTCAAGTTCTTCGGGAATATTTAGCATTTGGGTGCAGAACGGCAAACATTCCATGCATTGCACGCAGCTGTCCGCCCTTGAATCATCATCCATTAATGTGAAATATTGCATTGCACTGGCTTTAGGGTCATTCAACATATGTGCAATATTGTATTCGGTTAAGCAATTGATGATGTCAACGCCATGCGGACACGGCATGCAGTAACCGCATCTAGTGCATTTGTTTCCAACTGTCTGTCTGTATTCCCTTGCAACTTCCCTTATGATTTCATGATCATAATCGCTGATTTCATCCATCTTTGAGGCGGTTTCGATATTCTGCTTGACTTGTTGCAATGAGGTCATGCCACTTAGGACACAGTCAACATCGTCCCTGTTCCATAAATACTGCAGCGCCCATTCGACAGGAGTTCTCTTAACCTCCGCCATTTCCCATAAATCCTGAACGGCTTTAGGTATATTTTGAACCAAGCTGCCTCCGCGAAGAGGTTCCATAACCATGCTGCCAACATCAACCTCTTTTAGATAGTTCAATCCCATCACTCCAGATTGGTAATACTCGTCAAAGTAGTTCATTTGAGTCATTACAACCTCCCATTTTGGGTATTCGTCAAGCACTTCGATTACATAATCGACTTCCATGTGTGAAGAGAAGCCGACATGCTTCACTTTGCCGCTTGATAGGCAATCGTCAAGAAAATCAAAGACCTCCAAATCCTTGACCTTATACCAGTCAGGCTCTGTAAGTGAATGAAGCAAGTAGATGTCTATATAATCTGTCTGAAGTTTTTTGAGCTGTTCATCAAGATAATAGTCGAATTCTTCTTTTTTATCTATGGCCCATATCGGTGATTTTGTTGATAAGATGATGTCGTCTCTGTAGCTGTTTTCATTTAAAAAATTTCCTAGGAATATTTCGCTGTTCCCGCTTCCTTCTAATGTGGCGCTATGATATGGATAAGCGGTATCGATAAGGTTTATTCCATTTTCAATTCCATAAGTCAGCATCTTTGATGATTCTTCCTCATCAATTTTATCATTGGAGCCCTTTGTTGGAAGTCTCATGGTTCCAAAACCAAGTCTTGAAACCTCTAGGTTGTTTTTTCCAAGTCTATTATATAACATTTCAAATCCTCAATAACTTAACAATAAGATTATCTTTCTTTAATGAAATATAAAATTGTTATTATTTGGAAAACAAAGTTTTAAAAAAAGTAGTTTAGATGGAATTCCTGGGATATAGGATGCCGGGGGCGGGATTCGAACCCGCGATCTCACGGTATCCCAGGAATAAGCTAGAGCACTGCTTTATTACCCTATGAGCCGTGCGCTCTAACCAGCTGAGCCACCCCGGCATCTAACAAATATATTTATTCTAATCATTACATTTAAAGTTTTTGTTTTTTTAATTATTTTAGCTATTTTTTAAAATTTTGGGAAATATTTAATAACTTTTGATGATATAATTATAACTATTATTTATATCATGGTGATTTTATGAGCAAAGTAAAAGACATGTCATTAGCACCTGAAGGTGTTAGAAAAATTGAATGGGTTCAAAAACACATGCCTGTTTTGGAACACATCAAAGCTGAATACGAAGAAACCCAACCTTTCAAAGGAATTACAATCGGGTCATGCTTACACTTGGAACCTAAAACCATCAATTTAGGTTTGACATTAATGGCTGGTGGAGCAGAAGTTGCAATGACTGGATGCAATCCGCTTTCCACTCATGACGATGCCGTAGCTGGAGCAGCCGATTTGGGATTGAATGTTTACGGCTGGAGAGAACAAGACGATGAAGAATACTATCAAACCATTAACATGGTGCTTGACCACAAACCGGACATAATCATCGATGACGGAGCAGACATGATTATGGTACTCCACAACGAAAGAACAGAACTCCTGTCCCATATCAAAGGGGCCTGTGAAGAGACCACAACAGGCGTTCACAGACTACAAGCAATGCATGCTGACGGAGCACTGAAATTCCCGGTAATCGCTGTAAACGATGCTTACACCAAATACCTATTCGACAACAGATATGGTACAGGCCAATCCAGTTTCGATGCAATCATGGGAACAACCAACATGGTAATTGCAGGTAAAACAGTAGTTGTCTGCGGATACGGCTGGTGCGGTCGTGGACTAGCACTCAGGGCAGCCGGTTTAGGTGCAGATGTAATCGTAACAGAAGTAGATCCAATCCGTGCTTTAGAAGCAAGAATGGATGGATACAGAGTAATGACTATCAGAGAAGCAGTAAAACAAGCAGACTTAATCATTACCGTAACAGGCAATGCAGACATCATCTGCGGAGATGACTTCAAGTACATGAAAGACGGTTGCATGCTTGCAAACTCAGGACACTTCAATGTGGAAATCAACAGGCCAGACCTTGAGGCAATCTCAACCGAAGTAAAAGAAGTAAGGGAAAGTATTGAAGAGTTCACCACAAAAGACGGTCGTAAAATATACCTGCTCGCTGACGGCAGATTAGTGAACTTATCAGCAGCAAGAGGACAAGGACACCCTGCAGAAATCATGGATATGAGTTTTGCAGTACAGGCGCTGTCCGCAAAACACATCCTAGAAAACGACTTGCCAGTAGGCGTAACAAAAGCACCTGATGAAATCGACTACAATGTTGCTTCAATGAAACTAAAAGCAATGGGAATTGAAATCGATTCATTGACTGACAGTCAAAAGGCATATTTGGCAAACTGGCAGGAAGGAACATAAATTCCTTCAAATTTTCTTTTTTTATGTCTTATTTTAGATATATTGATAATGGAAATGGCCCGACCAAACTGTTTATTGGTGGGGTTCATGGAAACGAGGGCGCTACCTCTTTAAAATTCATTGAAAGAATTAAAATTGAAGACCTATCGCCCGGACAATTCTATTTTTATAATTTTGATAAGACTCCCTACATTTCAACAATCAAAAAGGAGTATTATGACTCTCCTTTAGGTCAAAGGATCTTGGATTTGATAGAGCATTTCGAACCGGATTTCTACACTGAGCTTCATTGCTATGACCTAAAAAATTATGATAAGCTAACATCAATGGAGAGATATAAAAAAACAGGCATTCCTCCGTTGATTAAAGTAGGCAATTATGTTTTGGTATCGTCTGTATCTCCATTAATTAGAATGACCTATTTTTCAACAAAAACTGTATGTAAAACTTTAGAATTCCCATGCTTTGAAAAATTAACTCCTGATTTAGTTGAGGAATTTGATTTTAATAAGGATTTGGCCATTGAAACTTATGAGAAACTTTTAAGACTTATTCTCAAATCACCTTCAAGGGAAAATTTTGAAAGTGAAATAATAAAAGATTATGCTCCACAAGTTGAGTTGGCTATGGAATATGCAGAAAAAGTATTTGGAAAAGATTTTCCACCTTATTGAAGACATTGATGGCTCCTGGGTAATTGGTGGTGAGAAACCATCAACATCTGGATTCATTATCTTATCAAATATTTTTCAAATAGCTTTCGCCGCATCCATTACGGCTGCCATTTCGTGTTTTACAATCTGGGGTGCGTGGTGGTAGATTGCATTGGATATTCAATAAAATGAATCCAATTAATTATATCATATTAATTATATTTAAAACCATGCGTCAAGGCTTCCTTGAGATGAATTTAAATTTTTAAGTCTGTCAGATGCCTTTGAAACACGTTCTTCAGAAAAACCATGCTCGTAGCATAAAAATTCAATGAGTTTGTCCTTTTTTGGTTTTTCCCATTTGATTTTGTAGTCGGTGTTCACATTATGGTTTAGGAATAATTCTCTTACTTCATCCAAATCATGGCTTGATTGCTGTTGGAGTTCGGCTATTTTTTCTTTTAGTTGCCCTTTGTGAGCTAATTTAAGTGCAGTTTTAGCGCCAACTCCTTTAAGGCCTTCGCAAAAATCAGTTCCAATTAAAATTCCCATGTCAATTAATTCCTCTCTGGTAATGTCCAGTTCTCTTAGCACCCTATTCAATTCGTAATATTCCAGATTTCCCAGATTTGAATTGATTGCCAGGTTTCTTACAACTCGTTTAGCTCCAAAAAGTAAACAGTCATAATCCTGGGAAGCCACTGCATATGCATCACCATTAGCCACCAGGTATGCGGCCTGGGCTTCTCCTTCTCCTTTAGCTTCAACATAGGGTATTCCCATCAATGTCAATAATTTTTTAGAAGATTCAATTATTTCGGGCGACAGTTTCGATGATCTCTTTGCGAATTTACGTGCTTTTTCTGTATCTCCTTTGGCTAAGGATTCTTTATATATCTTTTCTGCTTCGTCTCGCACTTCTCTTCTTTTTGCTTGTGTGTCACTTTTAAGCTCGGAAGACCTTCCATCAAAAACGTAAATTGGTTTGATGTCCTTTTCAACCATTGATGAGTTTCTGTATAAAATTCCACTTAAATGTGAGGTGATGTTTCCGTTTTCATCAGTTAGCGGTCGTCCATCTCTTTGCCTTATTGTGGATAAAAATTGATAAAGGGTATTAAATGCATCAATTGAAACTGCTCTTCCTTCAAGGTCTTTGAAATCAATTTTTTCAGGTTCGATTATGTCTTTTAGCTTAACACCCATGATATCACTATTCTTTGAAATAACTTATAGGATATACCTCTTTGGACCATATGACCACATTTTTCTTGTGTATCAGTATGAATTCACGCACTAACATGTCTTCGTTGGCGTGAAATAGGTTTAAAATTTTTGCGGATGGCTTTTCAAGATAAATGTCATTTACCTTTGTTATTGTTTCGATTTCATGTTCCAGCATTATTCTGCCGGTGGTTTGGTCTTCTTTAAGCAATTTTTCAATAACTGTATTGCTGCATCTGTCTTTTGGAATGTAAGATAGGCCGTAAACAAGCGGGCGGCCATGTTTATGAAGAATGACTTCTCTTAAATCTACTTCATCGCCTACATTTATTTGAAGTTTTTCAGCAATGTCTTCATCAGCTTTTTCCATGTGTTGGTCTAGTATGAATAGGTTAACGTCACCATATAAGACATCTAGAATTGTAACAACTGGCCCCTCTATTGATGAAAAAACTTTTTGCAATGTTGAAAGTTTTATATCGTTTTTCTCCTCTAACTCTTTTATTTTTTCTCTAACCACATTTGGTATGGTTTCAGGTTTGGAATTCATTTAAACACCTCTAAATTTCTGTAAAATGGCTTATTGGAAATATCTCTTTAATCCACATTAAAATTTCATCGCAATTGATGATTACATAGTCACGAGCTAACATGTCCTCATCAGTGCCGAATATTTCTTTTAGCCTGTCATTTGGCTTTTCAATGCATATATTTCTGATCTCTCTTCTTGATTCGATATCGTAATTTTTTAAAATCCTTCCGATTGGGATGTCTGCTCTAATTAAATCCGCACAAATATCATTGTTACATCTTGATAATGGAATGTGTGAGATTGCATATATCAAAGGGTTGCCGTCTTTGTGCATTATAACTTCCCTGAAATTGATTTGTTCGCCTTGACGAACATTTACTAATTTTGCCTGTTCCGCATTGGCATCTTCAAAATGTTGGTCCAGGGTTTTTAGAGTAATTTTACCATATAAAACATCTAAAATGGCCGTAATTGATCCATCAGTTGTTAGAAGGATTTTTTGGGTGTTTGAAAATGTTTCACCGTAATTTTTTTCAACGTCGTTTATTTTATCTATCAGTGCTTTGTTTGCTTCGTTTTTTTCTTGCGTCATTTAAATCATCTATAAATCTTTTGGATTTGTGATAACTCCTGTAATTGCTGAAGCAGCCACTACTTTTGAGTTAGATAAATATACTGAAGAATTAGGATCTCCCATTCTTCCTTTAAAGTTTCTATTTGTTGTGGATATGCATGATTCGTTTTCGGATAACACTCCCATGTGTCCTCCAAGGCATGGTCCGCAACCTGGATTGCATATGATTGCTCCTGCATCTATAAATGTGTCAATGTAGCCTAAATGCATTGCTTGCTGGTATATCTCTCTTGAAGCGGGGATTATTAATAGTCTGATATCATTATTAATCTTTTTGTCTTTTAATATTTCAGCGGCATCTTTTAAATCTGACAATCGTCCATTGGTACATGAACCAATTAAGCATTGGTCGATTGGAGTACCTTCGATTTCAGACATTGCCTTAACATTGTCAACATCGTTTGGGCATGCTATTTGGGGCTCCATATCTGTAATGTCAAAGTGCAATTCCTGTGAATAAACAGCATCAGTGTCTGATTTAACAACATTGAGTTCAGATTCTTTTTTGCCGGTTCTGGTGCAAATGTAATTGATTACATCATGGTTTGGTTCCATTATTCCATTTTTTGCTCCCATTTCAATGGCCATATTGCACATGGTTGCTCTTCCTTCAACGCCCATGTTCTCTATTGTCGGTCCGCAAAACTCGGCGGTTTTGTAAGTGGCGCCGGCAATGCCGATTTCACCAATAATGTTCAGTATAATGTCTTTTGGAGCAATATATGGATTGATTTCACCTTCAACAGTCATTTTTATAGCTTCAGGAACCATGAACCAGGTTTTTCCGGTTGCCCAAACCATTGCAAGGTCTGTCGCTCCCATTCCGGTTGAAAATGCTCCAAAGGCACCATAGGTACAAGTATGTGAATCGGCGCCGACAATGACTTTTCCAGGTTCTACCAATCCCATTTCGGGGACTACCTGATGGCAAATTCCCTCGCCGTGAATATAATTTTTTGTGATATTTTGAGTTTTAATGAAGTTTCTGCACACCTTTTGAAATTCGGCGGAGCCAATTGTATTTGCCGGAACATTGTGGTCGAATATAATCGCAATCTTTTCCGGGTCCCATACATTGTCTGCTATTTTCTCAAAGGTCTTGATAGCAGGGGGGCTTGTTCCGTCATGGGACATTGCAAGGTCAACAGGTATTTCAATTATTTCTCCGGGTGTTACTTCATGACCTGCCTTTGATGATAGGATTTTTTCAGTAATGTTCATAATATGACCTTATCCTTTTGTATTTTTAACTATCTCTTTAAATACTTTATCGTTAATGTATTTTCCTTCTTCCCTTGATTTTTTAACCTGTTTTACAATTTCAATAAGTTCGTCATCAGTAACGTCTAATTCGCATTCATTTAATTTAGCCCTCACGGCTCTGCAACCGGAATGCTTGCCCAATACGAGCTGCCTTTTTTGACCGACCAATTCAGGGACATATGGCTCGTAGCATAACGGTTCTTCAATCACTGCATCAACGTGGATTCCGGATTCGTGTCTGAATACATTGTTTCCTACAACTGGCTTGTTGTATGGTATTGGAAGGCCGCTGGCCTTGGATACCATGTCTGATATCTCCTTTATGTATTTTGTTTTGAAACCATAATCCTTTCCGTATAATATCTTTAAAGCCATGACGAGTTCTTCCAGTGATGCATTGCCCGCTCTTTCACCGAGTCCATTTACAGTGGTCGAAATTCCTCCTGCACCTGCAAGCACCCCTGTAATTGAGTTGATGACAGCAAGGCCGAAGTCATTGTGGCAGTGAAGTGCAAGCATTACTTTTAAGTCTTTTACAAGTTCTCTAACTAAATAGTCAATCCCTTGTGGAGTGATTGCGCCTGTAGTGTCTGCAATATGGACTCTATCGGCACCGCATTCTTCGGCTTTTGAGTATATTCTTTTTAAGAAATCAATATCTGTTCTTGTTGCATCCTCGGCAGAGAATGCTACATATAATCCATGATCTTTTGCATAATCCACAGCGGTTTCACAAAGGTTAATTGCATCTTGCCTTGTAATGTGCATTTTATGGTCTAAATGAATATCTGAAGTTCCAACGAAAGTAATAATTCCGTCAACATCACAGTCAAGAGCGACATCAATGTCTTCAGGTTTGGTTCTGGTCAAAGCAATAATGTCTGCATCCAATCCTTCGCTGGCTATTGCTTTAACGGTTTCCTTTTCTTTTTCTGAAACTATTGGGAAACCGGCCTCAATCTGATGGATTTTAAATTTATCAAGCTTTCTGGCTATTTCCAGTTTCTCTTCAAAGCTAAAGCAAACTCCTGGTGTTTGTTCCCCGTCTCTTAATGTTGTGTCATATATTATTAAATCATCTGGGAATTTTAGTTCGGATTCTTTATTGTAATGGCTTATAAAGTATTGCAAGATATCACTTCAATAAAATTAATATTAATTATATAATATTATTACTTATTATTATTATAACTTTTCTAAAAGCTCCAAATATGATGTTCTCTCAAATCCGTCTGTGATGCCTAATTTTTCAAATAATTTGAATATTGACTCTTGAGCTTCACTGTAGTCTTTCCCATCATCTAAAGCTATTTCTATTTCCATATAAGGGTCAAGACCTTCAACATCGTCTAGTGATATTTCAAAATTTTGGTAGGAGAAATATTGGCGGTCTTTTCTTACGGTTCTGACTTTTTCAAATCCAATTGCTTCAAATATCTCGCTGCATTGGCCGCTATTGGCGATTCCCATCTCGATTTCCTTTCTGGTTTTTGATTTTGCATCGATTTTAGGGCCCTTGTATGTTATGAAAATATTGGTTTCATTGTTCTGTTTTGTAGTTCTTATTCTCAAGGCCTCATCAGTCTCTGCAAAATCGACGACTGGGCTGTTAAAGTAGATGTCCTCTTGAAACTCATCTTTGGTTTTTACAGCACCGATTTGGAAGAGTTTGTCCTCAATTTCTTTAAAACTATTTATTTTAGCTTTGACTTCAACTTCTATCATGTTATATTATTATGTTGCAGTTGGTTGTTATAGGTATCTCATCAACAGTTGGGCTGTTGGAGATGAATGTTGTTAAAAGTGGTGTCCTTATTTGTTTTTTTGATATTATTATTTAAAAGGGGTAACATTTATAAATGAGTATTATCAATATGGTGTTTTTAAATTCATTTATAAATAAAAACCTATTTTGAGAAATTTAAAATTTCTAATTTTTTTCAAAATTTCTTTATATGCTTTATATAAACATACCTTTATATACTATTTAAATTAAATATTTTAATAGTAAAAATTTAAAGGACTTTTTTGTTTTCTTAAATTTTACTCACTACTTTTAAAAACTTATGGAGGTTTTAAATTGACCGATGTTGATATAAAAATTGAAAACATTGTTGCTTCTGCAAGCATTGGTAAAGACATAGTTCTTACTGAAGTGTCTCAAGCTTTGGAAGGGGTTAATTTTAATCGTGAACAGTTTCCAGGACTAGTTTTTAAACTTAAAGATCCTAAAACCGCAGCATTAATTTTTAGCTCTGGTAAGCTTGTTTGTACTGGAGCAAAATCTATAGATGATTCTAAATTAGCAATCAAGAAAACTGTAGATTTAATGAGGACTGTCGACACCGACATTCCCGAAGAATTTGAAATTAAAATTCAAAACATCGTGGCTTCTGCAAATTTGGAATCCACATTAAACTTGGAAGCTGTAGCTTTAGAACTTGAGGATACAGAATACGAACCGGAACAATTCCCAGGTTTAGTATACAGATTATCTGATCCTAAAGTTGTTTTATTATTATTTGGTTCTGGTAAAGTTGTATGTACCGGAGCTAAAACCCGTAGCGACGCTAAATTAGGCGTCGAAAGAGCTTACGATAGATTAAGTGAGCTAGATTTAATATAATTTGGTGGTATTATTGATTAAACTTGTAGTATTTGACTTAGATAATGTTATAATTGATGGTGAAGCAATAGATGAGATAGGAAAATTAGCAAATGT
>Ga0129307_1002348_pt1 | contig 15269 bp, 15 predicted proteins | sample P1105metagenome_FD_94437 | JGI IMG/M metagenome (GOLD analysis project Ga0129307, IMG submission 94437) | Capybara group fecal microbial communities from Wisconsin, USA - P1105 metagenome | ecosystem: Host-associated > Mammals > Digestive system > Large intestine > Fecal | place: USA: Wisconsin... | reverse complement strand
CCCTATTACGATCCTGCGGGCCGCAACATCCTGACGCCCGGAAACGAGGACTACGTCAGGGAGCATCTCTATGAAAACCATGCCCTGATCACGGAGGCCGCGCTGCTGCGCGAGCGCTTCATGAACGAGGCGCAGGCCCTGCTGCACGGAGACCTGCACACGGGCTCCATCTTCGCTAACGGTGACGGCATTAAGGTGCTGGATCCGGAGTTTGCCTTCTACGGCCCCATGGGCTATGACATCGGCAATGTGATCGGCAACTTCCTGATGGCCTGGGCAGCCATGCTGTTTGGAGATCGGGCGGAAGAGAAAAGCGCGGACGGGGAAGCCGGCACGGCGGAAGCCATCCTGGAGACGGCCGTGCGGATCACGGATCTGGTCAGAGAGAAGCTTGCAAAGCTTTATGATGAGCTGGTCACGCTTCCCATGTACCGCGAGGAGGGCTTCAGGACCCGCTATCTCAGCGGCATCATGGCGGACAGCATGGGCTATGCGGGGACCGAGATCATACGGCGTACCGTGGGGCACGCCAAGATCCCGGAGTTCCGCAGCGTGACAGTCCCTGAGCGGCGCATCGCCATGGAGCGGATGCTCATAAGGCTTGGCACGGCGCTGGTCATGGAGAGAGGCGGCATCGCGGACGGCGAAGCGCTGCGCGCGGCAGCAGAGGAGGCGCTGCATGGAACGGATGGATAAGGGCATGCCCTTTCTGCTTCAGTATGAAAACGTAGCCTGGTTCGAGGACGGAAAGGTCCGTATCCTGGACCGGCGGGTCTATCCCGCGGAGCTGCGCTATGAGGTCTGCACGGAATACACCCAGGTGGCGCAGGCCGTGAAAGATATGGTCACCCAGTCCGCAGGCCCCTATACGGCCATGGGCATGGGCATGGCGCTGGCCGCCTGGCAGGTCTGGGGCCGGAAAGAAGAGGAGCAGCTTGCGTTTCTGGAGGAGGCATCGGCCGTGCTTTCCAATGCCAGACCCACCACCGCCAACCGTTACAGGGCGGTGACGGAAGCCTGCCTGGCAAGCGCGCGGGAGGCATTTGCCGGCGGAGAGGATCCGGTGGAAGCCATCGTACAGGAGACCATCGCTTCCCTGGAGCGGCGCTACGGCAGGATGCTCAAGGTGGGCAAAAACCTGCTGGACCTGATCCCGCAGGGCGGATGCATCCTGACGCAGTGCTACGGGGAAACCATTATTGGCTCCCTGATCAAATGTGCCCGGCAGGAACAGAAGACGTTCCGGGTATTCTGCGCCGAGACCAGGCCTTATTTTCAGGGCACCAGGCTGACTGCATCCTGCTTTGCTTCCATGGGCTTTGACACCACGGTGCTGGCGGACAACATGGCAGCCTATGCCATGGAAAGGGAGCACATCGACCTGTATACCTCGGCGGCGGACAGCATCGCCATGAGCGGCCATGTGGCCAACAAGGTGGGGACGCTGCAGCTGGCCATCCTGGCAGGACATTTCGGTATTCCTTACTACGTGACCGGCATGCCGGACCGCGATAAAAAGGACATGAAGGACATCGTCATCGAGCAGAGGGATCCCTCGCTGGTGCTGAGCTGCATGGGCAGGCGCATTGCCCTTCCCGAGGTGAAGGCCCTGTATCCAGCCTTTGACATCACGCCGCCGGAGCTGATCAGAGGTCTGGTGACGGACCGAGGCGTGTTTGACGTCAGCGGCCTGGACGCATATTTCAAAGACGGACAGGAACGCTTTTATTAACAATAAGGGGATAATATGAGAAGAAAAATCATTGCAGGCAACTGGAAAATGAACAAGACGCCCACCGAGGCCGTGGCCCTCTGCAGAGAGCTGGCGGATCTGGTCAGGACGGATAAGGCAGACGTGGTCTACTGTGTGCCGGCCATTGACATCATCCCGGTGGCGGAGGCTGTAAAAGGCAGCAACGTAGCCGTGGGCGCCGAGGATCTGTCCTTTGAGGACAGAGGCGCTTTCACCGGACAGATCTCCGCGGAGATGCTGGTGGACGCCGGCGTGCGCTACGTCATCATGGGCCATTCGGAGCGCCGCCAGTACAATCACGAAAGCGATGCCGACGTCAACAGAAAGGTGCTGAAGGCCCTGTCTGCCGGACTGACCCCCATCATGTGCTGCGGCGAGAGCCTGGAGCAGCGTGAGCAGGGCATCACCTTTGAGTGGATCCGCAGTCAGATCAAGCTGGGACTGCAGAACGTAACGGCAGAGCAGGCCGCTTCCATGGTCATTGCCTATGAGCCCATCTGGGCCATCGGCACCGGCAGGACCGCCACGGCGGAGCAGGCCCAGGAAGTCTGCAAGGCCATCAGAGACTGCGTGGCAGAGCTGTACGGCAGAGAGACAGCCGATGCGCTGCGCATCCAGTACGGCGGCTCCATGAACGCCGCCAATGCCGCAGAACTCCTGGCGCAGCCCGACATCGACGGCGGCCTCATCGGCGGCGCGGCCTTAAAGCCCGACTTTGGGAAAATCGTAGCCGCAGCAGGTTAAGAAAAAAAGACGGAATGCTTCCATGACCGGCAGGCAGTCCTGATTTACGAATCAAATCAGACATCAAAACAGCTTCTCTCCCCACTCCGCGCCCGAATGCGCGGAAAAAGGGGAATGTTCATTCGGGCGCTCCGTATGGGGCATGCCCTCAGAAGCTGTTTTGATGTCTGCTGTAAGTCCCCGGCTCTGGGAAGCTGCGGGCCATGTTGAACACTTTGCCTTTTTGCCTTTACCTTGCTTCTGAAATGTGATAGAATGAAACCCTGTGAAATAACAGCTGCTCTCATAGTATAATGGATAGAACGATAGCCTCCGGAGCTGTAGGTAGCGGTTCGATTCCGCTTGGGAGCATAAGAGAACCGGTCTGACCCTGCGTCAGGCCGGTTTTTTGTGTATAGGGGCCTGCGGGTGCTCCTGGCGCGGATTCATTCGCAGGGAAAGACAGCGGCGCTGTCATCGACTGCTCAGGGGCAATGTCCCAACTCGAGCTTCACTCCTGATGAGTGAAGCTCTTCGGACAGCGGGACAACTCAGGCTGAAAAAGGAATTTTCAGCCTTCGGCCCCTTCACAGCCTTGCCCGCGCCTGTCTTTCCGCCGCTCATTCATATGCGCCCTGTGCACCCGCAGTTCCCAATGCGATAAAGCCGGCACAGCCACAGTCCTGATACACACTGACAGGGGGGTGCTGCATCAGATGTTTCAGCGGGGGGCTGTGGGAGTTCTGCACTGGAGGGCATGTGGGGCGGGAACACATACGTATGAGCATTTGGAAGAACAGGTGTTGGACGCGCAGGGCAGGGGTCGAAGGCTGAAAATTCCTTTTTCAGCCTGAGGCGGCCGTGTGCCTGAGGACTTCGCTCATCAGAGCGAAGGACGAGTTAGGCCGTTGCCCCTGATCTGCGATGGTCAACACCGTGTGATTCCGTGCGAAGAAGTCGTGTTTCGTCCCCGCATGCCTTCCAACACAGACATCCAAAAGCAAACCGCCCTGCAGCTGCAGAGCGGTTCACTTTGACCTGCAAGAGGTCATTTGTATTTAAAGTTTCAAACCGGGCACAAATTGCTGGCATCTGCCGGCCTCAGTCTGCGAAGACCTTGCCGGAGCGCTTTCTGGCCTCGACCAGGGCCTCGCCGATCCTGTCGGGGGTGGGGGCGACGACTACGCCGGCATCCTCAAGCGCCTTGATCTTGCCGGCCGCGGTGCCCTTGCCGCCGGAAATGATGGCGCCTGCGTGGCCCATGCGCTTTCCGGGAGGTGCGGACTGACCGGAAATGAAGGCTGCCACCGGCTTGGTCATGTGCTCCTTGATGAACTCTGCGGCTTCTTCCTCACCGCTTCCGCCAATCTCGCCGATCATGACCACGGAATCCGTGTCGGGATCGTCTTCAAACAGCTGAAGCAGATCGATGAAGCCGGTTCCCCTGATGGGGTCGCCGCCGATACCCACGGCCGAGGACTGTCCGATGCCCAGCTGGCTCAGCTGGTTGACTGCCTCATAGGTCAGGGTTCCGGAGCGGGAGATGACGCCTACATGGCCCTTCCGGCAGATGTAGCCGGGAAGGATGCCGATCTTGCAGGCATCGGGGGTGATCAGTCCGGGGCAGTTGGGGCCGATGAGTCTGGACTTGCTGCCTTCCAGATAATGCTTGACCCTGGCCATATCCAGGACCGGGATGCCCTCGGTGATGCAGACGATGAGCTCTATGCCGGCATCGATGGCTTCCAGAATGGAATCTGCCGCGAACATGGGGGGCACATAGATGACGGAGGCATTGGCATCGGTCGCTGCCTTGGCTTCCCTGACGGTGTCAAATACGGGAACCCCAAGCACTTCCTGGCCGCCCTTGCCGGGCGTCACGCCGCCCACGACCTTGGTGCCGTAAGCAATCATCTGCTCCGTATGGAAGCGTCCCTGTCCGCCGGTGATGCCCTGTACCAGAAGGCGTGTATCTTTTCCTGCAAGTATACTCATATCAAATACCTCCCTTTGCGGCATTCACGGCCTTGTGAGCGCCGTCCGCCATATCTGCTGCGGCAATGATGCTCATACCTGAGGATGCAAGGATCTCACGGCCTTTTTCAACGTTGGTGCCTTCCAGACGGACCACAAGGGGCACGCTGATGCTGATCTCCTTTGCGGCCTGCACGACGCCCTCGGCGATAATGTCGCACTTCATGATGCCGCCGAAGATATTGACGAAGATGGCCTTGACGTTGGGGTCGGAAAGCAGGATCTCAAATGCGGCCTTGACCTTTTCGGTGGTCGCGGAGCCGCCGACGTCCAGGAAGTTGGCGGGACGTCCGCCGAACTTGCCGATGATGTCCATCGTGGCCATGGCCAGGCCTGCGCCGTTGACCAGGCAGCCGATGTTGCCGTCCAGGCTGATGTAGTTCAGGTCGTACTGGCTGGCCTTGTATTCCTTGGGATCTTCCTCGTTGATGTCTCTCAGCTCCATGAGCTCCGGATGGCGCATCAGGGCGTTGTCATCGAAATTGACCTTGGCGTCGAGGCAGAGGAGCTTGCCGTCTGCGGTCTCGACCAGGGGGTTGATCTCTACCAGGGAGCAGTCTTTTTCCAGATACAGTCTGGTCATGGAATCCAGCAGTTTGATGAAATCCTTCTGGAGCTCCTGGGGAAGTCCGATGAGCTTTGCCACATCGATGCCCTCATACTTGCGGAAGCCCGCATTGACGGAGATGGGCACCTGGATGATGGCTTCGGGGTTGGTTTTGGCGGTCTCCTCGATCTCGGTGCCGCCCTCGCCGGAGGCTACGATGACAAGGCCCGCGCGGGTGCTGTCGCCGGTGATGCTGAGGTAGTATTCCTTTTTGACCTCAACAGCCTCGGTGATGAGCAGCTTCCTGACGATCTTTCCTTCGGGGCCGGTCTGTTTGGTGACCAGCTTCATGCCCAGGATGTCCGATGCCAGAACGGCAGCTTCCTCAGGGCTGGAGGCCAGCTTGACGCCGCCCGCCTTGCCTCTGCCGCCGGAGTGGACCTGGGCCTTCAGGACGCATCTGTCGTAGTGTCTGGCAGCCTCTGCGGCCTCTTCAACGGTCTCAGCCACGTATCCGCTGGGAACGGGCGCACCGTAGGCCTTCAGAAGGTCTTTAGCCTGATACTCATGAATTTTCATTTACTTTCCTGCCTTTCCCTGCTTGACCAGGCCGATGCCTGCCTTCAGTGCGTCAGTATTGATCTTCTCCGTGCCGGCGGGAATGTGCATCATGACGGCCTGCGTCAGATCCTTGTCGGATACCAGGTGCAGCAGTCCGTTGATGGCGCCTACGGCTACGATGTTGGCGGTAAATGCCTTGCCGACCTTTTCCCTTGCGGTCTGCAGGATGGGCAGCTTCACGACCTTCTCGGCGCCGATGCCCTCGGGGATCTCCAGGGTCTCATCTGCCAGGACCAGGCAGTCCTTGGGAAGGTCCTTTCCGTACTTGTTCATGGAGTCCTGGGTCAGGACCATCAGGAAGGTGGGATTCTGGACCTTGGTGAAGCCGATGGGGGTATCGGAGATCAACACCTCTGCTTTGCAGGAGCCGCCTCTGGCCTCGGGGCCGTAGGACTGGCTCTGTGCGGTATGCTTGCCTGCGATGACGGCTGCTTCTGCCAGAATGACGGTTGCCAGGATGATGCCCTGTCCGCCGCTGCCGGCCAGCCTGAGTTCCATTTTACTCATTTTCCTCACGCTCCTTTGCCAGTTGCTCGATCATTTTGTCATACATATAGGTGAATTCGGGCTGCTGCACTTCGTGGATCAGTCCGATCTCCACCTTGCCTTCCCTCTTCTCGGGAGGCAGCTTCTGGTACTGCTCGGTCATGATGCAGTTGTCCTTCTGCCAGGTCATCATGTCGACGGCGTTGCCCTTCTTGTTCTTTCTGCCGTAGTAGGTGGGGCAGAGGCTGTAGACGTCGATGATGGAGAAGCCCTTGTGACGGATGCCGTCCTGGATCAGGCCGATGGTCTGCTGCACATGATAGCAGTCGCCTCTTGCCGCGTAGGACGCGCCGGCGCCGAAGGCCAGGCCCGCGATATCAAAGGAGCGGTCCAGGTTGCCGTAAGGAGCGGTGGTTCCCTTGTCGCCGTGAGGCGTGGTGGGAGAGTACTGTCCGCCGGTCATGCCGTAGATGTTGTTGTTCATGACCACGACGGTCAGTCCGATGTTTCTTCTGGCGGCGTGGATCAGATGGTTGCCGCCGATGGCGGAGATATCGCCGTCACCTGCCACAACGATGACTTCCAGCTCGGGACGGGCCAGCTTGATGCCGGTGGCAAACGCGATGGCTCTTCCGTGGGTGGTGTGGATGGTGCTGAAATCCAGATATCCGGCGGCTCTGGAGGAGCATCCGATACCGGAAACGATGACGGTCTTGTTTCTGGAAAGACCCAGGTTCTCAATTGCCTGCGCCACATCCCTCATGATGATGCCGTTGCCGCAGCCGGGGCACCAGATCTGGGGAAGATGCTCGGGACGCATGTATTTATAGATCAGGTTGGAACAGTTGACAGTGTTTCTGCTGACATCGCCTGTATTGACCATTATTTCTTCACCTCCTCGATCTTGCTCAGGATCTCGCCGGGCGTCAGGACGGTTCCGTTCACCTTGCCGATGAAATCCAGTTCGCAGCAGCCCTTGGTGACACGCTCTACTTCCAGGACCAGCTGTCCGTAGTTGTGCTCGGCGACCACGATCTTCTTCAGCTTCTTTGCAGCCTCGGCCAGTTCTCTCTCGGGGAAGGGCCAGATGGTGATGGGTCTGAAGATACCGCACTTGATGCCCTTGGCCCTTGCCTCCTCCATGGCGGAGATGGCGGGACGGAGGGTTCCGCCGTAGCAGAAGATGGCGGTATCGGCGTCTTCCATGTTGATCTGCTGGACCTGTACGATGTCGTCGTAGTTGTCGGAGATCTTATGCATCAGCCTGTGCATCAGCCTGTCAGCTTCCTCGTTGGAGTTGGTGGGGAAGCCGGTCTCGTCGTGGATCAGGCCGGTGATGTTGTAGCGCTGTCCGCAGCCCATGGGCGCCATTTCGGGAACCAGCTGGTTCTTCTTCATGTGGTAGGGCAGCCTCTTGGCATCGGGATACTGGACGGTGGGCCTGTTGACGATCTTGATGTCTTCGGGATCCGGAAGCTCCATGCCCTCGCGGAGGTGTCCCACGATCTCATCCATCAGGAAGATGACGGGGGTCCTGTACTTCTCGGACAGGTTGAAGCAGCGGATGGCCAGGCCGTAGCACTCGGTCACGGTCGAGGGGCTGATGGCGATGATGGGATGATCGCCGTGGGTTCCCCAGCGCGCCATCATCACGTCTCCCTGTGAGGGGGAGGTGGGCATGCCGGTGGAGGGGCCGGAACGCTGTACGTCGACCAGGACCAGAGGGATCTCTGCCAGGCAGGCGTAGCCGAGGTTCTCCTGCTTGAGCGAGAAGCCGGGGCCGGAGGTGGCGGTCATGGCCTTGACGCCGGCAACGGAAGCACCGATGGCGCAGGCGATGGACGCGATCTCATCCTCCATCTGGATAAATTTTCCGCCGAGAGAGGGGAGTCTGACGGAGGAGACTTCCGCGATCTCGGTCGAGGGGGTGATGGGATATCCTGCAAAGAGTCTCATGCCGGCGGCAAGAGCTCCCTCAACGCAGGCTTCGTTTCCCTGCATTAATACGATTTTACCCATTGCGTAGTCTCTCCTTCCTTCTCTTTCAGATAGATGGCATAGTCGGGGCAGCGAAGTTCACAGAGCCCGCAGAGGATACAGTCGGAACCTCTTGCTATGCTGACCTTTTCATTTACGATCTCAAGCACGTTCTTGGGGCAGAAGGCAGCGCAGATGCCGCAGCCCTTGCACCAGGCCGTGTTGATCATGAGTTCCTTTTTTGCAGCCATAGTTCATCCTTTCTCATTTGTGAAATGAAATGACAGAGCATTTTAAATCACTTACAGGATATCATCCGCGTTATACAAAAACTAACATTATTATTCTTATTGGAATCACAAGTTTTTTCTTGTGATGCCGGCTGAAAAGCCTTATAATGGCTGGCAGAACAGGAAATGATCTGCGGATAAAGCCGCCGGAAGGCGGTGCAAAGCCGCGGAGGAAGCGGGACGGCAGGCCGCGAAGGCGCGGCGGGGAACACCATGAATTTTCAAAACCTTCAGTATTTTCTTATCACCTGCGAGGAGATGAACATCACCAAGGCGGCGGAGCGCATCCACGTCTCCCAGCAGGCTCTGAGCAATCTCATCGGCAGAATGGAAGAGGAACTGAACTGCAAGCTTTTCAGCAGAAGGCCGGACTTTGAGCTGACCTATGCGGGAAAGTGCTTCCGCGATGCCGCCATGCGCATGCTGGATCTGGAAAACCAGACCCGCTCGGTGCTGGACGATATCAGCCACAACCGGCGGGGCGAGCTGCGCATCGGCATTTCCCATACCAGGGGGCAGGCCATCCTGCCTTTCATTCTGCCGCGCTTCTGCCAGAAATATCCGGATATTCAGATCAGCATCAAAGAGGGGGTCACCCGGCAGCTCGAGGAAAGCCTGGAAAAGGGAAATGTGGACATCCTCATCGGGCATACGCCCTTCCTGCTGGAAGCGGCGGAATATGTGGATCTGATGCAGGAGCGCATGTATCTGCTGATCCCAAAGAGCCTGATGGAAGCGCACTTCGGGGAGATGGCGCCGGAGATCGCAGAGGTCTACCGCGTCAACTCCGACATCGGCGTGTTCCGCGATCTTCCTTTCGTGCTCCTGAACAAGGGAGACCGCATCCGCACCATGGTGGACTCGGAGTTTTACCGGGCGGGCATCTCGCCCAACATCCGGCTGCAGACGCCCAACATTCAGGTGGCCATTGCCCTGGCTTCCGAGGGTCTTGGCGTGACCGCCTGTCCGGAGCTGTATCTGAACAATCCCTATACCATCCACGGGGCAGGCAATGAAGCGGTCTGGGAAAAGCTGGAGATCTTCCCCTTCGTCACCGATCACGTGCACAACGTCGGCATAGGCTACAACCGCGAACGCTATCTGAGCAGCTTTGCCCGCGATTTCATCGACATCTGCATGGAGGAATTCGGAAGCGGACGCATCGTCGGAATGAATTCCGTACTGGTTTAAGACAGCCGCAGGTGCTATAATACTATATTATGCTTTTAAAGCTGATCCTCTGTATCCTCATACTTGCCGCGGCGGCTCTTTTGGAAAGCCGCCGGGAGCGGTCTGCGCTGAAAACGGAGTTTTACGGCTTCCGGAGCGCAAAGATCAGAGAGCGCTGCAGGATCGTGTTTCTCTGCGATCTGCACGGCGCCTCTTTCGGACCCGGCAATGAACGCCTCATCGAAAAAGTCAGGGCGCTGAAGCCGGACCTCATCCTCTCAGGAGGGGACCTGATCACCGCCGGCGGGGTCTGCCTCAGACCGCCGCAGAAGACACGGGAGGTGGCGGAGCTGGTCGGAAGGCTCTGCGGGATCTGTCCCGTGATCCTGACGCACGGAAACCACGAGACCCGCTTCGAGGCCCGTTTTCCCGAGGAATACGGAGCGTACGAGGCGGCCTTGAAGGAGACCGGCGCCGTTTTGCTGAGGAACGGACGCCTGGATTTGGAAGAGAAGGGGATCAGCATTTACGGCGCGGAGCCGGAGCTTCGCTATTTCCGTGCCGTCCATAAATATGCGCCTTCTTTCGGGCATCTGGGCCTGCGCCGGAAGCTCACGCCCATGCCGGAAGACTATCTGGAGAAACTGCTGGGGGCGGCCGGAAAAGACAGCTTTGCGCTGCTCCTGCTGCACACGCCGCTATATTTAAAGGAAAGCGCGGCCTGGGGCGCGGATCTGGTGCTTTCCGGGCATTTCCACGGCGGGACCATCCGCGTGCCCTTCCTGGGCGGGCTGATGACGCCCCAGTTCCAGTTCTTCTTAAAGGAATGCAGCGGCCTGCACCATGAGAAGGACTGTACGATGCTGGTCAGCAGGGGCCTGGGCACACACAGCGTCAATATCCGGCTGAACGATCTGCCGGAGATCAGCTGCATCGACCTTCTGCCCGAAGCGGCGGAAACGGCGGCAGAAAAGCGTGCAGCGGATGCATCGCCTGCGGAAGAAACAACGCCGGAAACGGCGGAAAGAAACTGACATGAACGAACTCTCCTACAGACTGGAAGCACTGGATTTTGACGGTCCCCTGGACCTGCTGCTCCGTCTCATCGCCAAAAACAAAATAGACATCTACGACATCCCCATCGCAGAGATCACCCGGCAGTATCTGGACTATGTGCATATGCTGGAGGAACGCGATCTGGACGTGATCGCGGATTTTCTGCTCATGGCGGCCACGCTCCTGGACATCAAGGCCAGGATGCTGCTCCCGAAGAACGAAGAGCAGGACGAGGAGGAGGAAGACCCCAGGGAAGAGCTGGTGAAGCGGCTGCTGGCGTATAAGCGCATCAAATACATCAGCCGTGAGCTTCTGAAGTCCGAAGAGTACGCGCAGCGTTTCCTTTATAAAGAGGAAGACATCCCCGAGGAGATCCGCGGTTACGAACGGCCGGCCGATCTGGACGCCCTTTTGGACGGCGTCACGGCGGAGGCCCTGCAGAGCGTTTTCCGCGAGGTCCTGATGCGCAAGGAGTTCAAGACGGACGAACGGCACTCGGAGTTCGGGCGCATCCGCAGGGAGCGCATCCCCCTGGGAAAACGCATCGGCTCGCTGATCAGCTATGCCAGAAAGAAACGGAAGTTTTCCTTCAGGGAGCTGCTGGATAAGAGCAGGAGCCGGGAAGAGGTGGTGGTGGCCTTTCTGGCCGTGCTGGAGCTGATGAAGACCGGCAGGCTGACCGCCAGGCAGCGCGGCTACGGAAGCGATATTGAACTGAGCGCCACGGATGAGATCGACAAAGACATGGATCTGAGCAGCGTAGAGGACGCATAAGCATGGAGACGGAGTACAAACAGATGGAAGTTTTTAAGGAAGAAGCTGAAAAAGGCCTGATTCCTATTGATAAAGTCGAATGTAAACGAATTATTGAGGGAGTGCTCTTTGGGCTTGGCAGGGCTGTGACGGTCCAGGAACTGGGCAGGGCGTGCGAACTGCCGCCTGCGGATGCCAGGCAGCTGGTCAGGGAACTGGCTGCGGACTATGAGGAGCGGGAGAGCGCGCTGCTGATCCGGGAGATCGACGGCCTGTTCCAGATGTGCACCAGTCCCAGGTATTATGAAAACCTGATCCGGGTCATCAGCATCCCCAGAAAGCAGGAGCTGACCCAGGTCGTGCTGGAGACCCTGGCCATCGTGGCCTGCGATCCGCCGGTGACCAAGCTGGAGATCGAGAAGATCAGAGGCGTCAAGTCCGACCACGCGGTGAACAAACTGCTGGAATACGGGCTGATCGAGGAGACGGGCCGGAAGGACGCGCCCGGACGTCCGGCGCTTTTCGCGCCCACGGAGGAATTCTACCGCCGCTTCGGCGTCATGGACACCCCGCATATGCCCAGCGTGGGAGAGGCCATGGAAAGCCGTATTGAGGATGAGGTCATGCAGGAGCTGCGCGAGGCCTTCGGAGACGAAGCCCCCGCTGCGGAGGGCCCCGGCCCGGAGGAGGACGCATGGAACGAATAGCCTTGTTTGAACGGGTCAGTCCGGAAAGATGGGCGGCTGACTGGATCAAGACCTTCGGGGAAGGAAAGCAGAAGAAAGCGGCCCCGCAGCTGGACGGCAGCAGGGAGGAGGCGCTGCGCCTCTATGAAACGCTGAAAAAACCTGCCAGGGCCACGGCGGGCTCCGCAGGCTACGACCTGTATATTCCCTTTGACGCGGAACTGGAGGCCGGGGAAAGCATCATGATCCCCACGGGTTTCCGCTGCCGCATCCGGGAGGACTATGCCCTTTTCATTTTCCCGAGAAGCTCGCTCGGCTTCCGCTATCGCTTCGGTCTGCGGAATACCGTCGGGATCATCGACAGCGACTACTACGGCTCCGACAACGAGGGCCATATTTTTGTGAGAATGGTGAACGCCAACCGGGAGGAGCTTTCCGTCAGCCTGAAAGCGGGCACGGCCTTTGCGCAGGGCATTTTCCTGAGCTACGGTCTGACGGAGGACGATGAGGCCGGCGGCGTGAGAAACGGAGGCATGGGAAGCACCGATGCGCGTTAAACATCCCATCATCATCCTTCTGCTGGTGCTGAGCCTCAGCGCCTGCGGCAGGGGCGAGGACAGACAGGCGCTCCGGCAGGAAGCGCTCAGCAGCCGAGAAGCCGGGAATTATGAAGCCGCTGCAGAGTTGTTCGGGCGTGCGCTGGAGGCCTCCGGCGGCAGGGCCGGCGAGGCGGAGATCGACCTGCTGCGCTATAAGGCGGACTGTGAATTCATGGCCGGACGTTTCGAAGCGGCGGCAAGGAGCTACGATGCCCTGCTGCTTCTGGAGGAAGCGGAGGACAGCCTGCGTTTCTACAGGGAAAGAAAGGGCTATATCGACGGCTGCGGCGTCCTGCAGCGCGCCGCGGACGTGATGCAGGAGGGCAATTATCCGGAGGCGCTGGACATGCTGGCGCCCCTGACGGAGCGGGATGACGACATAGCAAAGACCGCCCTCTTTAATCAGGCGGTCTGCTGTGAATACATGCATGATTTTGAAAAGGCGCTGCGCTTATTTGAGGAGTACCTGGAGCGCTGGCCCGGTGACGAGGCGGCCGAAAAAGAGGCTACATTCCTGAGAAGCAGGAGATGATACCGGCCACAGGCCCGGCGCCCGGAAAGCGGACCCGGCGTCCTTAAAAGAGGCCGGCAGCCGGAGACAGGAAGCAGGGGGACAGGCATCAGCCTGTCTCTTTTATTGTGCCGTCCTGGTAGGCCTTCAGCAGCTGCGTCAGATCGCTGACCTGACGCTGCAGCTCCTTTCCGTTGTCCGTATCCGCCACCCGCACGCGGGGAGAGAAGCGCTCAATGACGTCCACCTTGGGCGTCTGCTCCTTGCCTTCTTCAAAGACCTCGTGGCAGGCAAGGGAGATGGCCTGGGAGTTGATGATCAGCGTATAACCGCCGATGCCCGTCGTGGAATGGAAGGATTTGGCCAGACCGCCGTCGATGATAAAGAGCTTGCCGCCGGCCTTGACCGGATGCTCGCCTGCCTTTTCCTTGACAGGCACATGGCCGCTGATGATGTGGCCCTTCTCCGGGTCTGCCCCGAAATCCGCCAGGATCTTCTTGATGAGCTCCTGATCCTCGTACAGTCTGTAATACGTGTTCTTCTTTTCGCTGCGGGCTTCCTTGTCCGCGATGAAATAGTTCTCGAACGTGGCCATCTTGTCCTTGGCAAAGAGGGGAGAAGTCTCTCCGCACCAGATGTACCACATGAAATCCACCGCCTTCTCTTTTGCGGGATCCCCGTCCGGAAGCCTGTAGGCGTCGATCGCGATCTCGTTCAGGATGTCCATCATCTTGCGGCCGGTATAGTGGACGCCTTCATACTCCAGAGGAATGTAGTCGCCCTCGTCCGTGAGCGGGATGCAGCCGTGGTACAGGAGATTGTTGTTGATCACATGATACATGGCGCCGCGGGCGTAGATGAAGCGGATGTGCTTCTGCAGCAGGACGCTGTGCTTGAAGGACAGCATCAGATGGTCCACCAGATGCCGCTCTTCATCGGTCAGTTTATAGGGATCCGCCGGGTCGATGGTGGGGAAGTTTTTATCCAGCAGTTCGTATTCCTTTCCCTCGATGGTGACGGTGCCCTTCTCCTTGTCGATGGTCTCCAGGAAGAGCCGCTTTTCCATGTGGTACTCGGGATGCTTCATGATCAGCTGGCCTTCCAGCTTGAACTGGATGATGCTGATGGCTTTCTGCATTTTGGCGGTCAGCTCCGGGTCGACGTCATCGCACTTGTTGATGTCATAGATGCGGGGCTTGAAGTGTTCGCAGGGATCATTGCCGTAGACCTTCTCGGCAAAGTCGGACAGCTCGCGCAGGCTGATGCCGTAGCCGTCCTGAAGGACGTCGAAGCCGTTGTAGCGCATGGCGATGCGGACGCAGGTGGCCATACAGGATTCGTTGCCGCAGAACGCGCCCATCCAGTCGATGTCGTGGTTGCCCCAGGTGATGTCCAGCGCCGGATAGTTCATCATTTCTTCCATGACGAGATCGGCGCGGGGGCCGCGGTCGAACATGTCGCCCATGATGTGCAGGAAATCGATGCAGAGCTTTCCGACGAGGTCGCAGAGCGCCGTGATGAAGTTGTTTGCGGCGCCCGTGGTGATGATGCTGTCCACGATGTTGTGGTAGTAGACTTCCTTATCCGGAAGGCTGGTATCCGCCTGCATCAGCTCGTCCATGATATAGGCGAAGCCCTTGGGCATTTTCTTTCGTACCTTGGAACGGGTATATTTCCGGGAGACCTCACGGCAGACGCGGATGAGCTTGTGGATGGTGAGGCGCTGCCATTCTTCGGAAAGCAGGCCCTCGTTTTTCAGCCTCCGCATTTCCCTCTCCGGGTAGTAGATCAGGCGGGCCAGGTCGGATTTTTCCTGTTCGGGCATGATCTCGCCGTAGATGAGCTCGATCTTGTCCCGGATGATGCCGCTGGCAGAGCGCAGCAGGTGGGTAAAGGCCTTGTCCTCTCCGTGGATGTCGCTGAGGAAATACTCGGTGCCCTTGGGCAGGCCCAGAATGGCCGAAAGGTTGATGATCTCGCTCTGGCAGGCTTCCTGGTTCGGGAATTCCCTGGCGAGCAGCTTCAGATAATCCAGATCTCTCATGATTCCTCCCTGATGGTGT
>Ga0129307_1002347_pt1 | contig 15277 bp, 13 predicted proteins | sample P1105metagenome_FD_94437 | JGI IMG/M metagenome (GOLD analysis project Ga0129307, IMG submission 94437) | Capybara group fecal microbial communities from Wisconsin, USA - P1105 metagenome | ecosystem: Host-associated > Mammals > Digestive system > Large intestine > Fecal | place: USA: Wisconsin... | reverse complement strand
TTATTAGACTTTGAGCATGATTAGTGTTAAAATTATTACCATATTTAGTTTATTAGGGAGAATTAACTATGAATAGAATTTATGACGCAAGTCAGGTGGCGGACCTGATTAGTGATATTGAACACAACATTTCTGTTTATCAGACACAAGCTTCTGATTTATATGCAGCGATGCAAGCATATATCAATAACGAGCAGTTTAGAGGCGAAGATGCAGAAGCTTCAAAACGTTTCATGTCTGAAGTTGAGCTTACCCTATTAGAAAAGATTGTAGAGGCTCAAGATAATCTTCTTTCTTTGTATAAGCATATGCAAGAACATTTCCACGCTTCAGTGGACGAATCCATAGATGCTCATATCGAGACAGAGTCATTATTACAGGTTAAATATGACTTTACCGATTTTTGTAGCAGAATATATAACAGTGGAAGTTTTGTTGAGCGCATGGCTGCTGACCTTCAAAGGGACTTTAGTGGAGCAACAGGTGTAAGCTTTACCCAGATAAATTTTGATGATGTAAGAGAATCGGGACGTGCCATTATCGGTGGTGGTGGAAGCCAAGGCTTTATCGATGAGTGCATAGAAAAGTTCGAAGATTTTGACGCAGATGAGACTAGCTATGCTAACTCAATGGACTATTCTGGATATATCGAAAAAATATCTCAGGAAATCGATAGCTTAAACGAGAAGCTTAGCAGAATAGTAGTTCTTAATCCAAACATAGACTTCTTTAGTCTACTCTTACTTAAATTCCAAGATAAGGGCCTTGCTATTAAGAAGCTTTTGAAGCAGGCCAAGACAAATCTTTTGTACATGCTTGGAAATCAAAAGAGCTGCTCTGTTTGCTTGTATGACCCAGTAAACTTGTGCACTGGGAATTATATAAATGAAAAAGTAGATTTAAGCTTAAAGGGAAGATATCCTTTAGAGTTTAAGAGATTTTATAATGCTTTAAGTACAGATGAAGGCTTCCTTGGTCTTGGTTGGAACCATTCCTTCGAAAAACGCATTTACGAAGAAAAGGGTCAGATAAAGATAGACTACCCAGATGGAAGTAAGGGCAGTTTTGCTGTTATAGATGAAAGAAATCATCTATATATGGAAGAGCACGGACAGCCTGGAATCCTTGAAGATAAATCAGATGGATATATCCTAAGGCAGGATTCAGGGGTATTTGAAAGTTATGATTATAGGGGCTACCTAGTAGCTATGGGAGATAATGATGGAGAGAATATCTCTTTATCTTATGAGGAGTCAAAAAGCGGCAAACGGCTTCTTTCCAAAGTGGAGGCTAAGTATAAAAATAGCCTAACATTTTCCTACTATGACGATGATAAAAATTTAGATTTGATTAAAAGTGTGACTGACCAAAGCGGCCGGTCTGTTTGCTTTGTCTATGAGAATAGAAAGCTTACAGAGGTGACAGAGCCTGATGGAGCTACTAGAAAGTATGCATACTCAAGTGACAACAGGATTAAGGATGTAGTTAATCCAAAGGGAATAACTGCGATTACAAACGAGTATGACATTCAGGGAAGAATAATAAAACAAAGCTTTCCTGACAATACATCTATGACCTATGAGTATGATGATGAAAAGATGATTACAGTTGCCACAGAGCAAAATGGCAATAAGGTGACATATAGTCATGATGAATTAAATCGCCATGTTAAGACTAGCTATTACGATGGCGAAGAAAGCTATACCTATAACTATAGGAATCTTAAGACAAGCTTTACAGATAAAAGGGGTAATACAACAAGATTTGCCTATGATGATAGAGGCCATCTTACAAAGATAGTAGACGCCAAAGGAAACAAGACAAGTATCACTTATAGAGCTGATGGCAAGCCAATGAGCGTAAAAGGTGCTAAGGGAGAAGTGTATAAGTACACTTATGGAACAAGTGGAAAGCTTTTTGAAATAAAAAATCCTTTGGGTGAAACTAATAGATTCTATTATCGAGATGGAAATCTAGAACAGACAAGAAATGCAGCTGGTGCGCTCACATCTTTTACCTATGATGAAAGAGGTAACGTAAATACAATAACAGATCCAGATGGAGTAGTTACAGAGTATGAGTATGACAAGCTAAACCGCGTAGTAAAGACAATAACAGTTGATGGTGCTGTAACAAAGTACGAATACGATGATGCTGATAGGATTACAAGAACAACTGACGCCCTTGGTAACACTAGAGAGTATACCTATGATGAGATGGGCAAGGTTGTGGCTGCAAAGGAAGCTGATGGAACAGTTAAAAACTTTGAAATCAATGTAATGGGCCGCGTCTCAAAGATTTTAGATGAGGCAGGAAACGTAACAGAGATTACATACAATGAAATGGGTAAGCAGGAGGAGGTCTGCTTGCCTAATGGTGGTGTCATAAAGTATGAGTATGACCCACTCATGAGGCTAAAGAAAATCACTGACCCAGAGGGCAGAACTATAGGCTATGACTATGATGCTAATGGAAATGTGGTGGCCGAGTATCTAGGGGATGTAAAGGTAAGAAGCCTAGAGTATGATGCATTAAATCAAGTAGTAAAAGAGATTGATGCTATGGGTCATACAAAGACGTATGAGTATGATGAAAATGGAAATGTTGTAGCAATCTCAGATACTAATGGAAATAAGACAATCAGACAGTACGACTTACTTGGAAGAGTGGCAAAAGAAATAGATGCACTAGGAAATGAAACAAGCTATAGCTATACAAAGCTTGGTGATATAGAAACTATTACAGACCCTGTTGGTAGAGTACGCAAATACGAATACACTGATGCAGGAAAGTTAAAGGCTATCTATTTCTGCGAAACCAAAGAGCAGGGGCTTACTTACGATAACGTAGGAAGGGTGGCAAAGAGAACATTTGCTGATGGATATGAACTTAGCTATTCATATGATGTCCTTAGTCGTATCGATAAGGTGGAAGGCTCAGATGGAAGAGTAGTAGCTTACGAGTATGATGCCATGGGTAGAGCTACAAAGGTAATGGATGGCAGAAGCACGACTCTATATACATATACACCTACAGGACGCCTTAAGAGTGTAGTTGATGCTCTTGGAAATGAGACCGCATATACATACGATTCACTTGATAACCTAAAGAGCATTCAAAGAGCAGAAGGAAGAATTGAAAACGCAGATGCAAGTTTAGATGACTTCCCAACAGTAGGAAAAGATGGTCATGTGACAATCTACGATTATGACTTATCAGGACAGCTTACCAAGGTAACAGATGCACTTGGTCAGGTAGAAACATATGAGTACGACCAATACGGAAGACTAGTATCAAAAACTGACCGCGATAACTACACAACTACATATGGATACAATATACTTGGCGCGATAACCAAGGTAGGTTATGCAGATGGAAAGACAGTAGCTTTTTCTTATAACGAATTAAATCAGTTAAGTCAGATAAACGACTGGCTTGGAAAGACTACTCTTGAAAATGATGTACTTGGAAGAATCTTAAAGGTAACAGACTACAAGGGTAGGACTGTAGCCTATGAATATGGCAAGTTAGGTGAAAGAACAAGGATAGTTTATCCAGGTGGTAGGGAAGCTGTTTATAACTATGATGAAAAATTACAGCTTACAAGTATCGTAGGAAATGGAGACACAACAACCTATGAGTATGATGAATTAGTCAGATTAGTTAAAAAACTTCTTCCAAACAATGTATCACAGGCTTACACATATCTTCCTGGTGGAAACCTTGAGAGTATGGAAAGCTTTGATGATAAGGGGCAGCTTGATAAATACTTCTACACTTATGATAATAGCGGATTAATCAGTGGAATTAATAGGGATAGAAGAGATTTGGATAAGGTGTCTGGTAAATATAGCTATCAGTATGATGCTATCGGACGTTTGGTTCAGTCTAGTTTAAACGGACAGGTTAAGTCTGCCTACGAGTATGATGCCTTTGGAAACAGAACAAGCCTAGTGGAAGACGATGTTAAGACATCATACACTTACGACATCTTAGATAGATTAACAGAAGTTAAAGAATTAAACAGTAATAGTCAGGCTATCGTAAAGACGTATGAATACGATAAGCGAGGAAATCAAACAAAAGAGTATGTAGATGGTCTCTTGCAAAAGACCTTTGCTTTTGATGCCACAAATATGCTTAAAGAAGCGGTAGACTCTAATCTGGGTACACTACAAAATGAGTACAATGGTCTTGGGTTTAGAGTGGCTAGTACGAAGCCTGATGAAAAGATAGAGTACTTATGTGACCTTTCAAGAGATTACTATAATCTTCTTGAACGAACAGTAAATGGAGAAACTGAAAGCTTCATCTATGATAACAACGTAGTAAGTATGTCAAAAGCAGGAAGAAACTATTATTACTTGCAGGATGAACTTGGCTCACCAATGTATCTTACAGGAACAGATGGAACTGCAGTATCATCATATGCCTTTGATGATTTTGGACGAAATATAGATACGCTAACTGGGCAGCCAAAGACTAACAATGCAAAACAAGGATACGCTAAGCAAGGAAATATCATCCAGCCATTTGCATTCACAGGCTACCAAGAAGATGAAATATCAGGCCTTAAGTTTGCTCAAGCAAGATTCTATGATGCAAAGACCGGAAGATTCCAGTCGGAGGATAACATAAAGGGATTTATATCTAGTCCATTTTCGTTGAATCATTATGGATATTGTTGGGGAAATTCAATAGGCCTAGTCGATAAGGATGGTAATTTACCGGATTGGGTTACAGATGCAGCGGACAAGATTGTAACATCTGTGACGGGAGTGGTTCATAAGTTATATGGTGAAACAACAACTTGGGTTGTTAACAAGGATACAGACACAGAGACATCAATTACTAGACATTTTGGTGGAGATCTTTTAGTGAAAAATATTCCGGAATCAGATGAGCAAAATGTCACCTATACTTTAAATGTGACTGCACCGATTCCAATGTATAATATAAATTTGACAACTAGTCTAACACTTGGAGCCGATATAAATGATTGTAAAGCAAGTGTGAGCGGAATCATTAAAGATGAGAAAAAAGAGAATTCCATTAGCACAAGTCAAAAATTATCTGGAGGATATGTTGTAAGTATTAATGGATTAAAAGAATATACATTGTGTGCAAATGAACTTAAACAAGAAGGTTTGGAAAAATATGGAATGAAATTCTTGCCAGACCATGAATATGAATATGTTATTAAGCATACAAAAGATAAAAAGTTGTCAGATGGGCAAAAAATGGCAGTTGCAGCAGGTGGGGTATTAATTGGAACAATAGCTACAATAGCCATTATAGTAGACAATTATTGGGGAGTTACAGCCGATGATACGGCTTTATCGTCAACAGCGGGTATGGTAAGCGGCGGCTGCGCATACATCGTCGGTGAATTAGCTCCTTATTGGGAACGTATTTTAGAAATAATTGAACAGCAGTTTCAAAATGGTGTAGTACCAGCGTGCACGGGATTATAGGAGGCTAAATGAAAATGAGATTTTTTAAGATTTTAAAAATTTTATCAATCACTTTAGCCGTTGTGATTGTTGTTATTATCGTGGCAGCGTTTTTAGTGATTGGTAAGAATGGTTTACCAGTAAAAGATGTTGAGCAAAGTATGAGTGTTACCATAACAACAAATGAATCGGACATTTATGGAGAGAATACAAAAGATAGTAGTAAGGAATATACCTACTATGACAATAAAGAGGATGCATTAAAAGATTTTAGCGCTATCAATGAAGATGAACCTTTTCATCCGGATGAACTCAAGTATATATATGAGTATGAGACTGATTCATTAGTACGGTTGTATTATATGGTTCCTGAAAAGAGTCATAGATGGCACATTATATGTTGCTATGATTTGTATATGGAAGATGGAAAGTATTCTCAGATTATAGATTATGATGAGAGACGAGTTGATATTGCTGAATCTGGAACGTCATACTATTACGATTTTGCCGATGCTACAGCAGAGTTCATTTGTTATGATTTTAATCCCATTGTTGATGATGAGAAATTTGTATACTGTGGATTCTGGGATAATAAAAAAGAAATAGAATCATTAACGGTTTGTGGGCAAAAAGTTGATACAATTAAAAGCTTAAAGTTTTCAGATGGTAAGTCTACATACATGTGGATTATAAAGCTTGATGACATCAAGCCGAAGATGCAGACAATTGAGGGTAAACTAACTTATGGAAAGATGGAAGAAGCGCTTGATATAAAATACATTCCTGTGAAACGGGAAAAGTAACGTTATTTATTAAGAATGTCGACCATACTATATTAGATGGCTGCGGTGGGAAGTTGGTTCTCCTTAATAATTACATTGAGAGATAACATATATGAAAATAATTAAAGGTGTAATATTAGCTATATTTTTGCTATTTATAATAATAACTGTAGTAGTTATTAAAGAGAACAAAAACAAACCAGTAACTAATGAAAAAATAGTTACGCGAAATACTAAAATAATACAGTATAGCGAAAAGATGGTTATGTCGGATGTTTTATCAGCCAAAGAAAGTGACATAAATTGGCATAATAATATTGATGAAGCATTTGAAGATGTAAACTTTGATACCTTTGATGATAAAGTTCTTTTAGCACAATTTGAGAATGATTATTTGGTCAGACGAATATACTATTCACCAAAGCAGAAGACTGGAAAAACAGCTATTTGTTTAGATGTCATTAAGGATAATGGATTGTATTCTGGTGCAGTATTTTATGGTGAAGTTATAATTAACCAATATGAAATAATAGATTATAAATATAATTGCAGCGATAATATTGCTGAGGGAATGTGGATTAATTATTTTAACATTATCCCATTTTATGAAAATCATGCAGTTGACTGTTTTGGTTTCTGGAACAATAAAGATGAGCTAAAGGATGTGACAATTGAAGGGCAGAACATTAAAGATTTTTATGAGCTAAATTATGATGATGGCACCTCGTATGTCATGTGGAAACTTAGTTTAGATGACGTGCAGGATAAACTAAAAGCAATAGAAGGAGATGTAACTCCTAGTTTGATTATAAAAACACTAGATATAAAAACAAAAAATAAAGATTAAATGTTAATAAGGATGTTTAACTATGGCAAAAGATATTTTTATTGATACCGAAGTTTTTACAGAAATTGAACAAGGGATTATTTCCACGGCAGAAATCTGCAAATTAGAGGAAGCTGAGGTTGGCGATGCAAGGCTGGTTGGTGGAACCAATATTATGTCTGCATTAAAGGGCAGTTCTATGGAACTTAATGAACTTATGGATAAATACAAAGGTCACTCCATGGATGTTTTACCACAGTCTTTGGACAATATAAAGCAATCACATATTAACGCTGATAAGAGCGCAGCGAATGCCATAGGGCATATGTTTAAGTAGGAGAGAAATAATGGCAAAGAATAGTAGTATGGCTGGAGAATACCGAGCAGAGATTGAAAGGCTCAGGATTCAAATTGATAACTATCAGAGGATGATAGGCGAATTAAATAGTAGAGCCGGAAGAATAGCTGAGGAGCAGAGAAATTTATCTGCTGTTAATAACAGTGAGCGAATATACGACTGCACATGTTCAGGTACTTGGAAAGGTGCAACTAATTATCAGATGCAAAATTTTCAAGAAGATATGACAAGTAAGGTTTCTGACAGGATATCATCAGTTGATTCATTACTTGGTGATATAAACCGCGCAGTACGTCGTTTGCAGGATTTGATTGATGATCGTAGGCGAGCCATGAGCCGACTGCAGAGTATGATTTAATCGTAGAATAGCTTGCGTAAAATCTTTTTTTGCCACTAATTCACAGGGATTTCTTTTACACGATTCCTGAACACAAATTTACGATGTTTTTATATTTAATAAGATTGAATGCTAATGTAATAAGTGATAAAATTTGATGTAATTGATAATAATTTAACGAGCGGAGGTTAATATGGATTTTCAAGCAGAATATAAGAAAAAACTTACTACCGCAGCAGAGGCTGTCAAGGTAGTAAAGAGTGGAGATTGGGTAGACTACGGTTGGTGTACAGGTACACCTGATGTACTTGATAAGGCTTTAGCTGCACGTACAGATGAGCTTAAAGATGTCAAGGTTCGTGGTGGTATCATCATGAAGCTTCCAGCTATCTTCGAGCGTGAGGATGCAGCAGAGCACTTCACATGGAATTCTTGGCATATGGGTGGTATCGAAAGAAAGCTTATAGCTAAGGGCTGCTCTTTCTATGCACCTATCAGATATTCAGAGCTTCCTAGATACTATCGTGAGCACATCGAGCCAAACGATGTCCTTATGATTATGGTTGCGCCAATGGACAATCATGGTTTCTTCAACTTTGGTCCTAATGCTTCACATCTTATGGCTGCAGTTGAAAAGTCTAAGCATATAATTGTTGAGGTTAACAAGAACATGCCTCGTTGCCTTGGCGGTTTTGAAGAGGGCGTACACATTTCAAAGGTTGATGCTATCGTAGAGGGGGATAACCCAGCATTACTTGAGATGGGTGGCGGCGGAGCTCCTACAGATGTAGATAGAGCAGTTGCTAAGCTCATTGTTGAGGAGATTCCAAATGGTGCTTGCTTACAGCTTGGTATCGGTGGTATGCCAAACACAGTTGGTGCAATGATTGCTGAGTCAGATCTTAAGGATCTTGGTGTTCATACTGAGATGTATGTTGATGCATTTGTTGATATTGCAAAGGCTGGCAAGATTACTGGTGCCAAGAAAAATATCGACAGATTCCGCCAGACATATGCATTTGGTGCAGGTACTAAGAAGATGTACGATTACATGGATGAGAATCCAGAGCTTATGAGTGCACCTGTTGATTATACAAACGATATCCGTCAGATTTCTGCTTTAGATAATTTCATTTCAATAAACAATGCAGTTGATGTAGATTTATTTGGTCAGATTAATGCTGAGTCAGCTGGAACAAAGCACATCTCTGGTGCAGGCGGACAGCTTGATTTCGTTCTTGGTGCTTATCTTTCAAATGGTGGAAAGAGCTTTGTATGCCTTTCATCTACATTTACAACTAAGGATGGCACAGTCAAGAGCCGTATCCGTCCAACACTTGCAGAGGGCTCTATCGTAACAGATACACGTTCTAACACACATTATCTTGTTACAGAGTATGGCAAGGTTTGTCTCAAGGGTCTTTCTACATGGGAGCGCGCAGAGAAGATTATCGGAATTGCACATCCAGACTTTAGAGATGAGCTTATCAAGGAAGCTGAGGCTATGAATATTTGGAGACGTTCAAATAAATAGAGCAATATTTTCTTTCAGAAAATATTGGTCAGGTACGAAGACTATACAAAAGCCCAATATTGTTGGGCTTTTGTTATTGCTTTATAGGATTTATCTGGAGTATACTAAACATAAATAATCTAAGAAGTTGGAGGTAATGTTATGTCAGAAAGAAAAAAATACGCTCTTCTCGCTATTGTTGGGTTGGTTATAATTTGTATTAGTCAGACATCTGCAATAAAAGAGTTTATTCAGGGAATACTTCTCGGTTTTGCTCTTGTTATTGAGCTTTTCTCTATTTACAAGTTATCTAAGGAAGACAAATCACCAACACAGGAGTAACGCAAATGGATTACAAGTTTGCCACACTAGAGGACATAGAAGTTTTGACATCATCGAGGGTAGAGGTGTTGCGAGCAGCTAATAAGCTTAGCGACTCAGTTGATATGAGTCAAGTTGAAAAGGAGTCATTTGAGTATTATAAGAAGGCATTGGCAGACGGCAGTCATGTGGCTATTTTAGTTATGGATGGAGATGTGGTTGTTGGTGCCGGTGGTATAAGCTACTATACCGTTATGCCTACATTTCATAATCCTACTGGCAAGAAGGCATATGTTATGAATATGTACACTAGGCCAGATTACAGAAGGCAGGGAATCGCCATGAAGACCTTGGACTTATTAATTAAGGATGCTAAGGAAAAGGGGATTCAAGAGATTACCTTGGAGGCTACTGATATGGGTAAGCCTTTATATGAAAAATACGGATTTACGATAATGAAATCCGAGATGGAGCTTATTTAGAAAAAATGCAGACTAATGAGTAAACTCTCATCAGTCTGCTTTTTTTACCTGAGTTCTGAGTATCCAAAACTATTTACGATTGCATCAATAGGTACTCCCTGTTTGCAAAGTGGGCAATCATGGAGTGGATATGATTGGTAGTTTGGAATATCTTCTTCAGTGAAAACGCTAATAACAGGAATCTCACCTACCTGACGGACTGCGGAAAAGATTGCGCAGGCTCCGCTGATTTTGGCTCCGTAGTATCTAACGCAATCAGCTAAACTTTGAAGTGTGCGACCGGTACTTAATGAACCAAATAATAAAAGTACATTTTTGTCGCGTACTGTAAGTTGCATATTATCACGGAAAATACTTTGGCCGGTGGATGTGAGTTCTGGTGAAGTTACATAGATAGTTTTATGTTGATTGTAGTTGGCAACGCCTGCTTTGGTAAGCTCCATAGCAAGGAATGTTCCTACAACCTCCATATCATCGGCACATACGATTGTATCTACTGGAGTTGATACAGAATAGTGCATAGCTAAAAGCTGTGCTACACCTTGCGCCTCATTACAACGAGTTTTCATTGTACCAATTTCCATATAGTTAGTGATATGGGAATGGTTGGTTGCAAAGTGTCCTGGAATGATTTTTAAAGCAACGTCGGAGTTCAAAGGTGCTGGAATCTTTGTATAGTCTTTTAGCATATATATCCCCTTTCTACATTTAAATTCACATAGCTAAATAAAAATCCTTCTCTTTGATAATTCAAGTATATCACAGCTTACAATAAAATATTATAAAATTTCACGACATTTTACAAAAAGAGGTGTATGTTATCAGAATTATCTGATACTTAAAAAGGGGTATAGCTAATCTTCGTTTTCAGGGGATGGGGTTATGTCCATAATGTCTCTAGCTGTTCCTTTCCAATGAGTACCGTAATATTTTTCGCGGTATTTTTTTGGAGTAAGGCCAGTTTCCTTTTGGAAAAGCTGACAGAAATGAGACTGGGAAGTAAATGAAAAATAATTTGCAATCTCTACTAATGAATAATCGCTGTATCTTAATAGATTTTTGGAAGCCTCTAGCTTAGCTGTGCGAATATAATCGCTTGTAGAGGTGCCAAGCTCTTCTTTGAAAAGTCTAGATATATAGCTGGCAGAGTTGCTAGTGTAGGCAGCCAAATCCTTGACAGTGATTCGTTCCTTTAAATGAGAATATATGTAGTTGAGACATTCAGTCATAGGACGTGAGAGATTGGCGCTTCGATGAAGCACAATCATTTTGTTGGTGTAGTCCAAGACCATTTTGTCATGAACAGCTTCTAATTCTTCAAGGGTATCTATATCATCTAGCTGCTGAATATAAAAGTCGCTAAGTCTATAGGCCTTTTCCATTTCCATTCCGTTATCTACACAAAGTCTTGTGATAAGAGCAACAGAAATAACAAAGTGATATTTGAAACTCTGAACTAAATCTCTCGATAGTCTACCTATACCATTGGAATTTAAAAATTCATGATTGGCAATATTTTCTTGTATTGCTTCAAGATTGCCCTCTGCAACGTGACGATAGAAAAGCAATTCTCTATTCTGATGATTATGATTTTGGGATTCGACGTCGTCGTGCTGATATGTAACCCAATCTTTTTTCTGCTTCATTGTGGCCTCCTGAAAGATAGCAAGCTAATAACTGGCTAGAAAAATATACGCCCCAAACAATTATCAAAACAATAGCATGGATTTTATATTTTATCAATGAATTTGATATAGAAAAAACACCCTAAAAATTAATATATAAAACGTTTAAGGGAGACACCCGAAATTTTTTTCTAAAGGAGGAAAAAGTATTGAAAAAAAGAGTAGTTAGTCTTGCGCTTGTCCTTTCTATGGTGGCAGGACTTACCGCTTGTGGGGGCAACTCAACAGGGGAAGGCGGTAAAGAAGCTGCAACTAGCAGCTACGTTAGCTCAGAGGAAGAGGGCAAGGTAATTAATATTTACTGCTGGAATGACGAGTTTAGAACAAGAGTGGAGGCAGTATATGATCAGGTTGATCACACATCAGATGATGGTACTGTCACATATCTTAAGGATGGATGTGAGATTCACTGGACAGTAAATCCTAATCAGGATGGTGTATATCAGAAGAAGTTGGATGAGGCTCTTTTGAATCAGGCTGATGCAAAGGCTGACGACAAGGTAGATATGTTCCTTTCAGAGACCGACTATGTTGTTAAGTATACAGACGCTCAGACAGATATTGCAATTCCACTTACTGAGCTTGGAATAGATCCACACACAGATTTAGCTGATCAGTACGACTTTACTAAGACAGTAGCTTCAGATGCAAATGGTGTACAGAGAGGCTCTACATGGCAGGCATGCCCATGTCTTTTCGTTTATCGAAGGGACATAGCACTTGATGTATTTGGAACAGATGATCCAGATGAGATTCATGCAAAGGTAGCTGATTGGGCTACAATGAAGGCTTCAGGCAAGGAACTTAAGGATAAAGGATACTTTACACTTGCAACATCTGCAGATACATTCAGAGCTTATGGAAACAGCATTTCTGCTCCATGGGTAGAGGAAGGTAGCACAGAAATCAACGTAGACCCTCAGATTATTAACTGGATTAATGACTCTAAGGAGTGGATGGACGAAGGTCTTATTGACAAGAGCATCAAAGGTCAGTGGAATGATGACTGGAACAAGGCTATGAGTTCTGAGTCTAAGGTATTTGGTTTCCTATTTCCAGCATGGGGCATCGATTTCGTGCTTAATCCAAACTGGGATGGCGAAGCTAGTTCATGGGCTGTAACAGATGGTCCTCAGGCGTTTAACTGGGGTGGTTCTTTCGTACACGGATGCGCAGGAACAGATAACGCAGCTCACGTAAAGGACATCATGCTTGCAGTAACAGCAAACAGGGATAACCTTATGAAGATTACAAAGGATTATCTTGATTTTACAAATACACAGTCCGGTATGAAGAAAATTGCAGAGGATGAGAGCTTTGGTGCAGAATTCCTTGGTGGAGAAAATCCATTCAAGTATTTCCAGCCAGCTGCTTCATCTATCAAGATGACAACACTTTCACCTTACGATCAAGGTTGCGTAGAGCTTATTCAGAATTCATTTAATGATTACTTCCAGGGTCAGGTTGACTTTGAGACAGCTAAGGGTAACTTCGAGAGAGCAATCAAGGAAAGATACCCAGAAATCACAGTTGTTAACTGGCCATAAAAGTTACTATTCATAGCTTATAATCATCAATCATTTAAAAGCAGAAGCTCCAACTGCCAAGTAAAGATTTCTTTACCTATATGGGAAACACCTTTGTGCTTTGGATGATTGGATTTGTTCCACAGATAGTAATTGCACTTCTTCTTATATCTGTTGCTGTCAAAGTTTATAATTGCAGGTGTGGCCCTAGGTGGAGTAAAAGAATAGATTAGCTCTCCTTTGGAATTACACAAACCGAGCACATGAAATCATCATCTGCCCAGGTCTCAATTACAGAATTAATAGGAGCCTCCAAGGTGTTTATGGAACAAAGGTCTGCGGCAAGACCTAGACCTAGGCACTTTGTGTAGGCTTCTTTTTTAGTCCAGATTTGGTAAAAGGCGGTGGACTTTGCTTCGCCAGAAAAGCTGTTTACATACTCAATCTCGGAAGGATGAAATACCAAACGCATAACATCATATGGGGGTTCAGCGATTTTTTCTATGTCCACACCAATGGATTTATCTGTAGTGATACCTGCTATAACAGCACCCTTAGTGTGGGAAAAATTAAAATCAATAGCTGCGGCGTTAGGGTGGCAACTAGTATTTAAAACTGGCTTATGGTTTTCTTGATAATCAAAAATCAAATCACTGTTGCTACATTCAAGTAATCTTGTGATTCCAAGACGAGAAAGAAGAGCAGCATAAAGCGAATTGACCTTATCAGAATCAAACTTGTAGCGGTCAATCTTTATTTGCCTTTCAGGTGACACGTATTTTAGTAGCTTGTCGTGCTCTGGCAGCCAGGTTTTGGATGTGTTTTTCATTAAATAGATTTTTTCGTTCATTGAAGGTACGCTTTAAGTCTTTCTAGATTTTCAACAGCTGCAACTCTGCCTAAATCGTATACACGTTGCAGCTCCTCTGGATTCTTTTCTGTGGCTCCAATTTCAAGTGGAGCGGTAGGGCGGATAACGAATACATCGCCAGCTTGCTCCCTGTTTCTAATGTATTCCTTTTGCTTATTATACATTAGGTGGCGGTTTGCCATAGTTTTAATCATATTTTTGTACTTGCCAAGCTTTAGCTTGATTAAGCCCATATACTTCTGAGGCTTTTTAACATAGTCCTTTGGCTGAGTCTCTATGACAAGAATTTTGTCGCAGCCTTGAGTTTCCATAAATTCAAGTGGAATTGAATCGCTCATACCTCCGTCTAAATATAGCCCATCTTTAATCGAAACTGGGCGAGAGACTACAGGCATAGAAGCTGAAGCTCTAATCCATTTGATATCCTCACCGTCAGGACTATCAGAAGGATTGTCGCATTTATGATATACCGCATTTCCGGTATTGATATCTGTGGCAACACAGTAGAAATCCATTGGATTGTTATAAAAGGTTTTGGTGTCCCACACATCTAGCTCATAAGGCAAGGTGTCGTAGCAGAAAGGAACGTTGTAAATGTCGCCAGTCTTAATCAGTGAGCCAAGGCTTGCATAGCGCTTGTCGTTGCAATACTTCTTGTTGTATCTAAGGGGGCGGCCAATCTGCTTAGACTTGATATTAACCCCAAAGGTTGCGCCGGCAGAAACACCTACACCGCAGTCAAACTCAATATTGTTTTCCATCAATACATCTATAACACCACAGGTGAACATGCCTCGCATTGCACCACCTTCCATTACTAATCCCTTTTTCATATCGCCTCCGTACAGAACTTTTTTTGTATTTGTAATGATTAATCATACATACAAAAAATAGTAGCATAAATTGAGCCATAACACTATAACAAGGTAAGTGTAATAGTGGGAGATTGCTCAGACACACTATATTTAAAGTGGATTCCCCTATAAAGGTATATGAACCTTAGTTGCCTGATTTGTGGAATGAATCTAGTGGAATAGAAAATGAGTTTTGAAAGATATGGGCAGACCGAGCCATGGACGGCGAGGTCAAGGAAAGTTGAACATGGATGTGAATCTTGACTGGT
>Ga0129307_1002346_pt1 | contig 15279 bp, 9 predicted proteins | sample P1105metagenome_FD_94437 | JGI IMG/M metagenome (GOLD analysis project Ga0129307, IMG submission 94437) | Capybara group fecal microbial communities from Wisconsin, USA - P1105 metagenome | ecosystem: Host-associated > Mammals > Digestive system > Large intestine > Fecal | place: USA: Wisconsin... | reverse complement strand
TAATTCAGTAAATTCTTCATTTACTTTTCCATAATTATCTGGCCATGACATATATCCTGATGCAGTTACTTTATCATCACCTACATATAGACTAAAGTAAAATGATTCTCCATCAAGAACATTGCTATCATGTTCACTAAATCCATCCCATGAAGATACATTATAAGTATCTATAATTCTAAAGATACTATATATAGTATTTTTATCTACTTCTAATTCTATTATTTCATCTTCAGTTTTAAATTTTTCTTTTATAGTTGCGATATATTTATCATCCTTTTTTTCTATTTCATATATTTCTTGTGAATTAGCAATATCTCCACCATTAGAATAAGAAAAAGTCATTGATTTAAAATCATTAATATTAAAATCTTTTACTTTATATAAGTCTCCAATCATACTATCAAATACTCCTTTTACTTCAGAATAATTCTTTGGCCATTTCATATATCCTGATGCTTCTATCCAATTATCATCTTTATTTTGTATAGATAAAGAAAATGAATCACCATCTAATACATTTTTATCTGATTTTTTAAATCCATCCCATGAAGTAATATTATATTTATTTAATTCATTAACTAGTTTTTCCATAGTCTTTTTATCTATACTTACTTTTTTAGCAGCATCATCTGCTACTCTATCAGGTTTTATTGTAGCAACATATCCATCTTTTTCTAAGTCTATATCATATTGAACATTTGCATACATCATATTACCAGTAGAATAAGAAAAATGTATATGTTTAATGTTATCTTTTGTTAATACTACTTTCTTTCTTGTTAAATAAAATACAATTACAGAAATAAGAGTTATTATTAATAAAATTAAAATAACTATCACAATCCATTTATTCTTCATAATTTAAACCTTTCATAAATTCTATAGCTTTTTCTAGTACTTCTCTTTCTTCTTTATGAGTAATAGTTTTTATTGCTTCAGATTTATTAATAAAGAATACATCACTAGTTTCTTCTTCTTGTGGTTTTAAATCTTTTGTTAAAGCTTTACCAACAAAGAATACAACTTCTTTCATGACTCCTGGTTTAGGACTATATTCTATTGGTTCTCTAAAACCTGGGATTATCTTTGCATCACAATTAGTTTCTTCTTTTACTTCTCTAATTGCAGTTTCTTCTTCAGTTTCTCCTTTTTCTACATGACCTTTTGGCATCCCATAATGTCCTAGATTATGAAATACTAGAAGAACTTTATCTTCATCAAATACTACTATTCCACATGATTTTTCTTTCATTATAACACCTCCTATTGTTTTAATAAGTCACTAGTTGAATAACCATCTTTCATAAAATACATAGTCATAGTAAAATCATTTTTCTTTTTCATTATAGATATATCACTAAATTCTTCATAATCAGTTCTATCTTTTGGTATAGTAACACCTTTTTTAGGTTTATCATTAACTATATCACCCTCTATAATTTTATACCATCCTTCATCAGTTAATTTACCATCTTTATATATTTTTATCTTCGTTCCTTCAAAAATAACTTTATATTCTTTTCCAAAATGAGTACCTTTCCAAGTACCTTGTACATATTCTTTTGTCGCATCATTATATAGTTCTACATTAGATCCTTCTGATGTAAAATCATATCCATTTTCTATAGCGTTTTTATGAAATAAATTATATATTTCATCTTCTGCTTCTTTAGTTATTACTCTTGTTTGATTATCGTATTTATAAATCTTTTCTTTTGATTTATATGTTACTTTTATAGTTGTACTTATATAAGGATCTAAACCTGCGACTTCATGTTCATAACCATTATTAATACTTATATTATATTTATCTATTATTTCTTGTAATTCCTTTAGAATAGTATTAGTTTTAGAAATATATTCTAATTTAAAATATGTCCCATCTCTATAATATGAATTACCACCTTTTGAGTTAATATGTAATCCATCATCTTCTAAATTGCATATCACTTTAAAATTTCCACAGGTATATTCAAAAGATATAATTTCTTTTGATGTTATTTTTTCTTTATATCCTCTTAGTCTTCTTTCTTTAGTTGTGCCACCATCTATTACTTCTGTTCTTTTTTTAAATAAATTTAATCCCAAAATAATACCTCCCAATATGAGTATCAAAACCAAGGTAATTATAATTAATATTATTATCTTCTTTTTTGTCATAATATATCTCCTAATATAATTTTACCAAAAAAAATAATAGTATATCAACTATTATTTTTTATTCTATACATGCATTAACAAGCATCATAATAGATAACAAATCATTTTCACTAGCTTTTTCTACAAATTTAAATTTTAAATAATTCTTCTAAATCAATTTTTTTCTTTTTTGGAATAGTAATTAATATTTTATCATCAGTTTGTTCTAATACAAGAATATCATTTTCTTTTAGATTTAAAGATTTTATAATATTAGGAATTCTTATTCCTATGGAATTACCCCATTTTTGAAGTCTAACTTCCATATATATCACTTCTATTCAAAATATATACATTGTTTATACTTTTTGTAAATAAAAATCTCTTATTTCTAAGAGATTTTTATTAGTTAGTAAATGTCATAGAGCCATCTATGGGAAGGTTTTCATAATTAGCATCTGTTAAATTAATTGTTCTTTGTGCACCTTGTGGATTTTGTATTTCTAATGTTTCAGTACTTGCGGTCATAGTTGTACTTTGAACACTTGAATCAAATTCGTGATCTCCATCAGAAGCAGTTTGTTTAAAGTAGATAGTTGGTGCGTTAGTAGAATCAAATGGCATATTGTTAAATACTGCATCACCATTTGAATCACTTGTTACTGGAGAACCATATTCTGTACCAGATGAATCAGTTCTAATAAATGTTGCGCCAACTATAGGAGTACCAGAACTTGTTCCATCTTCTGTTACATGAAGTGTTAAAGTACCTGAAGCAGCTATAGTAAATGCATAAGTATTAGTTCCTTCTTCTATTGTTATAGATGCAGGATTAATACTCGAGTTATCATATCCATTAACTTCTGCAGTTACAGAATAAGTATCATTAATTAAATTAGCAGTACCTGTACCATTTGTAATAATTACTGATTTTGCCATAATAATAATTCACCCCTTTCAATTGGCAGATTATAGTAATAATCTGTTAATAAAAAAGTGATAGTATTATTATCGTTTGTTACTAAACTAAATCTATAAGTATTATTACAATTAACAAAGAAACTTGTTACTAATTTTGTATTATTTGTTACAGCTTTTATCCTATATACATTACATTCTTCTAAACATAATTCTATTTCATGATTACAAGTTACACCGTTAAATACTAAATTATTATTGCAATCATAAATATAAATATATGCTTCATAAAAACCTAAACCATTAAATATTAGTTTTATTTTTTTCATTTCTATCACCTTTCAATTTATACTATTCAAAAATTAAAAAGTTAATCATTTCATTTAACCAAAAAAAAGTTATGATTAATTTGAATTAATCATAACTCCTCTAAATTGATTTATTAATGCTATATCAGTTTGTCTATCTGTTGATCCTTGTAAAAACCATTCATATACCCCACCATCATCATCTATAGAATCTCTCATATAACAGAACTTTTCAGTTTTACTTACTGAAGAATTAGGATCTTCGCAATATTGTCTAGTTCTATTATATAATCCATAGAAATATGATAATTCATAGTCTTCGTACATTTCTTCTCTAGGTACCCCTAAAAGTCCTTCTAGAATATAAGCAAGTGTACCAGTTCTATCTGTACCTATTCTACAGTGGAAATATATATCTTTTCCATCTATAACATCTTGCATAGCTTCTATTGCCATGTTTCTTGCTAAATCATAGTTAGTTCTTTGTGTTTCAAAATCAATTTGATAATGTTTAATTTCTCTATGTTTAAAGTCTTCCATTTGTGCTTCTGTAGATGGTATTTCAGAAGACGCTCTTAAATCTATTTCTTCATCAACACCAAGTTTCTTTAATGCTTTAGGATTATTAGTATCATTATATAATCTTTCACCTCTAAATATTTTTCCATATTTTAAAGTTCCATCTATAGTGCCATCATTATTAGTATCAACAGGTAAACCTCCAAGATCTCTTAAGTTACCTACTCCACTTGTTCCTTCAACATTAAGTATTCTTCTATTACCAGAAGCTTTAACATAACCATGAACTGTACTATCTCCATCTAATTCCCAATAATAAGTTTCTCCAGGAATCATATTATAGATAGTTCCGTCACTAGTTATTGTTACATAGTCAACTAAATCACCTTTTACTTTAGTATTTTCATCTGATGTATATAGTAATATTCCAGAAATACCAGTTTCATATCCTTTTGGTTTATCACATTTAGTAGTTCCACCAGTACATGTATTTTCTCTACAAATACAATTATTATTATTGAAATTAGCATCCATATTAGCTTTAAATGTAGTTTCATCACTACTCCATAACGCTATTTTATTAAAGTATTCATTCATAGCATCATTATTCATATTAAAACTATGAATAGTATCAGAAGCTTCATAATGCCATCTTGCTACATAAGTTTTTGGTCCATCTGGAATAGTATTTTCATCTACTAATGTATTTCCATCATACCAACCATCAAAAGTATAAATACTTTTAGTTGGAGTCGGAAGAGTTCCTACTCTGTCACCTACATCAACTGATATATATGTAGGATTTACTTCTCCTCCATTTGGATCTAAAGTAATCTTATATTTAGCTGTTCCAATAGTATAATATAATCTATTAAAACCATCAGCCGAATCATTTACTTTAGTAGCATTATCTTCTATAGAAGTAATTTTAGATTCATTATTAACAGCCGCTGTTTTACCCATTATCATACCATCATATAATGAGAAATTAGCATTAGCATAAATACCACCTTGATCAGCTTGCATAACTATTGATTCTGTATCATATATGCCATCTTTTGCACCTATAGTTACTGTTCCAGCTTCTATAGATAAAGCATAAGAAGTGTTATCATTTCTATTATTGATAATTGTACCACCTAATATAGTCATAGTACCACTAACATTTTGAACAGTTCCTCTTTTTCTACCACCTGTTGATGTCCATAATGCATTAGAAGTAATATACATATTTTCACCAATTACAACTGTACCACCTTTATTATAAATGGCTGCTCTTCCGTTTGATCCTGTTGCAGTTTGTTCAACTCTAGTATTGTTTATATATAAATTTCCATTTGTTTCAATATCTATTGCTCCATTAGAAGAACCACATTTAACTGTTCCGTTTTTTACTTCTAATGATGTCTTTGTTCTAATAGTTTGTGTTGTATTATTAGTTATTGTATGTCCATTTAAATCTAATACAATATTTTTTTCAGTATTTTTATCGTACAAATCAATATATGAACTCATTGTAACATCTTTTAATACTTTAACTGTCTTAGTAGTTTCAGTATTATCATCAATAGCATCTTGAATACTAGTAAAGAATCTATTATTAACTTCCGCTACTGCATCCTCTGGTATCCATTTAGCATAGAATGTCTTATTATTATCTATTATAGTATTTGGAGTTACTTCTACAGAATAATTTGTATTAGTAAACCATCCGCCAAATACATAGTCTGTTTTAGTAGTTGTTGGAAGAGGTCCTATTGCTGTATTTTTAGGAACTAACATATCCGAAACAGGTTCTCCACCTTGTTCATCAAATGATACTGTATAATCTGTTACTACTGCTCCTACTTCAACATCTACTGTTTTTGTTGTTCCTGAACTTAAACCTGTTATTGTAATAGTAGTTATTCCTTCAGATAAAGCTGTTATAACGCCATCACTATCAACTGAAGCAATAGTAGGATTATTTGAAGTAAATGTGAATGCTTCTAATTCAGATACATTATTAATAATAATATCATCTGATTCACCTATTCCTAATACAAATGAATTTTTAGCTAAATCAGCTTCACTTACTGGAATAATCCAATGAGCATAATAAGTATTATATCCATCTGGTTTTGTATTTTCATCTATCTTATGTGTGAATGAAGATTCTTTATACCAACCATCAAATGTATAATCTGATTTTACTGGCGTTGGTAATGTACCAATTGCTGTTCCTTTAATAACTCTTGCATATTCAGCAGGTATTGTTCCACCATTAGGTTCAAACTTAATAATATAATCATCTTCTATTAAGTTTAGAGGAACTTCTATAACTGGTCTTACACAGTTATTACTTCCACTATCAGCAGTTTCTATATTTCTACTATCATTACGATATCTATATCTTGTTCCTTCTTCAGTTTCTTTAACCCATGAAGTTGATCTTGAATATAATCCTGAATACTTAGAATTTTCAAATAAGAAATATACATCCTCTAATGCACCTGTACTAGTTAAATTAGTTTTACCAGAAGTCTCTTTTAAATCATCTACTGTTATTAATCTTGCTGCATATCCGTCAAATGTTACTGGTAAATTATTCCATTGACTAGTTGTTGGTAATTTTGTAAGAGCCACATCATAATTATAATTAAGATTATTATTAATAGGATCTGTTCCATTAAAGTTATGATTTGATATTAGAACGGCTTTATCATCTACTGTTCTTACATAATAGAATCTTTCATTAAATCCATTTCCATCAACATCACAATCTAATGCATCTCCTGAATTAAATGTATCTGAATTAACTATATTACCATATGTAATTGTATCTCCTGTATGGAATTTAGATGCGGAACATCCTGATGATCCAGTTAAATTACATGTTTCAGTATTAAGTGATATAGCTTTTCTACAAATCATACCAGACCATTTAGCATGTAATTCTACATCATCATCTGGGGCAAATGTTTCATCTATAGGATTAGTATCTGTTATATTAACAAACCATCCAACAAATACACTTCCTGGTTTTTCAGTTGTTGGTAGAGTTCCTATTTGATCTCCTCTTAGGATTTCCATAGGCGCTACTGCTGAACCACCATCAGTATCAAATGTAATTGTAATTTTATCTTCTTCCCATTGTGCGTATAATGTTACTACTCCTGAAGTTGCTAAGTTGCTAACTACTTCTTTATCAGAATAAGAAGTTCCACTTCCATCTGCTTTTGTATTCCATTCTTTAAACTTATATGTTGGTTTAATAAATGCATTTTCTGTTAATGCCTTAGATTCATTATATTCAAATTCTTGATTAGACATTGTTCCAGTCGCTAATGAATCATTTTTATCAAACTTAACTTCATATGTATTAATTGTATAAATTAAAGATAATGTTGTATCTTCTGTTATTTCAAATTTCTTAGTGTAATTTGTATCATTATCACTCCATTTAAATGAATATCCTTCTCTTGTTTTTGCTGTTACAGATATTTCTGTTTCAAATGGATAATTACCATTTGCTGTAGAACCAGTTTCTACATATGTTCTATCTGTTATATTAAATGTATATTCTTCTCTTTCATATGTATATTCAACTGATGCTTGTCCATTTCCAGTAATTGTTATAGTTGTTTCTGTCGGATCAATAAATCCATCTTTATGTTTAATTGGCGCTGGAATTGTTGTATCTGTTGTTCCAGTTCCATTTACTATTTCATCTTCTGTTGTTCCATTTAAGTTTTTATATTTATGTATTATCTTATATGGAGTATTTGTTTTAGGACTATAAGTAGGCCCAACTGTTTTATTACCGGTTAAAGTAATTTCTCTTGGATTAGTATCTACTCCATCATCCCAACCATTAAATGTATAACCTTCTCTTGGATTAGCAGTTAAAGTAATAACAGTTTCAAATGGATAATTTCCACTTACATGTGAACTTGTTACATATTCTGGATCAGTTATATTAAAACTATATTCTTCTCTTTCATAGATATATGTATGAGAAGCTTCTCCATCTGGAGTAATAGTTATAGTTGTTTCTACTGGATCAACAAATCCATCTTTATGAATTATACTAGCTGTTACTGTAGAACCGGTAGTTCCTGTTTCAGTTACTGTTACATCTTCTGTTGTACCATCTAAGTTTTTATATTTATGAATAACTTTATAAGTTGTATTTGGACTTTCTGAATAGTGAGCAACAAAATCTAAATCTCCAGTTGAATTACTTATCGTTACTGTAGTATGAAGAGTATCCATATTAGTACCAGTCCATCCACTAAAATTATAACCTGTTTTCTTTGGATTATTTAGTGTTATGTTATCTTCTACTGTATATTTACTTGGATTAGTTTTTCCTGTTTCTAGTTCTCCACCATCTAAATTATAAGTAATGTTATATTCTATTAAACTATATTTAGCTTTTATAGTTATATCATCTTTTACTGGTTTAGTGAAATCATATTCTTCATCATCTTTAAACCAACCTAAGAAGTTATATCCATCTTTTATTGGATCTGCTGGTTTAGTAACAGTTCCTTCATAAGGAATAGTTCTTTCTTCTTTTTCACCATTTACATCTATTGTTACAAGCAATTTATCATGAAATTTAATTGATTCTTTAAACAAGAAATCATAATTAAGAGTAGCTGCTTTTGTTATAAATGGAATCATTAACATTAATACTAATAATGATTTATTAATCTTTTTATTTTTTCTTACAGTTAATATTATTAAACCAAGTAATGAAGTAATTCCTGTAACTATATATATTCCAATGTCATCACCTGTTATTGGGTTTATAATAATATCTATATCTTTATCTTCTTCTTTACCATCTTCATCTATTAGAGTGATAGTAAACTTAACATTATTAGTAACATCTCTTTTATTCATATTTGTTACTTCAGATATATAAGTGGATTTAATTAATAATTCCTTTTCTTCGTTCGAATTAAATGCTTCATTTTCATGTTTATCATATTCGTATAATAAGTTTCCATTAGTATTATTATCAGTAATTGTTTTAATAGTATATTTTTTAGAATCATTATTTTTAATTGTTAATCTAAATGTTACATAATCATTTAGTTTATGGTAAATAACATTAGTTTTAATACTACTACTATTAAATTCAGATATTGATGCTTCTACTGTTTCTGATTTATCACTAATAGCAGCGCTAGTAACCTTAATAGCGTCAATACCTGCAAGTACCCTTCCTATATTAAAAATAGAAAATAATAACATAGCAATAGAAACAATTATTAATAGTTTTCTTACTCTTTTCATACTATATTACTCCTTATTATACTATACAATTAATTGTACCATTTTTTTCTTAAAATATAAAGTTTTTTACATTAAAAAATAAATAAAATAACTCATTATTATTATCGACAAAAAATGATAAAAAATACCAAAAAAAAAATCAATTTTTTTAAAAATTGATTAATTTATCTAATTCTTTTGTATTAGATTTTGGTTCTTTTAATATAACAATATCTGAATTATAATTCTTCTTTATAAATTCACTAGCTCTTCCTGCTTCTCCACCCGCACTATATAAGACAAATTTAATTTTTTTATTAGTTAGATCTATTTTATCTAATACTGAATTGATTGGTGAAGATACGCTATCCATCCAAATTGGACTTCCTATAACTACTTCATCATAGCTAGATATATCGTTATTAAAATCTATTAGTTTATCTTTTTTATTAAAAACTATTCTAGATCCTCCATACATCATTAAAAAGAACTTACTTTTAGGATATTTAACTTTACTAATTACTTTTCTAATATCATATCCTTTTTCTTTAAATACATCTGATACTTTATCTCCATTACCAGTCATACTATAATATATAAATATTTTTTTCATAATACCTCCAAAAAAAAATAGTCCTAAGACTATTTTTTAAAACCACATTCTAAATTAACTTCGATTTTGTAATCAGTTTTTCCATATGGTTTTTTAGGAAAAATAGTAACTACAGATTTTTCACCGTCACATTTTTTCTTAGTTTTGCTGTTAACCATAGAATCAACTAGTTTCTTATCAATTTTACTAAATTTAGAAATATTTTCTAAGTTAACTTTTATTCCAGTTTTTTCAAATCTTTTAACGAAGTCTTTAACATCTTTTTGTGATTTTGCTTGACTTGGATAATAATAATCTTCATAGAAACTTTTTCCAAGTTTTTCTAAATTCCCTTTTAATTCTTTTTCATTACTTCCACAGCCAGTTAATAACATAACTCCCATGAATAAAACTAAAACTAATGCAAACTTCTTTTTCATATATCCTCCTATAAGTTGATTATATCACATTTTTCTTTAAAAACAATAGTTTTTATTCATCTTCTTCGTAATCATCTTTAGAATGATGAGGTTCATAATCTTCATCATCTACGTTGTCTTCTTTTACATTTTTTTCTTTCTTTTTAATTTTATCCTTTTTTCTATTTAAATTTTCTTGATCTAATAACATTTGTAATTTATCAACGTTTTTAGTTCTGATACCTTCATTTAACGCATCTACTAATTCGTCTTTAGTAACTACATCATCATAAGGATCATATTCAGCATCAATTACTTTTCCATCTTTTGGTTCAGGTAATTTTTGAACATCTGTTCCGTTGATCATATCACCTTTTGAATAGATAACATCATCATCAGTACCATTTTTTGAACCAAAGTTAAATTCTGGTTTAAATTCAATGTTTACTGGTGAATTTTGTTTCATTGAGTCATTATTATCGTTATCTTCATTCTTTTCTTTAAGAGCGATAGCTTTTAATTTTCTTTGTTTATTTTTTCTTCTTCTATGTAATAACCATAATAATAGAAGTAATAATAACAATAATAATAAGATAATTAAGAATGGTATAAATCTCTTGAATCCTTGTTTTCTATAAACGTCGATTTCATAGTATTTAACAAATCCCTTTTGATCTGTTACTTTTACTAATACAATATTTTTACCTTCTTGTAAATTCTTGTATCCTGTAATTTTATATTTAGCACCTTTTGGAGCTTTAACTAATACTTTAACTTGTTTAACTCTATTTGGTACAGTTACCTTATATTTAGTTTTACTAGGTTTAAAATCTGGAGTCATTTTATGATCTTTAACTTTTAAATCTAATAAATCTGTATTTGCTTTATAAGGTGATCTAGTAACGTTTAAAGTGATAGTCTTTGTAGAACCATCCTCAGCTGTTACTATAATTTTTACAACATTCTTTTCTTCTGAAGAGAATTTTTCATTACCAATTATTTTAACTGAAGCATTCTTATCGAATGGTACAACTGTTAAATCTAATTTTTTAACATCATATGGTACAACAACGTCATAGTTATTTACGCTATTTGAGAATGCTGGTGTAATAGTGTGTGGATTATTAATTCTGAAATCAACATTCTTATCACTAGATTTTACTTTAGCAGATTCTCTTGTAACATAAACTTTATATGTTGTTTTTGAACCATCTTCTGCTGTTACAGTAATATTAATTGTATTTCTACCAACATCCCAATGATCATCACCACTAATTACATAAGTAGCTTTAGGATCATTTGGAGTAGCTTGAACATATAAACCTGTAATACCATTACCAACAGTCATTGAGTATTCAGTTGTTCCACTTCTGAAACTTGGACTTAATGTATATCCAGATACACTTAAATATTTTAAGCTTGAATCACTGCTCTTTTTAGCAGGTTCTGGAGTTGGTGTTGGTGTTGGTGTTGGATCAGACTTCTTTTGTCTATTTACTGTTACTGTATAACTTGTTGTACTTCCATTTTCAGCTGTACATGTAACAGTGAATGTAGAAGTGTCACCTGTTAATGTTTTAGTACCAGTTCCACTTACACCTTGAGCTTTAGAACTATTTGCTGCTGCATTAATAGTTACTGATGATGTTCCTTCTGGAACTGTTACTGAATATGATTTAGTTGATGAATTAAATGATGGACTAATACTATATCCTTCAACTGATAAACTCTTTAATTTAGAATCACTATCTTTTGCTGGTTCTGGTTCAGTAATTGTAATAGTTTTTGGTGATACAGAAGCATCTAATGTATTTGATGCTTTATCTGATACATCTGGTTCACTAAATGTTACTGTAGTTGTACCAGCTTTTATAGCTTTAAATGTCATTGTAGCTACGCCACCTGATGATACTCCACCAGTACCCATATCGTATGTAACGAATTTACGTTTTCCTGTTCCTTTATCTACGCTGTTTCCTGCCCATCCGTTTAGATTAGCATATGATACATATTGTAGATATTCAGCGTCATAATTAACGTATCCACCTACACCATATACTTTTCCATCAGATGCGCCTGTAACATTTCCTACACTAATAGTTAGTGTAATATTGTTACCTTTGACAACAGTGCTGTTGCCGGCGAACGACATTGAGACGCTTCCGGCAAAGACTGTAGTTATTGCACTAAATAGTACTATGAATGTAATTATTAAACTTCTAAATACTTTCTTCATTTTCTTTTCCCTTTCCTATTCTAATCTTCTAAATATATATTAACGATATTTACTATGTCGCCAACTTTGATTGTTCCATCAGAATTCATATCTCCGGCTTCGAACCATATTCCTTCTAATAGATCAGTTTCAAGGTAATGTGATACTGTTCTAACAATATCGTTAACTGCTATGTTACCATCACCGTTAACATCACCTTTAACAACTAAGTAATCAAAATCGTTAATTCTATCATTTTTAATTAATTTAATAATCATTCCAGTACCTAATTTCTTATCTTCTGCTATTTCAGCAGTATCATCTTTATCAAATATGTGTAATTTCCAATTTTCATTATCTAATTGATCTCTTAATTCTTCTGGAATTGATTTATAAACAACTGATTTAATCATTTGATCTTCAATTGTATGACCGTATTCTACTGAAGTAATCTTTTCATCTTCATCTTCTTCTTTAGTAACTGTAATTGTGTATTCTTTTTCTGTTCCATCTTCTGCTGTTACTTTAACAGTTATTGTATTATCTCCAGGTTGTAAGTCATGAGTTCCAGTTCCTTCTACAATTGCTTTATCAGAATCTGGTTCAGCATTTACATTAACACTATCAACATCACTTGGTACTGTTACTGTATAACTTGTAGTATCTTTATCAAATGCTGGATTTAAATCATAACCTTCAACTTCTAATGATTTTAAATCATTGTTTGGATCAGCTTCTCTTCTTACGTTAATTATATAAGTTCCTTCTGTTCCATCTTGTGCTGTTACCTTTACTTCGATTACGTTGTCTCCAACTTCTAGAGGAATATCTCCAGTTCCAGTTACTGTAGCATTTTCATTATCTGGTATAGCTTCAACATTAATTGAAGTTACATCATTTCCTACATCTGGTAATGTATATGTTGAAACATTTGGATCAAATCCTGGTACTGTTTCTCCATCTACTTTTAAGTCAGATAACTTAACATCATTACTTAATTCTCTTTCAATATTTACTGTATAAACTTTTTCTGTTCCATCTTCTGCTGTTACTTTAACTTCAAATGGATTAGAACCATAAGTCAAATCTTTTTTACCAGTTCCTGTTACAGTACTTCTACTATCTTCTGCTGTTGCAGTTATAGTAGCTTTATCTGTATCACTATCAACTGTTACTGTATAACTTAAAGTATCTTTATCAAATGCTGGACTTAATGTTTCTCCAGTAACTCCTAGATCACTTAAGTTAGCATTACTTGATTTAGCATTTTCTAAATGAACTATATAAGTAGTTGTTGTTCCATCTTCTGCTGTTACTATTAATTCTACTGTATCAGTATCTTTAGGATTATATGTTCCTTCTCCTGATACTATTGCTCCTTCTTGATTTGGAGTAGCACTGATAGTTACTTCGTCTTCATCTGGATCAGCTACATATGTATATTCAGTTACTGCTGGATCAAATGCTGGTTCAAATGTTCCTGCTGGATCACTTGTTACTGTAATACCACTTAATGATGAATCACTACTCTTCTTTTTAACATTTACTGTATAAGTCTTAGTAGTTTCTCCATCTTGAGCTGTTACTACTATATCAAAACTATTAGGTCCAGTTTGAACTGTCTTAGTTCCTGTTCCTGTTAATGTAGCATCTGGATCACTTAATGTTGCTTCAATATTAATACTATCAACATCACTATTTACTGGATCAATTGTGTATTCTGTTACATCTGGATCAAATCCTGGAATTGATACACCATCAACTTTAATGTCAGTTAATGTAGCATCTGTTTTCTTTTCTCTTGTAATTGTAACTTTATAAGTCTTTTCTGTTTCTCCATCTTCTGCTGTTACTTTTACTTCAAATGGATTAGAACCATAATTCAAATCTTTAGTTCCTGTTCCTGTTAATGTAGCTCTATCATCTGCAAGTGTTGCAGTAATCTTAGCGCTATCTACATCAGCTGGAACTGTTAATGTATATTCTAATGTATCTTTATTAAATGTAGGAGTAATTGTATATCCTTCTACACCTAAGTCACTTAAATCGGCATTTTTAGATTTAGCTAATGTTAAGTTAACTGTATAAACTTTTTCTGTTCCATCTTCTGCTGTTACTACTACTTCTACTTTGTTAGTATTTTGTGGATTATATGTTCCATCTCCAGTTACTGTTGCATTGCTTCCTTCTGGAACTGTAGCAGTAATAATTACTTCATCTTCATCTGGATCAGCTTCATATGTATATTCAGTAGTTTCTGGATCGAATGCTGGTTCTAAAGTACCCATTGGATCAGATGTTACTGTTAATGTAGCTAAGTTTTTATCACTTTGTAATCTCTTAACTTTAATTGTATAAGTGTTTGTTGTTGTTCCATTTTGAGCAGTTATTATTACATCAAAACTATTTTCTCCAATTGTTAAGTTTTTAACACCAGTTCCTTCAATAGTTGCATCTTCATCAGTTGTTGTAGCGTCAATCTTAATTGTAGTTTTATCACTAGCTACATCACCAAGATCATATTCATATTTATCTACTCTGAATCCTGGTACTTCAACATCATCTACTAATAATGTTGTTAAAGTAGCTATATCTTTCTTTTCTCTTGTAATATTTACAGTATATGTTTTTGAAGTTGTTCCATCTTCTGCTGTTACTAATATATCAAATGAATTTTCTCCATAAACAAGAGTCTTTTCACCTGTTCCAATTACTGTACTTCTATCATCTGCAGCTTCTGCAGTTATAGTTGCATTTGCTACATCACTTGGTACTGTAACATTATATGTTAATGTATCTTTATTAAATTCTGGACTAATTGTATATCCTGTAACTCCTAAACTATCTAAGTCTGCATTACTTGATTTAGCTACATCAAATTCAACTGTATATGTCTTTGTT
>Ga0129307_1002345_pt1 | contig 15281 bp, 11 predicted proteins | sample P1105metagenome_FD_94437 | JGI IMG/M metagenome (GOLD analysis project Ga0129307, IMG submission 94437) | Capybara group fecal microbial communities from Wisconsin, USA - P1105 metagenome | ecosystem: Host-associated > Mammals > Digestive system > Large intestine > Fecal | place: USA: Wisconsin... | reverse complement strand
TGGACGCTGTCTACGCAGCCTGACGGCTGCGGCAACCTCGCTCACGGATAGATCCTGCGGCTCCATCCGTGACCAAGGTTTTTACCACGGGGTGTCCAACTTGTTATTGCAATTTGCGATTTTATTTTTTTGTAAAATTCCAAGTTCTTCGGAGGTCAGGAAGCGAAACTCCCCTAATTTAAGTCCCGAATCTAATGTCAAATTGCCCATTCTGACCCTCTGCAGGTACTGTACCGGCTTTCCCAAAGCGGCAAACATCCGCTTCACCTGGTGAAATTTTCCCTCCCGCAGGGTCACGAATGCCTCACTGATCTCCCCCGCCTTCAGAATCTCCAACTCCGCCGGCATACAGTGCAGCCCATCCTCCAGCACCATTCCCCGCTGAAAGAGCGCAATGTCCTCCTTTGTCAAACTTCCGGAAACGCGGGTAAAATACTGCTTGTCCACATGATGGCGGGGTGACAGCAGGTAGTGGGCCAGGTCTCCGTCGTCTGTGAGCAGGAGCAGACCCTCCGTATCCTTATCCAGCCGCCCTACCGGAAACAGGCCGATTTTTCGGAGCTCCGAAGGCAACAGGTCCAGCACCGTAGGTGCGTTTCCATCCGTGGTGGCAGAGAGAACACCTCCCGGCTTATTCATCATCAGCCAGGTCACCGGGCGATAGCCCACATTCTCACCGTCCACAGTGAAAACTGTGTGTGCGGGGTCATATTTCTCCTCGGCTGTCTTTACCGGTAAACCATTCGCCAAAACCCGGCCCTGTCGAACCAGCTGTTTGACCTCCCGGCGGGACCACTTCCCGGTAGATGCCAGAATTTTGTCCAGTCGCTGTACTTCCGTGACCATTTCCTCCTCTAATAATCTGAGCCATATCATATCATAATTCTGATGGAAATGGAATAGAAAGATGTGGGATGATATTTCGCTGGAAATATGCAGAGAAAGGGATGATTGCCCGGATGTTCGTGATGACTGCCAGGGTATCCAGGAAAAAGCTCCGCCTGATACTGCTGCTCCTGGCGGCAGCCGCCGTTACCGTACTTACCCTTCGGCTGTGGGCTGGGAGGGCAGGCACCGGAGCAAGTGAACCGCCCATTGTGAGCAATGAGGACCGGATTGCCTATCTGCGGTCCTGGGGGTGGGAGGTGGAAAGCGAACCTCTGGAAACGCTCCAGCTGCTCCTCCCCGACAGCCTTCCAAAAAGCTATGCCCAGTACAACTCACTACAGAAAACCCAGGGATTTGACCTGGAAAACTGCTGCGGAAAACAAATTACCCGGTACACCTATACGGTCACCAACTATCCGGAGCGGCCGGAAAAGGTGCAGGTCAATCTCTACATATGCGAAGGGCAGCCGGTGGCTGGAGACATCATTGCCTCAGGTGCTGACGGCTTCCAGACGGGCCTTGCTTTCCCTGAGAGCAACAAGACATGATTCGGCGCATTTAAACGCATAAAAAGAGGACCGGTCGCAAAACCGGTCCTCTTTTTATAGGTTATGCAATTAATTAGTCAATGATGTCGATGACAACGCCGGAACCAACGGTACGGCCACCCTCACGGATAGCGAAACGCAGGCCCTTCTCAATGGCGATGGGGGTAATCAGCTCCACGTTCATGTCGACGTTATCGCCGGGCATGCACATCTCAGTGCCCTCGGGCAGAGTGATGACGCCGGTGACGTCGGTGGTACGGAAATAGAACTGAGGACGATAGTTGTTGAAGAAGGGGGTGTGACGGCCGCCCTCGTCCTTGGTCAGAACGTAGACCTGGCCAACGAACTTGGTGTGGGGATGAATGGAGCCGGGCTTAGCCAGAACCTGGCCACGCTCAACACCAGTACGGTCAATACCACGCAGCAGGACGCCGATGTTGTCGCCAGCCTCAGCGTAGTCCAGCAGCTTGTGGAACATCTCGATGCCGGTGACGACGGTCTTCTTCTTCTCGTCGGACAGACCAACGATCTCGACTTCCTCGGACATCTTCAGGATACCACGCTCCACACGGCCGGTAGCAACGGTACCACGGCCGGAGATGGTGAACACGTCCTCGACGGGCATCAGGAAGGGCTGATCTTCCTTACGGTCGGGAGTGGGGATATAGTCGTCAACAGCGTCCATCAGCTCCTTGATGCAGGCATACTCGGGAGCGTTGGGATCGGTGGACTCGGAAACCAGAGCGTTCAGAGCGGAGCCACGGATGATGGGGATGTCATCGCCGGGGAACTCGTACTTGCTCAGCAGCTCACGGACTTCCATCTCAACCAGCTCGATCAGCTCCTCGTCGTCGACCTGATCGCACTTGTTCAGGAACACAACGATAGCGGGCACGCCCACCTGACGGGCCAGCAGGATGTGCTCACGAGTCTGAGCCATGGGGCCGTCGGAAGCAGCGATGACCAGGATAGCGCCGTCCATCTGAGCGGCACCGGTGATCATGTTCTTGATATAGTCGGCGTGGCCCGGGCAGTCAACGTGGGCATAGTGACGCTTCTCGGTCTCATACTCCACGTGAGCGGTGTTGATGGTGATGCCGCGCTCCTTCTCCTCGGGAGCCTTATCGATGCTGTCATAAGCCTCGAACTGAGCCTTGCCCTGGTAGGACAGCCACTTGGTGATAGCGGCGGTCAGAGTGGTCTTGCCGTGGTCAACGTGACCGATGGTACCAATGTTAACATGGGGCTTGGTTCTTTCAAATTTCTGCTTAGCCATTTGAAAATCCTCCTATCAATTTCAAAAATCCGATTTCGTGCAGCGCACATTATTCAGCACTGCATATTTTACCGTACTTCAAACGGAAAATCAATACCCGAATTAGTCCTGGGGCTTGGTGCGGTCCGCCACAATCTTGTCGCGGATGCTCTTGGGCAGCTCGCAGTAGCTGTGGGGCTCCATGGTGTACTGGCCGCGGCCCTGGGTGGAAGAACGCAGGTCGGTAGCGTAGCCAAACATATTGGCCAGAGGCACCAGAGCGTCCACCTGCTGTGCGCCGGGACGGGCCTCCTGGCCCAGGATCTGGCCGCGGCGAGCGGTTAGGTCGCCAATCACGGTGCCCAGATAATCATCGGGGGCAATGACACTGACCTTCATGATGGGCTCCAGCAAGACGGGATCAGCCTTGCGCATGGCCTCCTTGAAGGCCATGGAGCCGGCGATCTTAAATGCCATTTCAGAGGAGTCGACCTCGTGATAGGAGCCGTCGTACAGGGTGACCTTGACGTCCACCACGGGGAATCCGGCAACCACACCGGCGTTGAGGGCGCCGCGGATACCGGCGTCGACAGCGGGAATGAACTCCTTGGGAATGGCGCCGCCCACGACGGCGTTGATGAACTCGTAGCCCTTACCGGACTCGTTGGGCTCCAGCTTGATCTTGACGTGACCATACTGGCCGGAACCACCGCTCTGGCGCTTGTACTTGGTCTCCTGATCCACCGCCTTTTTGACGGTCTCCTTGTAGGCGACCTGGGGAGCACCAACGTTGGCCTCCACCTTGAACTCACGCAGCAGACGGTCGACGATGATCTCCAGATGCAGCTCGCCCATGCCGGCGATGATGGTCTGACCGGTCTCCTCGTCGGTGTAGGTCTTGAAGGTGGGGTCCTCCTCGGCCAGCTTGATCAGGCCCATGGTCATCTTCTCCTGACCGGCCTTGGTCTTGGGCTCGATAGCCACGCGAATAACGGGCTCGGGGAACTCCATAGACTCCAGGATGATGGGATGCTTCTCATCGCACAGGGTATCGCCGGTGGTGGTGTTCTTCAGACCCACAGCGGCTTCAATATCGCCAGCGTAAACCTCCTCGATATCCTCCCGGTGGTTGGCGTGCATCTGCAGGATGCGTCCCATGCGCTCCTTCTGGTTCTTCACACTGTTCAGCACGGTGGAACCAGTGGTCAGGTGACCGGAGTACACGCGGAAGAAGCTCAGGCGGCCCACATAGGGGTCGGTCATGATCTTAAAGGCCAGAGCGGCGAAGGGAGCGTTGTCGTCAGAGGGGCGCTCCTCTTCCTCGTCAGTCTTGGGATTGACACCCTTGATGGGGGGGATATCCACGGGAGACGGCATATAGTCCACAATGGCATCCAGCATCTTCTGCACACCCTTGTTTCTGTAAGAAGTGCCGCAGGTGACGGGAACCATCTCATTGGCGATGGTAGCCTTGCGGATGGCGGCCCGGATCTTCTCCTGAGGAACCTCTTCACCGCCCAGGTACATCTCCATGATCTCGTCATCGAACATGGAAACAGCGTCCATCAGCTTCTCATGGTACTCATTGGCCAGGTCCACCATGTCCTCAGGGATAGGCTCCACACGCATATCCTTGCCCATCTCGTCATAATAGATGTCAGCGTCCATCTCGATCAGGTCGATGATACCCTTGAAGGTATCCTCGCTGCCGATGGGGAGCTGGATGGGCACGGCGTTGCACTTCAGGCGCTCGTCGATCATGCGCAGCACGTTGTAGAAGTCGGCGCCCATAATGTCCATCTTGTTGACATAGATCATGCGGGGAACCTTGTAGTTATCGGCCTGACGCCACACGGTCTCAGACTGGGGCTCCACGCCGCCCTTGGCGCACAGCACGGTCACAGAGCCGTCCAGTACGCGCAGGGAACGCTGAACCTCAACGGTGAAGTCCACGTGGCCCGGAGTATCGATGATGTTGATGCGGGTCTTGGGATACTGGTTCTTGGAACCAGACCAGTAGCAAGTGGTAGCGGCGGAGGTGATGGTGATGCCGCGCTCCTGCTCCTGGGCCATCCAGTCCATGGTGGCGGTGCCATCATGGGTCTCGCCGATCTTGTAGTTTACGCCCGTGTAATACAGGATACGCTCGGTCGTGGTGGTCTTACCGGCGTCGATGTGCGCCATGATACCGATATTACGGGTGTTTTCCAGAGGTGTTTTTCTCGGCATACTGTATCTCCTAACTTACCAGCGGAAGTGCGCGAACGCCTTGTTGGCCTCGGCAGCCTTGTGGACTTCCTCGCGCTTTTTCACTGCGCTGCCGGTGTTGTTGGCAGCGTCCATGATCTCACCGGCCAGCTTTTCCGCCATGGTGCGCTCACTGCGGGCGCGGGCATAAGCGGTCAGCCAACGCAGACCCAGGGTCTGACGGCGGGCGGGACGGACCTCCATGGGGACCTGATAGGTGGCACCGCCCACGCGGCGGGCCTTGACTTCCAGGCTGGGCATGATATTCTCCATAGCCTGGGTGAACACTTCGATGGGGTCCTTCTCGGTCTTCTCCTTGATCTGGTCGAAGGCCGCGTAGACCACCTTCTGCGCCACACCCTTCTTGCCATCCAGCATGACGCTGTTGATCAGCTTGGTCACCAGGATGGAGCCGTAAACGGGATCGGGCAGAACTTCTCTCTTGGGAACATTACCTCTTCTGGGCACTATGCTTCCCTCCTTCATAATATTCTATGATCTCATAGGTACTCAAAAGGCGTATTTCAGCCTTCCGTGAATGCCTGCCAAAGAGGTCGCAATTATATGAAATAATATATATAAACCTATTCGGCAAAGCTTTCAGTTTTTTGCAGAACTTACTTCTGCTTGGGCCGCTTGGCACCGTACTTGGAGCGGGACTGCATACGGCCGGAAACGCCCTGGGCATCCAGAGTGCCGCGGATGATGTGGTAACGGACACCGGGGAGATCCTTGACACGGCCGCCGCGGATCATGACGACAGAGTGCTCCTGCAGGGAGTGACCCACGCCGGGGATATAGGCGGTGACCTCGTAGCCGTTGGTCAGCTTCACACGGGCAATCTTACGCAGAGCGGAGTTAGGCTTCTTGGGGGTAGCCGTTCTGACGGCGGTGCAGACGCCTCTCTTCTGAGGAGAAGGCAGATCGGTGGTCTTGTTCTTCAGGGAGTTCAGACCGAACTGCATCGCGGGAGAGTTGGACTTGAAGGTTGCCTGCTGACGGCCTTTGCGGACCAGCTGATTAAAAGTAGGCATATTGTTCTCCTTTCTTTCAAAATTTTGGGGAAACGAGTGGTTACGCTTCCCTCTATTTTTTACAGAAAGCCTTTCGGCTATTCCGAAAAAACCAAATTTAGGACTCTTTCAAGAGCACCACAACTGCGGCGCCCACCGTAATCCGGCAGGCCTTCCCCAGCTGCGCCATCCCGTAGTCTCTGTTCACTGGGATGCCCTTCTCCACGCAGGACTCCTCCACAGGATCTGTGACCGCCGGGTCGGCGTCCGCCGCCAGAAATACCTTGGCGGCGCGGTCCTCCCGAATGGCTTTGCGGGACTGCTTCACGCCCACCACTTTGTTGGAAGAAGCAAGTTCCGTCAGCACGGGAGTCCCTCCTGAAACGCATAGCAAAATTCGCGGGATATAGACCCACGCAATTTGTGATTATAGCATGTACGGCGTCAATCGTCAAGTATTTTTGTCCCATGGATTTTTATTTTTTGTCTTGGCGGATAGCGGCATTTTTATCCGGTATCTTCCACTTTTTTAATAGTTTTATCCAGTTCTGATCAGGTAGCCGTTATGGAGGAATTCTTTCCAGCAGTTCAAACTTTTTCAAGTCTTTCTCCGTCTATCTGTTAGAACACATGGAAAGGAGCATCCTGCTATGAAACGTATCGCCATTCTGACCGCTCTGCTGGCTCTCCTGCTGGCGCTGACCGGCTGCAGCGCGGCCGCCGCTTCCGGAGGAGAGACTTCCGCGGATGAGCCCTCCGCCTCACTGGAGGAGCTCTGCGGTGCAGCCTATCAGGACTATATCATTGAGACGATCACCATGCAGATGGGAAACCGCATGGACAAAACACCTGATGTGGTTTACTTCCCCATTCGGGACAAGGCACCTCTGACAGACTATGCGGCCATTGACGAGGCCACGGAGTTCATCGTGGACGAGGACGGGAACATCGTCATCCTGTTCCCGGCAGGCACCGTCACTGACGAGACCAACGGTGAACAGTCCTTCCGTATTCCCCGCCCCTGCGCGCAGTAAACAGTATGCAGACTCCCTATATACATAAAAGAGAGGGCCGCAAGTGCGGTCCTCTCTTTTTCGTCAGGACTCAGTCGTCAAAGCTGGGGATTTCGTCCTCATCCGCGAAACCACGCTCCTCCTCAGGAACCAGCTCCTCCGCAAACTCCTTATAAGCGGTGAGGCCGGTGCCGGCAGGGATCAGCTTGCCGATGATGACATTCTCCTTCAGGCCCACCAGGTGGTCCACCTTGCCCTTGATGGCAGCCTCGGTCAAAACCTTGGTGGTCTCCTGGAAGGAGGCGGCGGACAGGAAGGAATCCGTGGCCAGGGAGGCCTTGGTGATACCCATCAGCAGCTGGGTACCCACGGCGCGGCGCAGAGGCTCGCCATTTTCCTGGGTCTCTCCTGCCGCGTTGCGGCGGTCGATCTCTTCGTTGGCGTCCTCCAGCTCCAACACATCCACCATGGAGCCATCCAGCAGCTTGGTGTCGCCGGCGTCCTCCAGACGAACCTTGCGCATCATCTGACGGACAATGACCTCAATGTGCTTATCGTTGATATCCACGCCCTGCTGACGGTACACGCGCAGGACTTCCTGAATCAGGTAGTTGTAGACGGCGTCATTGCCGCGGATCCGCAGCACGTCGTGGGGATTCAGAGCACCATAGGTCAACGCGGCTCCCTTTTCCACGATCTCGCCGTCCCGCACCTGCAGGCCGGTATGGGGCACGGAATAGGTGCGGATGTCGCCGTCATCGGCGGTGATGACGATGTTCAGCAGGCTCTTGCCGGTCTCTTCAAACCGGACTTTGCCGCCAATTTCCGCCATCTGTGCCATCCGCTTGGGCTTTCGGGCCTCAAACAGCTCCTCAACACGGGGAAGACCCTGGGTGATGTCGCCGCCGGCCAGGCCGCCGGTGTGGAACGTACGCATGGTCATCTGGGTACCGGGCTCACCGATGGACTGGGCTGCGATGATGCCGACTGCCTCGCCGGGGCCCACGGGCTGGCGGGTGGCCAGGTTCATGCCGTAGCATTTGGCACAGACGCCGCTGTGGGCCTTGCAGGTCAGGACGGTGCGGACCTCCAGCTCGGTGATACCGGCGCCTTCGATCTTCTTCACGTCCTCCTCGCCGATCATCTGGTTCTTGGAGACCAGCAGCTCACCTGTGGCGGGATCCAGCACGTCGTTGACGGGATAGCGGCCAAAGATACGGTCGGAGAACTTCTCGATGATCTGGCCGTTCTCGCTGATCTCGGAGACCTTGATACCGTGGGTCACGCCGCAGTCCTGCTCCCGGATGATCACATCCTGGGAAACATCCACCATTCGACGGGTCAGGTAACCGGAGTCGGCGGTACGCAGAGCGGTATCGGCCAGGCCCTTACGGGCGCCGCGGCTGGAGATAAAGTACTCCAGAGCGGTCAGGCCCTCGCGGTAGTTGGCCTTGATGGGGATCTCGATGGTCTTACCGGCAGTATTGGCGATCAGGCCGCGCATACCGGCCAGCTGACGAATCTGCTTCATGGAACCACGGGCGCCGGAGTCCGCCATCATATAGATGGGGTTGTAGCGGTCCAGGTTTTTCTGCAGGGCATCGGAGACGTCGTTGGTGGTCTTTTCCCACTCCTGAACCACCTGCTTGTAACGCTCCTGGTCGGTCATAAAGCCCATCTTGTACTGGTTCTCAATCTCCAGGACGCGGTCCTCGGTCTTGTGAACCAGCTCGTACTTCTTGGGAGGCACGGTCATATCCGCGATGGACACGGTGATGGCGGCCTTGGTGGAGTATTTGTAGCCGGTGGCCTTGATGGCGTCCAGCACCTCTGCGGCCTCGGTGAAGCCGTGCTTGCGGATGGTCTTGTCGACGATCTGGCCCAGCTGCTTCTTGCCGCAGGTGAAGGTGATCTCATAGTCATAGGCGTGCTCGGGATCGCTGCGGTCCACGAAGCCCAGATCCTGCAGAATGTTGCTGTTGAAGATGATACGGCCGGGAGTGGTCTCCACCACGCGTGTGGGCTCGCCGGGAACCCGGGCCACGCGGCGGCCGTCCTCCCCTACCCGGGTCATACGGACACCGATGGGGCAGTGGGGGCCGATGATATGGTCGCTGTAGGCCATCATGGCCTCTTCCTCGCTGGCGTAGTAGTGCAGGGGCTTGTAGGTGGGCGTCCGCTTGCCTTCCGCCTTGGCCTGCTCACGAGCGGCCACAAAGTCGTCGGCATCCACCACGGACTGGGCAGGCAGATCGGTGTCGCCCGGGTCCTCGCACCAGATGGTCTCGGCGCCCTTCTCGGCCTTGCCCATACGGTCCATGGTCAGGTAGTAGGAACCCAGCACCATGTCCTGGGTAGGCACGGTGACGGGACCGCCGTCCTGGGGACGCAGCAGATTGTTGGCGGAGAGCATCAGGATGCGGGCCTCGGCCTGGGCCTCGGCGGACAGGGGCACGTGAATGGCCATCTGGTCGCCGTCGAAGTCGGCGTTGAAGGCGGTGCAGTTCAGGGGGTGCAGCTTCAGGGCGCGGCCATCCACCAGCACGGGCTCAAAGGCCTGAATGCCCAGGCGGTGCAGGGTGGGGGCGCGGTTCAGCATGACGGGGTGGTCCTTGATGATGACGTCCAGAGCGTCCCAGACCTCGGTGACGCCCTTATCCACCATCTTCTTGGCGGACTTGATGTTGTTGGCGGTACCGTCCTCCACCAGCTTCTTCATGATGAAGGGACGGAACAGCTCCACGGCCATCTCCTTGGGCACGCCGCACTGATAGATCTTCAGCTCGGGGCCGACCACGATAACAGAGCGGCCGGAATAGTCCACACGCTTACCCAGCAGATTCTGGCGGAAACGGCCCTGCTTGCCCTTCAGCAGGTCGGACAGGGACTTCAGCGCCCGGTTGTTGGCGCCGGTGACGGCACGGCCGCGACGGCCGTTGTCGATCAGGGCGTCCACGGCCTCCTGCAGCATCCGCTTCTCGTTGCGGACAATGATGTCGGGGGCATTCAGCTGGATCAGTCTCTTCAGACGGTTATTGCGGTTGATGACACGGCGGTACAGGTCGTTCAGGTCGGACGTGGCGAACCGGCCGCCGTCCAGCTGCACCATGGGGCGCAGCTCGGGAGGGATGACGGGCAGCACATCGATGACCATCCACTCGGGCTTGTTGCCGGAGATGCGGAAGGCATCCACCACCTCCAGGCGCTTGACGATACGGGCCTTCTTCTGGCCGGAGGATTCCTTCAGCTCCTTGTGCAGCTGCTCAGACAGGGCCTCCAGGTCCACGTCCATCAGCAGCTTCTTCACAGCCTCAGCGCCCATGCCAGCCTGGAAGTCCTCATCATATTTCTCCCGGTAGTCCCGATACTCTTTTTCAGAGAGAATCTGGTTCTTGGTCAGCGGGGTCTCGCCGGGATCAGTAACGATATAGTTGGCAAAGTACAGAACCTTCTCCAGGATGCGGGGGCTGATGTCCAGCAGCAGGCCCATCCGGGAGGGGATGCCCTTGAAATACCAGATGTGGGAGACAGGGGTGGCCAGCTCAATGTGGCCCATGCGCTCACGGCGCACCTTGGCGCGGGTGACCTCCACGCCGCAGCGATCGCAGATCTTGCCCTTATAGCGAATCTTCTTGTACTTACCGCAGTGGCACTCCCAGTCCTTGGTAGGCCCGAAGATGCGCTCGCAGAACAGGCCGTCCCGCTCGGGCTTCAGCGTCCGGTAGTTGATGGTCTCCGGCTTTTTGACCTCGCCGTAGGACCACTCGCGGATCTGCTCCGGGGATGCCATGCCGATCTTGATCGCGTCAAAAGCAATGTTATTGCCGGTATTGTTATCAGTCATATGGCTGTAATCCTCCTTAACATGATTCAGAATCTTTTGTGTTCACGGATCCGATCCCAAATCATTCGTCGTCAAAATCGGCGTCGTCTATGCCGAGATCCATGTCAGCTCCGGCGTCGTCGGGAGCGTCCTCCATCTCAAAGCCGGACTCCTGGAACTCGGCCTCCTCCGCGAAAGCGCGGTGGCGGTCGTCATCCGCGTCCATACGGGCCAGGTTGAACGTATCCATGGCGTCCTCGTCCTCTTTCAGCTCGATGGCGTTGCCGGCGGCATCCAGAATCTGAATGTCCAGGCACAGGGACTGCAACTCCTTCACCAGAACCTTGAAGGACTCGGGCACACCGGGCTGCGGCACATTGTGGCCCTTGACAATGGACTCGTAGGTGCGGACACGGCCCGTCACATCGTCGGACTTGACGGTCAGGATCTCCTGCAGGGTATAAGCCGCGCCGTAAGCCTCCAGGGCCCAGACTTCCATTTCGCCGAAGCGCTGGCCGCCGAACTGGGCCTTGCCGCCCAGCGGCTGCTGGGTAACCAGAGAGTAGGGGCCGGTGGAACGGGCGTGGATCTTATCATCCACCAGGTGGTGCAGCTTTAGGAAGTAGACATAGCCAACGGTGACCTTGTTGTCGAAGGGCTCACCGGTGCGGCCATCATACAGCACACTCTTTCCCTCGGGATCCAGACCGGCCTGCTTCAGGGCCGCCTGGATATCCTCCTCGTAGGAGGCGCCGTCAAAGATGGGGGTGGCCACCTTCCAGCCCAGCTTCTGGGCGGCGTAGCCCAGATGGACCTCCAGCACCTGGCCGATGTTCATACGGGAGGGCACGCCCAGGGGGTTCAGCACGATGTCCAGCGGGGTGCCGTCGGGCAGGAAGGGCATATCCTCCTGGGGCAGGACGCGGGAGACAACGCCCTTGTTGCCGTGGCGGCCGGCCATCTTGTCGCCCACCTGGATCTTCCGGCGCTGGGCGATATAGACGCGGACCACCTGGTTCACGCCCGGCCCCAGCTCGTCGCCGGCTTCCCGGGTAAACACCTTAGCGTCCACCACGATACCGGCCTCGCCGTGAGGCACTTTCAGAGAGGTGTCGCGGACCTCGCGGGCCTTCTCGCCGAAGATGGCGCGCAGCAGCCGCTCCTCGGCAGTCAGGTCGGTCTCGCCCTTGGGGGTGACCTTGCCCACCAAGATATCGCCGGAGCGGACCTCAGCGCCGATGCGGATGATGCCGTTCTCGTCCAGATCCTTCAGGGCATCCTCGCCCACGTTGGGGATATCCCGGGTGATCTCCTCGGGACCCAGCTTGGTGTCACGGGAGTCAATCTCATACTCCTCGATGTGGATGGAGGTGTAATAGTCCTCCCGGACCAGGCGCTCGTTCAGCAGCACGGCGTCCTCGTAGTTGTAGCCTTCCCAGGTCATGAAGCCAACCAGAATGTTGCGGCCCAGGGCGATCTCGCCCTGATCGGTGGCGGGGCCGTCCGCCAGGACAGTGGGATCCTCCACCTCGCCGTTTTCATTCACCCGCTTGCCGTGGACCCGCTCTCCCACGGAGACGATGGGCCGCTGGTTGATGCAGGTGCCGTGGTTGGAGCGTAGGAACTTGGTCAGCTTATAATCCTTGGTCTGGCCGTCGTCATACTTGACGGTGATATGGCGGGCGTCCACAGAGGTGACCTCGCCCTCGCCCTCGGCCAGGATAACCACTTCGGAATCGATGCAGATCTTGTGCTCCATACCGGTGCCCACGATGGGGGCCTCTGGCCGGAGCAGAGGCACGGCCTGACGCTGCATGTTGGCGCCCATCAGGGCACGGTTTGCGTCGTCGTTGGGTAGGAAGGGAATCATGGCGGTAGCGATGGAGACCATCATACGGGGGCTGACGTCAATGTAGTCCACCATCTCCTTGTCCACCTCCACGATCTCGTCGCGGTGGCGGGCAATGATACGGCTATTGATCAGGCAGCCGTTCTCGTCCACAGGCTCGGCCGCCTGGCCCACAATATAATTGTCCTCCTCGTCGGCGGTCATATAGGTGATCTCGTCGGCGACCTTGAAAGTCTCCTTATCCACCTTGCGGTAGGGGGCCTCGATAAAGCCGTACTCGTTGATACGGGCATAGGTGGCCAGATAGGAGATCAGGCCGATGTTGGGACCTTCGGGAGTCTCAATGGGGCACATACGGCCATAGTGGCTGTAGTGAACGTCTCGAACCTCCATGTTGGCGCGCTCACGGGACAGGCCGCCGGGGCCCAGGGCAGACAGACGGCGCTTGTGGGTCAGCTCCGCCAGGGGGTTGGTCTGATCCATGAACTGGCTCAGGGGGCTGGAGCCGAAGAACTCCTTGATGGCGGCGGTGACGGGGCGAATATTGATCAGGCTCTGGGGGGTGACCACATCCAGATCCTGGATGGTCATACGCTCCCGGATCACCCGCTCCATGCGGCTGAAGCCGATGCGGAACTGGTTCTGCAGCAGCTCGCCCACGCAGCGCAGGCGGCGGTTGCCCAGGTGGTCAATATCGTCCTTGCTGGAGATATCCCGGGCCAGGCCATTCATATAATTGATGGAGCACAGGATGTCATCCACCACGATATGCTTGGGAACCAGCTCATCCTTGTGCAGTCGGATCTGATCCTTCAGGTCCTCGCCGCTGTACTTGGCCAGCAGCTCCTGCAGCACCTCATAGCGTACCCGCTCCTTGATGCCGCACTCGGTCTGGGGATCGAAGTCCACAAAGTGTGGCAGGTCGCACATTTTGTTGGACATGACCTTCAGTGGCGTACCATCCACGTCGATGATGACTTCACCCACGCCCACGGCATCCAGATGCTTGGCTTCCTCCGCGGTGAGCAGATGGCCCTCGTCAAAGAGGATCTCGCCGGTGGAGGGATCCGCCACAGGGTACACCAGCTTGTAGCCGGTAATCCGGGCCCAAAGGGATAGCTTTTTGTTGAACTTGTACCGGCCGACGGTGGACAGGTCATACCGCCGGGCGTCGAAGAACAGGTTGTTCATCAGGGTCTCGCAGGCCTCCACCGTGGGAGGCTCGCCGGGACGCAGCTTGCGGTAGATCTCCAGCATGGCGTCCTCGTAGGTCTTGCAGGGATCCTTCTCCAGCGTCGCCATGACCCGGGGATCGTCGCCGAACATCTCCCGGATTTCCGCGTCGGTCTTAATGCCCAGGGCGCGGATCAGGCAGGTGATGGGCAGCTTGCGGTTCTTGTCAATACGGACCCAGAACACCTCGTTGGCATCAGTCTCATACTCCAGCCATGCGCCCCGGTAAGGGATGACGGTGGAGGTCAGGATGGGCAGATCGGTCTTCAGATCCAACTCCTTGCCATAGTAGACGCCGGGGGAACGGACAATCTGGGAGACCACCACGCGCTCCGCGCCGTTGATGACAAAGGTACCGGAGTGGGTCATCAGGGGGAAATCGCCCATGAAGATCTCCTGCTCCTTGATCTCCTCGGTCTCCTTGTTGCGCAGACGTACCTTGACCTTCAGGGGTGCCGCGTACGTGGCGTCCCGGGCCTTGCACTCCTCCACATCGTACTTGGGAGGCTCATCCATCTTATAGTCGATGAAGCTCAGCTCCAGATTGCCCTGGTAGTCGTTGATGGTGCCCACGTCCGCGAACACTTCCCGCAGACCGGTGTCCCAGAACCACTGATAGGACTTTTTCTGGATTTCCAGAAGGTTCGGCATGGGGACGACTTCCTCATGCCTGGCAAAGCACTTGCGGAGCGTTTTTCCGTAATACTTGTCTTTAGCCATCTGTTATTCACGCAACCTTTCTTTTGCCTTGAAGGAGGACCCGTCCCTCCCTTTCCGGCAGAATATACTTCTCCGGGCAGAACGCTGGCCGCCGCATTTACGATACGCTCGGCGCAGTTGTTACATTCGCATCGTCCTGCTATTGCTTTTTTCCGTCAGATATGCTATCTTGAATATAGTGATAAGGATGGAAAAATATCTGCTCGTTATCACAAGCGATTTATTTTACCATGATTATTAAATAAAGTCAATACGATTTTCCTGGCCGGCCGAAAATTTTCGGCCGGTTTTTCTGTTTTCAGGCAGCAAAAAAGACGGCAGAATCTGCCGTCTTTTTTGCACGTCTCACTTGTCAGTCGTAGAGCTCTTCGTCGTCGTAATCGTCGTACTCCGAACAAAAGCGGCGGACCAGAGATTTCTTGATCCCGCTGCCGGCCACGGAGAGATCGTGCCATCCGCCGATCAGCAGGCAAACAAACGCGGCAAAGGCCAGGCTGGCTCCGATGATCTTCATTACCATGCTTGCGGTCTTACTCATTTTCATATCCTCCTGTTTTGGATGTTTTCTCAGTTCGCAAATTGCAATAACAAGTTGGACACCCCGTGGTAAAAACCTTGGTCACGGATGGAGCCGCAGGATCTATCCGTGAGCGAGGTTGCCGCAGCCGTCAGGCTGCGTAGACAGCGTCCAG
>Ga0129307_1002344_pt1 | contig 15289 bp, 12 predicted proteins | sample P1105metagenome_FD_94437 | JGI IMG/M metagenome (GOLD analysis project Ga0129307, IMG submission 94437) | Capybara group fecal microbial communities from Wisconsin, USA - P1105 metagenome | ecosystem: Host-associated > Mammals > Digestive system > Large intestine > Fecal | place: USA: Wisconsin... | reverse complement strand
GAGATTTTATATCCAATTCTTCAGCAATCATTTTTAAAGATAAATTATCTAATCCAACTTTATTTGAAAGTCTAGCAGATGTTTCAATAATTAGCTCATCACTAATACTATTTCTTGCCATAATATCCTCCTAACTAATTACATTATTATTATAACTAATTCGATTAGTTTAGTCAATAAACTATAAAAAATAAGTATAAAAATTTATACCTATAAGGAACGGAATATTACTAAAAAAGGAACTGATTTCTCAATTCCTAATATCTTAATCTTCCGAACAATCATTATTTTAAAATTATTGGTATATTTCCATATATTACTAATCTTATAATTCCTATAATTATTAAATGCAATGGATAATATATGTAAAATAAATATTTCAGATTTACTTTACCTCTTTCACCATTATATAAATATAATACTGGAATAGTTAAACAAGTAAACAATTGCAACAATCCATATACTTTATCTAGGGAAATAAAATAAACAGTTGCATACATTAATGTTCCAAGCATCATCATTATCATTTGTTTTTTAAAATTGCCTCTATATTTATTCATAAATATTATTGAAAATACAGCTATACAACTCCAATCTGATGGAAATGTTATTACAAATATTAAAATCATTAATAATATTTTTAGCTTTTCATTTATTTTACTATCAAATATGGCAAGAAGAACTACTGCCCAAGCAAGAGACCACATAACACTTGTTCCATTAAATATAGAGTTAGGTATAAACGGTATACCAAATGCTAAACAGTAAGCAAAATGAGAAATAAATGCAAATAAAAATAATCTTATTAAATATTTTTTTAAACTATGGGTATGATTATACCCTTCTACGATGAAAAACCACATTATTGGAGCTGTTAATCTTCCAACAATATGAAGTAACATTACATACCATATTTTTTGACATCCTGGAAATGCTAACCAAGTTAAATGATCTATTGTCATCGCAATTATTGCGATTAGCTTTAAATGATTTGAATTTAATTTTTTCATTTTATCACCTTTATAATTATATTATCTTTTTAAATATATAAAATCCATATTAATTTAGAAATCAAATGACAGCCAAAATGTGCTAGCATTGAATATCCTATTCCATATTTTCTATATAGCCATCCAAATGATAAACCAAATAATCCATTCATCAATAAACATCTAAATAATAGTAATCCATCAATATATCCAAAAGTTTGAATAGTTGCAGGTATATGTAATAAGGCAAATAATAATGCAGATATTACATTTGCGATGATAAATACTTTTGTTGGTGTTTTATTTTCTTTTCTATAAAATATTTTAGATATAATCCATGATAATAATGACATAAAAAATAATCTTAATAATATTTCTTCAAATATAGCTCCATAAGTTAATGATGCAATAATATATTCTAAAGATGGTTTACTATCATAACTATGTAATATAGGATCACTAAAGCTTCCAAACACATATCTATCAAATAGACTTAATAATAAACCACCAATAATAGAAATAATTATTACTCCTATTATTGCATTTTTGTTTTTCTCTATTTTTTTCCATAATCCCATCTTATTCGATAAGACTAAGCCAATTGCTCCTAATATAACTGCATACAATGCTATTTGTAAAATTGATACAATAATAACTACTTCTTTTGAACCAGCTTGTTTTATTGCATCATCAATTATTTTTTGATCTAATGAATTTATTGAATATATTGTAGTAAAATACCCACCAATAATACACATTAAAATCATAAATATAAAGAATTTCCAATTTTCTTTTATATATGTTTTCATTATTTGTTTTCTCCCTTATTCATTACTTTTTTAGCCATTGTTCTTTTACCACATTTAGGGCATTTTTGATATCTAGATGTGCCCATATGTGGAGCCATCAATAATTTAAAGTAATTTTTTTCTTCAAATATATGATGACAATGTTTGCACTCATAATATCCTGCTTCTACTTCAAGTTTAAATCCATATAAACACACAATTAGTAATATAGCTGTTGAAACACAAATAATTGTAGCTAATATTGGACCTTCTCCTAATAATATAGAAGATATAACCACAAGAGCTACATAAAATATAAAAGCTGTTATAGTTAATACCCACATATCTGTAATTAATCTTTTGTTTTTTAGTTCATCTTGTTTAGCAAGTTCTACTAATAATTCTTCATTTTTCTTTTCATAATCCTTCATATCAATTTTTTCACCACTTAAAAGTTCATTGACATTTATATCAAGTATATTACACAAGTCTAGCATCTTATCAGCATCTGGTAAAGATAAGCCTCTTTCCCATTTTGATACAGCTCGATCAGTAATAAATAATTTTTCTGCTAATTGTTCTTGAGTTATATTTTTTTCTTTTCTACAATTAGCAATAAATTTTCCAATCTTAATTAAATCCATGAACTTTTCTCCTTTCATGACTTAATTATAAAATAAGCCATTTATTAGTTACACATACCAATGGTTGAGTTGAAATTCTATATCTATTTTACCATAAAAATAGTGAATATTTTTATTTATTAATGATTGGAAGATTACTATTTTACGAACAATTAGAACTTAAATTTTTTTAAGATTCTCAATCACTAAAATAAAGAAATAAAAAAAGCGACGCCTTTCGGCGCCTTCAGGGGGTTTTGGTTGAACATTCTTATACCTAGTAGATATAAGAACATCCACGTGAATGATTCCGTTGAACTATTCACGCTAGTATAATTATATATTGTTAATTTTAATTTGTCAATAATTTAATCTAAATTTATTGATTTACCAAGTTCATTTTTTATATGTATATATTCTTTTTTATTCAGATTGTTTTTTATAAAGTATTCACTATCTTCTTTTGCTTTTAGTAGTATATTATAGTCATTTTTTAAGTCTGCTATTTTGAAGTTCATGTCTCCACTTTGTCTTAATCCGAATAGGTCTCCGCTTCCTCTTAGTTTGAAGTCTGCTTCGCTTATTTTAAATCCATCTGTTGTTTTTGTTAAAACGTTTAGTCTTTCTGTTTCTTTACTGCTTATTAGTATACAGTATGATTGTAGACTACTTCTTCCTACTCTTCCTCTTAATTGATGTAGTGCGGAAAGTCCAAATCTATAGCTATCAAATATTGTTATTACTGTTGCATTTTTTACGTCTATTCCTACTTCTATTACTGTTGTACTTACTAGTATTTGTATTTTGTTTTCTTTAAATTTATTCATTATTTCGTCTTTTTCTTTGTTGTTCATTTTTCCATGTAGTATTCCTACTTTATATAGTTTTCCAAATGCTTTGTTCATTTTTTCTTCTAGTTCGTATACGTTTTCCATTTCGCTTTCTTCTGTTGTTTCTATTAGTGGTGCGATTACGTATATTTGATGGTTGTTTTTTAGTTCTTTATACATTAGTTCTAATACACTTTTTATTTCTGTATCTTTTTTTAGTAGTGTTTTTACTTCAACTCTTCCACTAGGCATTGTTTTTATTATTGATACGTCCATATCTCCATATATTGTTAGGGCGTATGTTCTGGGAATTGGAGTAGCACTCATATATAGTATGTCTGGATTTGTTCCTTTGTTTTTTAGGTTTGCTCTTTGGTTTACTCCAAATCTGTGTTGTTCGTCTGTTATTACTAGTCCTAGGTTATTATACGTTACGTTTTCACTTATTAATGAGTGTGTTCCTATTAGTATATCTATTTCATTATTTTTTAGTTGTTCTAGTATTTGTTTTTTTTCTTTTGCTTTTGTCTTTCCTGTTAGTAATGATATATTTAATTTTGGCAATATATTTTTTATATTATTATAATGTTGTATTGCGAGTATTTCTGTTGGAGCCATAAGTGATCCTTGGTATCCTGCTAGGTAATTCATGTAAAGTGATATAAATGATACGATTGTTTTTCCTGAGCCTACGTCTCCTTGAAGTAATCTATTCATTTGTTTAGTATTTACCATATCTTCATATATTTCTTCTATGCTTTTTAATTGGTCACTTGTTAGTTCAAATGGAAGGCTTTTTATTAATTCTTGTGTTTTTGTTTTATCTATTATTTTTTTTAGTCCTTCTTTATGGTTTTTATTTTTTAAGTAGTTTATTTTTAGCATAAACATAAATAGTTCTTCGTATTTTAGTTTTGCTCGTGCTAGTTTTAATTTTTCTATGCTTGTTGGATTATGTATTTCTTTTATTGTTTCTTTTTTTGATAGTAGTTTATATTTATTATTTAAATAGTCTGGTATATAGTCATTTATATTTTTATCTAAGGTTAGGTTTACTAAGTGATTTATTTGTTTTCCAGTTATTCCATTTGTTATATGGTATACTGGTTCTATTTGTGGTGTTGTTGATAGTTTTTCTAGTCTTATTTCACTTGCTACTACACTATTATTCCTTTTATCGTATTTTCCTATTACTGTTATAGTTGTACCTATTGCTAATTTTGTTTTTAGGAATCCTCTATTAAATATTACTATGTTTAATAGTTTATTTCCTGTATTTAGTTTAAATGACATTTTATCTTTTTTTCTTGTAAAGTAAAATACGGTTGGGTTTGTTTCTATTATTCCATCTATTATTATTTTGTCTTCATGTTGCATGTTACTTATATCCGTTTTTTTTATTATGTTATATCTAAATGGATAGTATGTTTGTAAATCTTCTATATTATTAATATTAAGTTTTTTTAATATTTTGATTTTTGATTCGCCTATTCCTTTAATGTTTTCTAATTCCATGTTTATCCCTCTATAAGTATTATACTATTTTTTATTTGTTTTTCCTCCTTTTTTAAAACTTTTTTTAAAAGTTGTTTCAGTTTTATTGACAAATTACTCTTTTTAGTTTAATATATGCAGTACCAATTCGGATTTAGGCGAATTGGCGCTAGTATCACACTAGCCAACCCCTTTTTATTCTTTTATAGGAACGGTTTCTCAGGGGGAGCCGTTCTTTTTTTGTATAAAAAAACTACTTCAAGTAGTTTTCTTTTAAATTAATTATTATGTTTGAATTAATTATTACTATTATTATTATATTTATTATTCCTAGTATTCCTAATATTGTATTGTTTATTAGTGCGGTTATAAAGTATATGGACAATAGTATATTAAATAGATTTGATAAAAGATATAGTACTAGTAGTATAAGATAGTATTTTGATTTTATTTTTTTATTTATCATTATACTTGTTAGTATTGGTAGTATTATAAGTATAACAAACCAAATAATACTTGTATTTATATTATCTTTTAATATATGCATGAATATGTTTTTTTGATATTTTGCTTTATATATTTCTATTGATGATGTGTATGTTATTAGGAAGTTTAGTATTATAAATATAATACTTGCTAGTTGTTTTTTTATTATTAGATTTGTTAGTTCTTTTTTATCTGTTATATTTATTTTTTTATTATTTTTTATATTTTCTTTTATTATTTTTATATAGTTATAGTTAAAAAATGTATATATTTTATTCATTTATTAGTATATCTCCTGTCATTTCTTCTGGAACTTTTAGACCTAATAGTTTTATCATTGTTGGGGCAATATCAGCAAGTTTTCCATCTTTTAAGGTAATTCCTTTTTTTGTTATTATACATGGTACAGGATTTGTTGTATGGCTTGTTACTGGGTTATGAAATTCATCCCACATCATGTCACAGTTTCCATGATCTGCTATTACTATTAGTATTCCATTTAGTTCTTCTACTACTTTTTTATATATTTTTTCTAGACATTTATCCATGTGTTCTACTGCTTGTTTTGCTGCTTCATAAACTCCTGTATGTCCAACCATATCTCCATTTGCTAGATTCATTATTGTTACATCATAGTTTCCTACTTCTTTTAGGAAATTATCTGTTACTTCATATACACTCATTTCTGGTTTTAGATCGTATGTCGCAACTTTTGGTGAAGGGATTAGTATTTTTTTCATGTCGTTGTATTCTATTTCTTTTCCTCCATCAAAGAAGAATGTAACGTGTGGATATTTTTCTGTTTCTGCTATTCTTAATTGACTTATATTATTATTGTGTAGATAGTCTACAAGTATGTTTTTAAGGTCTAGGTCATTGAATGCATGAGGTGATTTTACTGTTTCTGTTACAGGAAACATTGTTAGTGTTTTTAGGTTTTTGAAGTGTTTTACTTCTAGTTCTTTTTCATTTGCTTTTTCTTCATATTCTGATGGATTTGATAAAAGTGTAAACATTTCTCTTATTCTATCTTTTCTAAAGTTGAATGTTATTATTCCATCATTATCGTTTAGTGGACAGTTGTTTATTATTCCTGGTATTACGAATTCATCAAATACTCCATTATTATAGTTTTCATCAATTAGTTCTTTATAGTTATTGTATGTTTTTCCTTTTCCATAACAAATAGCGTCATATGCTAGTTTTAGTCTATCGAAGTTGTTATCTCTATCCATGGCATAGTATCTACCATTTATTGTAGAAATACTTCCTATTCCTAATTCATTCATTTTATTTTCTAGTATTTCTAAATATTTAAGTGCACTTTTTTCGTATGTATCTCTTCCATCTAGGCATACATCGATATACACATTTTGTACATTATTTATTTTACACATTTCTAGTAAAGCTAGTAAGTGATTTATGTGTGAATGTACTCCTCCATCTGATAATAATCCAAATATGTGAAGGTTTGAATTGTTTTCTTTTACGTGATTTAATACTTCTTTTATTTCTTTATTTTCAAAGAATGTTTTATTCTCTATTGACCCAGTTATTGCTTGTAGTGGTTGTAAGGCAATTCTTCCTGATCCTAGATTCATGTGTCCTACTTCACTTGTTCCCATTTGACCCTCTGGTAATCCTACTGCAGGTCCACTTGCTTTTAATATTGAATGTGGGTATTCTTGCATTAACATATCTAGTGTTGGTGTAATAGCATTTTTAAATGCATTTCCGTCTGTTTCTTCTCTTATTCCACATCCATCTAATATACATAATACTACTTTATTCATAATATTCCTCTTTTCTACATTACTAATTATACTCTAGTTTTCTTTATTTTTAAATAAAAATAGCTGATTATTCAGCTATTTCTCCATCCATACTCCATGTTTTTATTTCTTTAATTTTTACGTTTATTATTTTTCCTATATATTTTTTATCTGCTTTAACATTTACTAATTTCATTGTGTCTGTATATCCCATAAGCATTGATTCATCTTTTTCGCTTGTTCCTTCTATTAGTACTGGAACTATTTTATTTAGATATCTATCATTTGCTTCTTTTGAGTATTTATTTATTAGTTCGTTTAGTTTATATAGTCTTTGATTCTTTTCTTCTAATGAAACGTTATCAGCCATTTTTGCTGCTGGTGTTCCTACTCTTGGTGAGAATATAAATGTGTATGCTCCATCGAATTTGCATGTGTTTACTACGTCTAGTGTTTCGTTAAAGTCTTCTATTGTTTCATTTGGGAATCCTACTATTATGTCTGTTGTTATTGATGAATTAGGTAGTGCTTCTTTTAGTTTGTTATATAGTTCTATGTATGATTTTTTTGTATATCTTCTACCCATTAGTTTTAGTATACTATCTGATCCTGATTGAAGTGGTAAGTGAATATATGGCATAATGTTTGGATATTTTTTTATTACTTCTATCATTGAATCATTGAAGTCCCATGGATGGCTTGTTACAAATCTAATTCTATTTATACCTGTTTTAGCAACATCTTCTAAAAGGTTACTCATGTCATAGTTTAGTTCTAAGTCTTTACCATATGCATTAACATTTTGTCCTAATAAGGTTACTTCTTGATATCCTTTTTTTACTAGGTCTTTTACTTCTTCTATTATATACTTAGGTTCTCTACTTCTTTGTTTTCCTCTTGTATATGGTACTATGCAGTATGTACAGAATTTATCACATCCATACATTATATTTACCCATGCTTTATATTTCGAGTCTCTTTTTACTGGAATATTTTCTATTACACTTCCTTCTATACTTAATACTTCTACTTCTAGGTCTTTTTTGTTTATTGCTGTATAAAGTATATTTGGTAGGTTATGTATGTTATGTGTTCCAAATACGATATCTAGAAAGTTATATTTTTCTAGTATTTCATTTACTACTACTTCTTCTTGTGCCATGCATCCACATATTCCCGCAATTAGGTTTGGATTTTTTTCTTTTAGGTTTTTTATTCTGCCTATCATTCCAAAAACTTTGTTATGTGCATTTTCTCTTATTGCGCATGTATTTAATAGTATTAGGTCAGCATTTTCCATAGTATCTGTTTCAGTGAATGACATATCTTCTAGTATAGCTTTTATGTTTTCTGAGTCATGTTCATTCATTTGGCACCCATATGTTTTTACGTAGTATTTTTTATTTAATCCTAGTTTTTTTAGGTTTTCTTTTACTATGTATTCATTTGTTTTAGTTAGTACTACTTCTCTTGTTCTTTGTTTTGCTTTTAATAGATCTGGTTTTATCATGTAATCACTTCTTTCTTATTGATAATATCATAAATGTAATGTTTTTTCAATGTCATTTTGGTTATATGTTTTATAGTATTGTTTATAGAAATACAGTTTATCTATTTCTTCTTTAAATATTCTAGTAGCTAGTTCTTCTGCTTTTTCTTTGTCTTCTTTTACTGATTTGTTTAGAAATATTGGTTCATAGTTTTTTAGTTTATATTTTATAAATTCTTCGTCAAAGTTTTCTTTTTTTGCATAGTTTATTAGGTTTAATGTAAATCTTACATCGTTTTGTATTATTTTTTCATTTAGTGTTCCGTTACTGGTTCTTTTTTCTAATGTTGTTTTATTATCTCTTATTAGATTTAGTATATTTAATCCATATTTTCTTTCATATTGTATTGCTTGCATTAATTCTTCTAGTGTTTCTATTTTGTCTAATTTGTTTATTAGTTCTAATATGTTTCTATATTGTCCATATGGCTTAGCATATGAAAATAGTAGTTTTCTTGGAATATCTATTTCTCCATAGCTAAATTTATATATTATATCTTCGTATACTATCCAAAGTTTTAAAAGATTAATTACTTCTTTTATTGTTGGTAGTATTTTTTTATCTGTATGTATATGTATTGCGCAGTTATCATCTATTTTTATATTTTCTTGTTTTCTTAAAAATTCACATATTTGTTTTAGTTCTTCCCATGATTTTTTGTTGTTTGTTAATATTGGGGAATTAATTTCTCCACCTTCGAATTCTTCAAATCCTATTCTTTTTTGTACTGTTGCGTCTTTTACTAGTTTCCATGTTTCATATTTTTCTTTTTTTATTTTTCTTGAATTCATCCAGTATTCGGCTGCATCATCATAATAGAATATTTGTTTTAAGTTTTGTTCTACTTGTTTATATAGTGCTCCTGCAAATTCTATTTCTATTCCAAATGGATTATCTGGTATATTTATTTTATCTAAGTATTCAATATTAATTTTTAATAGGTCTTCTTTCATAGTAATCCCTCTTTTTCTTTTTGGTTATAATACTACTTTTTTATTTTTTTGTAAAGAAAAAAGAAGTTTTAAACTTCTTGGACAACTATTAGTATCATAGGTTTACATTCTGTTTCATCGTATAGATATTTTCCAACTTTATCTCTTATTTCTGTTTTTATTTTTGTAAAGTCTACATAGTTTGGACCAATATTACTTTCTATTATATTTAAGGATAGGTTTTGTGCTTCTTTAATCAAATCTATATTATCTTTTACGTATACAAATCCTCGTGTTAGTATTTCTGGTCCTGCAAGTATTTGTTTTGTTTGTTTATCTAGTGTTACTGCTACTATTACTATTCCGTTATCACTTAGTGATTCACGATCTTTTAGTACTAGTTCTCCTATGTCTCCTACTGTTTTTCCATCTATTAAAATATCTTCTACTTTAACTGTTTCGTTTGTATTTTTTAGTTCACCGTCTATAAATGTTGCGACTTGTCCATTTAATTTAAGTATTATATTTTCTTCTTTCATGCCTATCTTTAGTGCGTTTTCTTTATTTGCGACTTGGTGTCTATATTCTCCTATTACTGGGAAATAGTATTTTGGTTTCATTAGTCCAAGCATAAGCATTAGGTCTTCGCTTGAGGCATGGTGTGACAAGTATTTTTTATTTGGAAGTGTTACTATATTTGATCCAATTTTTGATAAGTCATCTAATACTTTTGTTGAACTTTTTTCCATTCCATCATATACTGGGGATGCGAATATTACTGTGTCTGATTCTTTTAGTGTTATGAATTTATCGTATCCTTTTATAATTCTTTTTATATTTGAGAATGGTTTTTCTCTTTCATCTGATATTATTACCACAACATTTGGGTCTGTTACTTGGTGTATATTTCCTATTCTTTTTTTATCGAAGTTCATGTATCCATTATCTATTGCGTTATATATAAGTGTTTCTAATGTTTTACCCATTATTACTACTTTTCTGTTTGTTTTTGATACTTCGTTAAATAGTTCTTGTATTCTATATAGTTGTGCTTGAAAGATGTTAAATAGTATTCTTCCGTTATTTGTGTTTAGTGTTTCGCTTATTACTGATGATATTCTATGATTAGGTGATGTAAAGCCTTTCTTTTCAGCATATAGTGATTCACTTAATAAGCATAATACTCCTTGTTTTCCAACATAGGCTAGTTTTCCAATGTCTGTTTCGTATCTTCCAAGCATTGTTGAGTCGAATACGAAGTTTCCTGTATAGAAAATAGCACCATCTGGTGTGTATAGTACATATCCTAGTGTGTCTGGTACTGCATGTGTTAAGCTTATTGGAAATATACTATTTTTTCCAAAGTTAATTTTTTTATGTGGTTGAATTTCAATTAAATTGTCCGTTTTTATATTGTCTTCTTTTAACTGATTTCTTATAACATCTAGTGTAAATGGTGATGCATAAATTTTTAAGTCTTTTATGTCTAGTAGTATGTCTGAAAGTGCTCCCATCTGTGCATCGTGTCCATGTGTTATAAATACTCCTTTTATTCTTTTTTTATTTTCTTTTAAATAATCATAGTTAGGTATTATATAGTCTACTCCTAACATTTTATCGTCTGCATATTTTAGTCCGGCGTCAAATACAAATATATCATTATCTACTTCTACTACATACATGTTTTTTCCGACTTCATTAAGTCCGCCTAGACCAAATATTTTTATTTTACTCATATTTCTCCTTTCTTTTCGATTAAAAAAGCCTAATTAATTATAACACATTTTAATTAATTAGACAAAGTTTTTTTATAATAATGGTGATATAAGTCTTAATATTGCTTCTATTATTTTAATATTTAGTTTTCTTTTTTCCCATATTTCTTTTTTTATTTCAACTGATTCTTCTATTATTTTTAAGAAGTCTTCTTTTATTTTTATTTCTTCTTTTGTATTATGTATCCATATTCCACATTCGTAGTTTAGGTAGAAGCTTCTGAAGTCAAAGTTTGTTGTTCCTATTGTTGCGACAGAATCATCTGATACTATTATTTTTGAGTGTATGAATCCTGGTTTATATTCGTATATTTTTACTCCTGATTCTAGTAGTAAGTTATAGAATGATTTTGTACATGCGTTTACTAGTTTTTTATCTGGTATGCTTGGAGTTATTATTCTTACATCTATTCCTTGTAATCTTGCGTTTATTAGTGCTTCTTCTGTTTCATTATCTAATATTAGATATGGTGTCATTATGTATACGTATTTTTTTGCGTTATTAATTATGTTTATATATGTTGTTTTTGCTGGATTTAGTTTGTTTTGTGGGTTATCTGAGTATGGTATTATATATCCATTGTTTTCTTTTGTTTCCTTAATGTTTTCTATTAATTTTTTGTAGTTAATTCTTTCATCACTATTGATGTTCCATAATTTACCAAATATTACTATTAGGTTTTTTATTGATTCTCCTTTAATTCTTGCGACGCAGTCTTTCCAATGTCCTAGTCTACTATTTTTGTTTATGTATTCATCTCCTATGTTTATTCCACCTGTATAAGCTATATCACCATCTATTATTATTATTTTTCTATGATCTCTATAGTTTATATATGATCTAATAAATGGAGTTAATGGATTAAATTGTATGTATTTTACGTTTATTTTTTCTAGTTGTTGTTTTAGGTGTTTTGGTTTTTTTAATAGGCTTCCTAGTGAATCGTATATTAGGTATATTTTTACGTTTTCTTTTCTTTTTTGTTTTAGTATATTATATATTTCATTCCACATAGTTCCATCTGAAATTATAAAGAATTCTATTAGTATATATTCTTTTGCGTTTTTTAAATCTTCTATTAATTGTTTATATGAGTCTTCTCCTGTTTTATAGTATTTAACTTCTTCATTATAATACATTGGATAGTTTGTTACATTATATAGATATTCTGCTTCTTTTTTTCTATCTAAATTTTCTATATTATATATTTCTTCTTTTTTTTGCAAAGTTATGTTTGATTGTTTTTTTTCTTTTTCCATTTTTCTTTTCATACTTTTTGGTGTTTTATTATTTCCCCATAGTAGGTATGCGACAAATCCTGTTATTGGCATGAACATTAAAAATATTATCCATATTATTTTGTATGCTGGATTCTGTCTTTTATATATAATATATATTACTGATATAAATTTGATTATTTCGAATACTATTCTTGCGTATTCTGATAATTTTGTGGTTGCTCCATAAAGTGAAAAGAATACTATTATTTGTAGTATTATTGCGAGTAATACTATTATTATTTTTATTATGTTATTTATTATGTTGTTTTCGCCTTTATTTTTTTTCATATGTTCTCCTTTTTTTATTTATTATACCATATTTTATATTTGATTTTATTTGTTTTTTGTATTCTAAAGGTTATTTTTTTGCGATTTACCTCTTTTTTAAAATCTGTATAGTTTTTATATACACTTTTTCAAAATCTGCCTAGACAGATTTTAATATTCTGCAGGTTTTTTTTTACAGTTTTTAATAAATGCTTATTTGACCGATTTTTTATATTATGTTATCTTGGATTTAAGGAAGTTTTAGGCCTAATTTTCCTTTTTAAAAGGAGGTAATAATGAAGTTTTATAATTGTAAAAATGATAAATGTTTTAAATGTGTTTTTTTAAATCCTCTTAACCAAAATTTATTAAATATATTAATTAATGAAGTTACTGGCATCAATTATCAAAATATTATGCATTCTAATATTGAAAAAAATATTAATTTAGCTGTAAGGCGAAAATATCTAGACTTATTAATTGATTCTAGTGAGACTATTGTTAATATTGAAGTTAATGGGTTTAACAAAAAATATGTACATCCTAGAAATACTTCTTTTATATGTGATTGTTATTCTAACTATACTTTAGTAAATAAAGAATATACTGAAGACAAACAAATAATTCAAATTAATTTTTCTTATGGTATTAATGGAGATGAAGCTATTAGTAAGTATATGATAATGAATAAAAATTGGAAAACATATGTGAAAAATTTTGTAATTTATGAAGTTAATATGGACTATTGTATGAGTTTTTGGTACAATAGAAATAAGCAACAGGTTAATAAAAAAAATTTAGAAAATATTATTAAATACAGATATTTTATAATGCAAGCTTTAAATTTAAAGGAATTAAATGAGTTAATTAATATAACTCATGATGAAAGGATAGTGAAATATATGGAAGAGTTAAAAAAAGTTAATAGAAGCCCTAAGTTTAGGGAATATATTACAGAAGAACAAGATAAGGAGTTTATTCTTAATAGTGTTAGAAATGAGGGAATTGTCGAAGGAAGAGCTGAAGGAAGAGTTGAAGGTGAGAATTTTCAAAAAATTCAAATTGCTCGTAATATGCTTAATGATAAGATTAATTTAGAATCTATATCTAATTATACTGGTCTATCTATTAATCAAATTAATAGTATTAAGTTTTAGGAACTACTTTGTGGTTCTTTTTATTTTAATTGAATATTATTTAGTGGTGATAATAATGAAAAAGTTTGTTTTTTTATTTATTATTGTTTTTTTAATTATATGTTTTTGTTCTAATACTAGTAGTATTGGTTATGTTGATTATTATTATGTTTATGGAAATCATTTAAATATTGGTGGACATATTAATGGGTTAAATAATCCTAGTTTAGTTTTTAAAAGTGAAACTCGTGAAATTGTTATTCCTATTATTTATGATAATGGTGATTTTTTTGTTTCTTCTGTTATTAATGATGGTATTTTACTTGATTCTATTCCGAGGGATAATTTTTTTGTTTTTTTAAAGGATGGGAATGATTATTATAGTTTGGTTAATAATACTAAGTATAATGATATAAGTTATTATACTATTTCTCGTGGTTTTAATAATATTATTAATATTGGTTTTGATGATAATATGTTTGTTTCTTCTAGTGTTGGTAGTGTTTATGATGGATATTATGATATTATTATTGATCCAGGGCACGGTGGCAATGATCCTGGTGCTTGTTTTGGTGATTATTGTGAGAGTTCTATTACCTTGGATTTAGCTTATAAATTAAAGGATGCTTTGGAGTTATTGGGTTTAAAGGTTGGAATGACTAGGTATGATGATGTTAATACTAGTTTTTATGGTGATAATAGTAGAACTAGCTTGGCTTATTCTAGTCATGCGAAGTTTTTTATTTCTATTCATTTAAATAGTACTGAGGGGGTTATGGATCATGGTGGTGTTGAGGTTTATGCGCCTAATAATTCTGATTTAGGTTTTGCTTCTTTATTAGCGAATAGTATTGTTTCTTCTAGTGGTTCTAGTTATTCTATTAATAGTTCTTATAGGGTTATGGATGGTGTTTATGTCAGAACTTTTGGCGATGATGATATTAGTGTTTCTAATAGTACTTGCTATAATAATGGTTTTCTTCCCTATCCTGTTGATTTAAATACTAATTATTATTTTATGATTCGTGAGACTGGTGGGATAATGACAGGAGCTTTTATTGATGGCAGGAGTGGAGTTAAAAATATGTTTTATGATTCTAATATTGGAGTTGAAGCTTATTTACTTGAGTTAGGTTATATTAATTATTCGGGTGATCTTGATAATATTCTTAATAATAGTGAAAAGTATATTCAAGGAATTGTAAATGCTTTTAGTGAAAAATTGGGCATAGAAAAAGATTAGTTTTGAACTGAACCCCAAAAGTTGGACAGTTTATAAATAGTTTCTAATTAGAGGATTGTAACCTGTAATTTACAGGAGACAGTCCTTTTAATTTTACCTTAATTCTATCATAATTATAATAAT
>Ga0129307_1002343_pt1 | contig 15308 bp, 12 predicted proteins | sample P1105metagenome_FD_94437 | JGI IMG/M metagenome (GOLD analysis project Ga0129307, IMG submission 94437) | Capybara group fecal microbial communities from Wisconsin, USA - P1105 metagenome | ecosystem: Host-associated > Mammals > Digestive system > Large intestine > Fecal | place: USA: Wisconsin... | reverse complement strand
TTCCAAATTTTACTGTTGTTTGGATTGTTCATCCGAAAATAATTATTAAAAGAATTTTCGGGGTTGTCATCATTATTCTGTTGTTAAAGTACATTTTCTGTTTCTGTTTTTAAGGAACAAAAATGCGTCGCTCTGTTGTCTCATGTTTTTGTCTCTCCGTGCGACAGCTTGTTCATAATACAACTTTCTCTCCGTAGTGTCAACCACTTTTTTAAATTTTTTTTATTTTTTTTTGAAGTTCTAAAAAACGCCAATTTTAGCTGTTTTAATTTTGCAAAATATGGTATATCTTCACAAAATTTTTTATTTTGTTTCAGAAGATAGTCTTCTTATCTCAGAAACAGCAAATGGTATTGTTAATATCACAGTCAATACATCTGAACATGTCTGTGTTATCTGTACACCAAAAAGTCCAAAGCACATAGGCAGTATTATTATTAATGGAATAAAGAAGAGGCCATTTCGAGCTGACGATAGAATACTTGCCTTCACTCCTCTTCCCATTGACTGTAGCATCATATTTGTCATAACAGTTGGTGCAGACAATGCAATAACAGATGCCTGATATCTTAGAGCAACCTTACCAACCTCAACTACTGCCATATCATTTCTGAACCACCATACAATATCAGGAGCAAATATAAAACATACTGCTCCTACAGCAAGCAGGAAGATAAATCCCCATCTTACACAAAAGAAGTACGCTTCTTTTACACGTGATGTAAGTCCTGCTCCATAATTAAAAGAACATACTGGCTGGAATCCCTGACCGAATCCGATCAGAGCAGCAAGCATCATCATCATTACTCTGTTTACGATTGACATTCCAGCTATTGCAGGACTACCGCCTAGCTTGCCCGCATAGTTATTAAGAAGAAGTGTAGAGAGAGCCGCCATACCTTGTCTTAAAAGAGATGGGGCGCCTCCATTTATCACCTCTATTATGTAGTGAAAGTTAATATGTATATTCTTTATACTAAGATGAATGTTTTCACCCTTCGTACTTCCAATAAGAAGTACAACAAAACTTGTGACCTGTCCCATGACTGTAGCAATAGCCGCACCTTGAACCCCCATATTTAAATATAGTATAAGCAGTGGATCAAGGATTACATTTATCACCGCTCCACACATAAGACCAACCATGGCATAAACTGCACTGCCCTGAAATCTAAGCTGGTTATTGATTACAAACTGCCCCATCATAAATGGAGCTCCAAGAAGGATAATTCTCATATAAGATACTGTCAGCTCTAGACTGTCAGCATCTGCACCTATCCAACCAGCTATTCTATAAATAAAGATATTACCAAGAAGCGCTACTATCACGCCCAGGATTATTGCTATAGCAAAGCCGGTGGACGCCATCTCATTTGCCTCCTTTTTATTATCTGCGCCAAGCATTCGCGACAGATAATTTCCAGAGCCCTGTCCACACATAAATCCAAAAGCCTGTATCAAGGCCATTACTGAAAATACAAGACCAACTGCCGCTGTTGCTTCTGTAGAAATCCTTCCTACAAAGTACGTATCTGCAGAATTATAAAAAGCAGTCACCAACATACTAAGGATTGTTGGGATGGACAGCTTGATAATCAGTTCCGGTATCGGTGTTTCAGTTAGCATCTCTCGACGAGACATATTACTTAATTTCATTTTCTTCAAACTACTTCCTACTATAATGTTTATTTCAGTCTTTAATCTAAAAACAAAACAGAACTATTCTACCACATTCCTCATAATATAGGTAGTTTAAAAGAAGCCATAAAAACAATATAAAACAACTAATTTCGGTTTACCAATAAAGGACCAATTTATTATAATGATAAATGTAGTTAAATATAATATCCATAAAGGAGAAGGCATATGAAAGTAGATGAATTGATCAGCTATATCAAAGAAGAAAAGCTTAACAACAAACTACTTGATATCTATCTTGACAGCTCGAAAATACAGTATCAGAAAGAACGTTACTCAAACGCTGTAAAGAAATATAAAGAGCTCTACGAGAATAATGCAGATTATTCTGACGAAGTGATCATTGTCAGCGCTCCTGGACGTACCGAGGTTTGTGGAAATCATACAGACCATCAGCACGGAGAAGTACTGGCCGCATCAATAAATGACGACGCGACTGCTGTAGTTGGATTAAGCGACTCGGTTAACATAATGTCAGAAGGTTATCCTATGATATCTTTCAGTTTAGATGACATTTCAAAACAGTCTGACGAGGAGGGCTCTACTCTCGCACTCATCAAAGGTGTTCTAGCCGGATGCAGAGACCGTGGATTTAAAATTGGCGGATTCAATGCTTATATCACCAGCGATGTATTGGGAGGTTCCGGACTTTCATCTTCTGCAGCCTTCGAAACAGTAATTGGAAATATCCTCTCTTATCTATATAACGATGGCAGAATCGACGCCGTAACCATTGCTAAGATCGGACAATACGCAGAGAACTACTATTTCGGTAAACCTTGCGGACTTATGGATCAGATGGCATGCTCTGTCGGCGGACTTTGTCATATCGATTTTGCCAATCCTGAAGAACCTGTCATTGAAAAGATCCAGGTGGATCTTGATGAATACGGCTATGCGCTATGCATCACTGATACAAAAGGAAGTCACGCAGATCTTACACCTGACTATGCTGCTGTTCCAAGCGAAATGAAATCTATCGCAGCCTTCTTCGAAAAGGACGTACTCCACGAACTCACCGAGGAAGATGTTATAAAGAACATCACTGCCCTTCGTGAAAAGAATGGAGACCGCGCCGTACTTAGAGCGCTTCACTTCTTCGAAGAAAACCTGAGAGTCAGACACGAAGCAGCCAGTCTTAAAGAACACAAGTTTAATATATTCCTTGAGAATGTTTCCAAATCCGGAAACTCCTCCTATAAATATCTGCAAAACGTTTACACTAATCATGATATATCACACCAGAACGTATCTATCGCTCTTTGTATCAGCGAAATAGTACTGGGCGACAATGGAGGTGTTGCAAGAGTACACGGTGGAGGTTTTGCAGGAACTATACAGGCATTCGTAAAGCAGGACTTTATCGATACATATAAAGAAGCAATGGACAACGTCTTTGGCGAAGGAGCATGTGCTGTACTGAAAATCCGTAAATACGGCGGCATTAAAGTTATGTAAACTAGACTGTGAGGTATGTTATATGAAGAATATAAATGCGTTAATAAAAGAGTTAGTTACATATGGAATAAATACAGGACTTATAGATGAAGCAGATGTTGTATATTCAACCAACCGATTGCTCGAGTTTTTTAAGCTTGAAGACTATAGCATCGATTCAAACGATAGCTTAAATACCGATTCTTATGACACAGCAAATAATACTAAAGGACGCAATCTTCATCTGATTCTGGAAGATATGATTGATTACGCCCTTGAGACTGGGCTCCTGGAGAATGACACAATAACATATAAAGACCTATATGATACAGCCATCATGGGACTCATTACTCCTCCACCTTCAGCTATTCAAAGCAAGTTCTTTAAGTTGTATGACATAAACCAGACTGACAGTGACCAAAAGTCAGCAAATTCAAAAAAAGCTACCGATTTCTACTACGAGTTCAGCAAGGCCACCAATTATATTAGAACAGACCGCATCGCCAAGGATGAAAAATGGATCACTTCCACTGAGTTTGGTGACCTTGATATTACTATCAATCTATCCAAGCCAGAAAAGGATCCTCGCGATATCGCCGCTGCTGGTCAGGCCAAGAAGTCAGGCTATCCTGCTTGTCTTCTCTGCCGAGAAAACGAAGGCTATGCCGGAACCTTAACTCACCCTGCAAGACAGAACCACAGAATAATCCCAATAAGCCTTGACGGCGAGCAGTACTATCTGCAATACAGCCCATACGTATATTATAACGAGCACTGTATCATCTTTAATAAGAAGCATACTCCTATGAAGATTGACCGATCAACTATGAAGAAACTGCTTTCCTTTGTTGATCTCTTTCCTCACTACACCGCTGGTTCAAACGCAGACCTTCCGATCGTAGGTGGATCAATACTCTCCCACGATCACTTTCAGGGAGGCGGCTACGAATTCCCTATGGTGCGCGCTCCATACGAGAACGAGTTTACTATACCAGGCTTTGAAGATATCCATGCAGGAATAATCAAATGGCCTCTCTCCACTATACGCCTTCAAGGAAAGAATATTGACCGCATCGTAGACCTGGCCGATCACATCTTAGGCAAATGGAGAAGCTACACTGATGAAACCGCATTTATCTTCGCCGAAACCAAGGGAGAGCCACACAACACTATCACACCGATCGCTCGAATGCGAAATTCAAGTAACGCATCCGGTTTACATAATTCTAGTAATTTAGATTCAGGTTCAGTCAACGAATATGTTTATGAGTTGGATCTTGTTCTCAGAAATAATATTACAACCGATGAGCATCCTCTGGGAGTTTACCACCCACACGCCGAGTATCATCACATCAAGAAAGAAAATATTGGCCTTATCGAAGTAATGGGACTAGCTGTTCTTCCAGCACGCCTTAAGAAAGAAATGGCATTTCTCGCCGAAGTGATACTAAGCGGCGGCAACCTCTACTCTGCTGGAGGCTCCCATGCTGATTGGGCCGCTTCTTTCCTCCCAAAATATGGCATCCCTGTTGATGTAGATGGAAACGTCGATAATACCAAAATCGCTGACCTTCTCGATATTGAAAAAAACGACGAAACCGAAGGGGCCAGCAAAATTGATACTTTTGACGAAAAGAATGGCACCTGTAGCAATGATAAAGCTACAAAATGGATTATGGATATAATTCATCAGGAGATTGGATATGTATTTGCAGGTGTTCTTGAAGACGCAGGTGTTTTCAAAAGAAATAAAGAAGGTAACGAAGCATTTGCACGTTTTATAGACACACTATAAAATCATTAGCACTTTAAAAGTATATTATAGAAGGCTTCAAAAAGAAGCCTTCTATAATATACAAAATTATGCCTTAACCCAGAAATTTATACAGTAACTTATATAATTCCTTAGCTTCCTTTTCTGTAAGGGGAGAGCCATTCTCGGCGAGTTTCAGCGGAATATCCTTACAGCTTTCCTTTAACTGGTTACCTTTTTCTGTAATACTTATCATTGTAACTCTCTCGTCTTCCTTAGAACGTTCTCTTGTCACATATCCTTCCTTTTCCAATCGTTTAAGTAACGGAGTAAGTGTACCTGCATCTAGTGAAAGTATCTCTCCAAGCTGTCCTACATTAACACTCTCCTTTTCCCAAAGCACCATAAAAACAATATATTGGGTATAAGTAAGCCCCAAAGGTTTCAGATATGGATTATATGCATTAACAATCTTCCTCGAACAAGCATATAGAGGAAAACAAAGCTGATTTTTAAGTTTTAATTGTTCGTATTCCTGTGCCATTTTATTTTTCTCCTTTAAGCATGAAGTCTTTTCATGTATTTCGTCATCCGTTCCAGGAGCCTGCCCTCCTTTTATCTTTTACCATATTATATTGCGCCAAATGTTTCATGTCAATACAATACTTTTGAGGTTTATAGTAAAATAGCGTATCTCAAATCATCAATAGTATTCTATATTCAACATTCAATGTATGATATAATTTAGCTTGTTATGAGTTTTTGAAGAGGAGAACTTCTATGGATATTCCGAAAAAAGAAATAATAAAGAAAATGTTCAAAAGCATATATGGAGTAGGTTATATTACACTGTTTTTAGTCGGACTCGCATTCGCCTTATCCGCAACAATAAATGTATATCTGGATAAAAAGCAATCCATTGAATATAAAAAAGTAATTGCAACCTATCACTCATATCATAAACTTGAATCATATGATCCTATCGAAGAAAAGCATAAAACTGAATATGAGGGAATCTATAAATTTGAGGCGAATGGCCAAACATACTACGCTTCTCCTACAAAAACAAAAGGCAGCACTAATTTTAAAAAGACATTAAAGATCAAGTACGATCCGACCAATCCAAATGTTTATGTTGTAGTAGGCGCCTACTATGAAGATTATCTTACAGCTTTAGTTATTTGGGTAATACTCTTCATTTGTCTTCGTAACGGATATGATACAGAAAAGAAGTATATCGAGTATTATGCTACCCATCCCAAGTGAGCCCGCAAACAGAAAAATCGGTTGCAAAAACTTCGTTTTGCAACCGACTTTGTCTACAGTCTGACTCAGACAAAACGTCTGAGTTTCTTTTTTCGAGAGGTTTATCCCTCACATATATTAATAATCCGATAGACCTCCTATTATCGCAGCTCCTGTAATTGCACTTATTATCAAAATAAGAATATATAAAGCAACAGTTATAGCAATTGTTATGAGATAGAATCTAGCATAGTTCTTTAGATTCTTATTTGTAGTTGCTCCAAATCCCCAAACAAACATAAGGATAAGACCTACAAGCGGGATACCGAAAAGTATAGTATATCCGAGGTAACCCCATGGAGATATAGGCTTATATTCTTCTGGAACATCTCCTCCGCCCATCTGGTTGATAACAGTTATACCCTGTCCACCTGCTGGCATATATGGATTCTGATTAAACTGAGCATTCTGCTGTGCATTAGCATTAAAGCCGCCCTGGTTCACCTGATTGAAGGACTGATTAGCTGGCTGCGCCTGTGGTAATGGCTGTGCCTGAACTGTAGGTGTTACAGGTGCCACGCTCTCATCAGAAAGAATTGATGAGCCCGTTACAGGTGCTGGTGTTACCACCTTACCTTCAGGTGCCTGAGGCTGATGCTGGTGAACCTCTTCTTTAACTGGTTCCTCAGCAGCTGGTTCTTCTGCTGGTGCAGGTGCTGCAACTGGTTCCTCCACTGGTGCAGATGCAAATGAATTTGTCGAAGCAGATGTAAATGGATCTGCAGTAGACGCAGTATCAGCGAAGCCCTGTGGTGCTTCAGATGCAGTAAGTGGACCTGACATATCAGCTGTAAGAACTGTTGTTCCGCTCTCAGGATCTATCTCATCCTCTGGAGCGTCAGCTATTGGAATATCCATCATTGGTGTAGTAGATTCGGCACTAATCTGCTGTGGCTCTGCATTTGCAGTTTCTTCAGCAGCTTTCTGCGCTGCTTCCTGAGCAGCCTTCTGAGCAATATCCTCAGCAGTTTCCTGAGGTGCAGGCTCTTCAGCAGGCTGAGTCGCAGCTTGTTTGAACTGTCTTAGGTCAGCTCCGCAATTTGGACAGAAGTCAGCTCCGTCCGGGATGTTTGTTCCACACATGTTACAAAACATTTTCATAACCCTCCCTGTCTCTCATACTTTAATTCATACCAAATTCATTCAGAAAGAAACTCTCTCACCTTTTTTCTTCAGAATGAAAAACCACAAAATAATTATAGTACGCGCTCCAGGTATTTACAACCTTATTCTTTGCTTGTCATCACAAGCTTTATAACCTTTATTCTTCGCTCATCTTTGCAAGCTTTGCAGCCTGATCAGCAGCTGTGAGTGCATCGATAAACTCGTCTATATCACCATTTAAAACTTCATTTAATCTATATGATGTAAGTTTGATTCTATGGTCAGTAACACGTCCCTGTGGGAAGTTGTATGTACGAACCTTCTCTGAACGGTCACCAGAACCGATCTGGCTACGACGAGCATCCGCTTCAGCATCATGAGCCTTCTGTCTCTCAAGGTCATACAGCTTTGTTCTAAGAAGAGCAAAAGCCTTTGCCTTATTCTGAATCTGTGACTTCTCTGTCTGGCTGTAGATTACGATACCTGTTGGATAGTGAGTAAGACGTACAGCTGAGTCAGTTGTATTTACACACTGTCCACCATTTCCTGATGCACGCATTACATCGATACGGATATCTTTTTCATTTATCTCGATCTCAACCTCTTCTGCTTCTGGCATGATAGCAACAGAAGCTGCTGATGTATGAATTCGTCCACCTGATTCTGTCTCTGGTACACGCTGTACTCTGTGTACACCACTCTCATACTTCAGTTTTGAGAATGCACCACGTCCCTTGATGAGGAAGTTTACATCCTTAATACCGCCGATGCCAGTATCATCTATAGATATCATTTCGATCTGCCATCTCTTCTTCTCTGCGTAGTGCTGATACATACGATAGAGCTCACTAGCAAAAAGTGCAGCCTCATCACCACCAACACCGGCTCTGATCTCAACTACAACGTTCTTGTCGTCATCTGCATCCTTAGGAAGAAGAAGGATCTTCAGCTCATTCTCACATCTCTCGATAGCCTTCTTAGCCTCATTAAGCTCTTCCTTTGCCATTTCCTTCATCTCTTCGTCAGATTCTTCATCCAGAAGCATAAGGCTGTCTTCTTCATCCTGCTTTGCTCTCTTATACTCTTTATACTTTTCTACGATAGGAGTAAGATCACTCTGCTCCTTCATAAGACTACGGAACTTTGTCTGATCATTAACTACATCTGGGTCAGACAGTTCCTTCATAACCTGTTCAAGTCTGTCAACTAACTCTTCTAACTTATCAAACATTTCTTTTCTCCTCTTATATACAATAACGGGCGGAAACGATACGGTCGAGTCCACTCATATCTTTTTGTTTCTTTATACTTTTGAATCCATTTGACTTTAAGATTTCAGCCACATCCATGTACTGATCATATCCAATTTCCAGAACCAGATATCCTCCTGGCACAAGGAACTGTTTTGCTTCGGAAGCAATGATCCTGTAAAATGCAAGCCCATCCGATGCTCCATCGAGAGCAAGCCTTGGTTCAAAATCACGTACATCCTTTAATAGGTTATATATTTCCTTAGTCTTAATGTACGGTGGATTACTTAGTATCATATCGAAACTAACTGTTGGGTTTCCATCTTCATCTTTAAAAGCGTTAAACATATCGCTCTTAACTATGGTAACGTCTGCATCCAGCTTCTTTGCATTTTCGTTAGCAAGATCTATGGCATCATCGGAAATGTCGACCAGAAAAACTTCATCGTTAAATCCGTCATCCTCTCGCATAAGCTTATAGGATATTCCAATGCAGCCAGAACCTGTACATAAGTCAAGGGTAATGCAGTTCCTTTCAGGAGCAAGTTCTACCGCCTTCAGCACCAGGTTCTCTGTATCAAATCTCGGAATGAGGACATTTTCCTTACAATTAAACTCATAGTCCATAAAATAGGTGAAGCCCGTAATGTACTGCAACGGATAATGAGTCGCACGCTTCTTGATAGCCTTCATGTATCTCATAGCTGTAAAATCATCCAGCTCCTCATCAAGATTCGCATAGATAGTGGCCAGATCCATATCACGATATATCATCATGAGATGTCTTGCCTCAGCTACATTATTCTCGATAAATGCGTCCGCCAGAATCTTCGTGCCCTTATTTATGAGCGCACCCATTTTCTTTTCATCATGTGTCATACTTTCAAACCTCGAAGGTATTATTGCGAACACAGTCTACATACTCGTGCCAATCAATCACGCCTTCAACAGACTTTATCGCTACCTCTATCATGGAGTCATCAGGTTCTCTTGTTGTAAGTCTCTGCACCCAGAGACCAGGAGCACTGAGGACATTTGAACATGCATTGTTATGCTTACCGGCATATCTAATAAACTCGTAGGAAATGCCAGCAATAAGTGGAATCAAGAGAACTCTCGAAACGAGTCGGAGCCACATCACATCTGTACGTACAAACATAAAGACCACAATACTTATAAGCATTACAATGAATACGAAGCTTGTACCACATCTCTTATGGAACCTGGTGTGTTTCTTTACATTTTCTACTGTAAGATCATCGCCTGCTTCCATGCAGTTAATGGTCTTATGTTCAGCGCCGTGGTACATATAAGTTCTCTTAATGTCGTCCATAAAGGAAATTACAGCCACATATCCCAAAAAGATAACAAGCCTTAGTATTCCCTCAGCCAGATTTACAAGAAGATCACTTTCAGTAATCTTATAAAGAAAGTTCGCAAGAAATGCTGGAAGAAGCATAAAGACTCCAACAGCTATTACCAGCGAAACGATCAAGGTTCCGATCAAGTAACCCGTGCTGCTTTCTTTATTAGCTTCTTCTTTTTTATCCGAAGAAGCTTTCTTAGTATCTTCTTTTTTATCCGAAGACTCCTTCTTAGTATCCTCTTCTTCCTCAACATATTCGGAAGAATCCATAAGTGTCTTCATTCCGATATAAAGTGACTCAAGGAAATTTACAATTCCACGAAGAAGTGGAATCTGGAGTATCTTATATCTTTCACCAAGTGACACGTAATCTGTCACTTTAACTTCTATCTCTTTATTTGGTTTTCTAACAGCCAGAGCATAGGACTTTGGGCCCTTCATCATAACGCCTTCCAGTACTGCCTGACCGCCTATACTAACCCTTTTCATGTTGTTTCACCATCACCAATCTAGTTTACATAATAGAGAAAAGGACGACTCCCTTTGTCACCTTTTTAAAATAGCTTATGTCCTAAATACATTTGCAATCTCAAAAAGGTGACAACAGGAGTCGTCCCGATGTCACCTTGTTTTTAGTTAATCTAATTCTCTGAGCCTACGCCATACTTCTTGTTGAACTTATCTATACGTCCGCGAGCCTTAATAGCCTTCTGCTGACCTGTATAGAAAGAATGGCACTTTGAGCAGATTTCTACGTGGATATCTTCCTTAGTTGAACCTGTAACAAACTCATTTCCGCAGTTACATACAACCTTAGCCTGATAATAATCCGGATGTATTCCCTCTCTCATAATCTTTCTCCTTTTCTATGTAACGTATATGCAACACCATCTGGCGCCCCAAGAGCCCAAACCTCGATTGCATACCAGCAACGTTGCTATACTATCACACAAAACCACATAATTCAAGCACTTTCTTAAATTTTCTTACATTAATGGTGCAATCAGTTTAACAAAAGGTCCCATCAGCTTATAAAATATTTTTTCGTGCTTTATAGTATCCAGTGTAATCTCTCGACACTGAGCCAGAGTTTGCTGGAAATCTCTTTCCACATCTGCAACCGCGTCGCACTTATACATATAGGTTGCACATTCAAAATGATGATAGAGACTTCTGTAATCAAGATTTATAGTTCCTACTATCGCCTTCTCATCATCACTTACAAAGTTCTTAGTATGAACGAATCCTGGGGTATACTCATAGATATGAACCCCCGACTTAACAAGATCCTTATAATGAGACTTAGCCAGTGCATAAGCCAGCCTCTTATCCGGAACTCCCGGAAGAACAATCGAGATATCAACGCCGCGACTGGCAGCATACTTAATAGATGTTCTAAGTTCATCATCGAGAACGAGATAAGGAGTCATGATGTGCACATAGTTATGAGCCCGGCTCAGCACATCCATATATATATTCTCTCCAACTTTCTCATCATCAAGAGGAATATCACTATATGGCATAACATATCCGGAAGGACTAAACTTTTCACTTAGTTCCATTTTATTACTAAGACTTTGTTTTGGATCACAACTTACTTCAAGATAATCGCCTAACTCAACATTGCCAGAATCCTCAGCCCACATCTGAAGGAACATAAGCGTATACGCCTTTACGGCATCGCCCTTAACCATAACTGCTGAATCCTTCCAATGCCCAAATCGCTCTATACGATTAATATACTCATCGGCAAGATTAACACCACCGTTAAAAGCTACCTTTCCATCAATCACCAGCACCTTTCGGTGATCACGGTAATTATAATATGTAGAAACAAAAGGATGGATCTTGGAAAATGTCTTCGCATCGATCCCAAAGGTCTGCAGTCTTTCTGCATAGTTGTGCGGCAGTAATGACATTTCGCACATGCCATCATAGAGGACTCGAACTTCTACTCCTTCCTTCACCTTATCAATAAGGATCTTAAGGATCCGTCCCCACATATATCCTTCAGTTATAATGAAATACTCAAGGAAGATAAACCTCTCTGCCTTACGCAGTTCCTCAAGAAGAGCCTCAAACTTCTCTTCTCCACTAGCAAAATACGTTACCTCGGTATTGTTATATATTGGAAAGTCACCAGTCTTACTAAGGTACTGAGACATCTCAGTAATACCGGACTCATCAGTTTCCAGTTCTTTCATGGTCCTTGCCTGTTGAGGCAAAGCATCCTTAGTCTCTGCCATAACTCGGAGCATTCTCCGCTTCATGGCAATATGACCAATCTCAAATTGTGTAAAAGCAAGAAAAATTGATCCCGGAAGTGGGAACATTGAAATGATAAACATCCAAGTCAGCTTAGCCGAAGAATCCATATCACTATTAAACAGATAGATGATCATTATCACGGTGAAGATAACCTTCACCGTTGAATAATATGGGATATAACCCGAGAACCAGGTAAACAGCGAAAACACCATACTTACCTGCAAATAAAGAAGCAGGATTATTCCACCCAAACGGCTGAAAATAATCCTGAGCAGTCCTTTCTTACGATATTTAGTTAGACGCACAATACTATTGTCCGTGCTATAATTTCTAACCTTCATACCATTTCCCTTATTAATATACTTCCTAGCCTCAGCTTAGAAGAAAACAAAAGATAAAATCTTTTATACAAGAAGTCCAACCTTCTTCTTTACTTTATTAAGTGTCTTGCCTGCAACGTATGAAGCAGTCTCAGCACCCTTCTTATAACAAGACTCAAGGTAAGCCTTATCCTTAGATAATCTCTCAAACTCTTCTCTTACAGGAGTAAGTGCATCAACAACGACTGTACCAACAGCCTTCTTGAAATCACCATAACCCTTACCAGCAAAATCCTTCTCGATCTGCTCGAAGCTTTCACCTGTAAATACAGAGTAAATAGTCATAAGATTATTGATACCATCCTTGCCTTCTCTGAAAGCAACCTCTGACTCACTATCGGTAACAGCACTCTTAAAACGAGCCATGATAACATCTGGCTTATCAAGGATTGATACAGTCGCCTTAGGATTTTCATCAGACTTAGACATCTTCTTTGTAGGATTCTGAAGTGACATTATCTTAGCACCAGCCTTAGCAATATATGGTTCAGGAACCTTGAACACATCACCATAGAGTCCATTAAATCTATTAGCAATAGTACGAGTAAGCTCTACATGCTGCTTCTGATCAGCACCTGTTGGAACATAGTCAGGCTGATAAAGCAGGATATCTGCTGCCATAAGTGCAGGATAATCAAAAAGACCTGCATTAATATTATCCTTATGCTGTGCTGACTTATCCTTGAACTGAGTCATACGTGAAAGCTCACCAAACTGTGTATAGCATGAAAGGATCCATCCAAGCTCTGCATGTGCAGGAACATGGCTCTGAATAAAAGCGAGGCTCTTTTCAGGATCAATTCCGCAGGCAAGCATAAGCGCATACGCATCCTTTGATCTCTTTCTAAGATCTGCTGGATCCTGACGAACTGTAAGACTATGAAGATCTGCAATAAAGTATGCACAGTCATAATCTTCCTGCATCTTCTTCCAGTTTCTAATTGCTCCTATATAATTTCCAAGTGTAAACACACCAGTTGGCTGAATACCACTTAGTAATACTTTCTTCTTTTCAGTTGCATTTGAATCGTTACTCATAAAAAACTGCCTTTCTTTCTACGTTTATTTCTTAAAGAAATGAGTCAGTGGAACATTTCATTCCACTGACTCAATATACTAGCATTTTTAGCGTGTTTTTGCAACTCACTTGTACTGTATCTTAGTACTCGTAACGCATCTTTCTCTTACGAATGATAAGGATGATTATTCCAGCAAGTGCAAGAATCATAACCACGATAATTGGTACTACGTTCATGCTATCACCTGTGCTAACTGTTGTTGTGTCCTTCTGAGGTGTTGAAGGTGCATTTGGTGATGGATTAGTTGTAGTTGTTGGCTGCTTAACCTCTGTAGTTGGCTGCTTAACCTCTGTAGAAGGTGTTTCAGAAGGCTTCTGAGTTGTAGTCTCAGTTGTCTGCTCTGTTGTTGTCTCAGTTGTCTGCTCTGTTGTCTTCTGAAGTGCAGTTCCTGTCTTCTGATCTTTTGCAGCTTCTGTTGTAGGCTCTTCCTTAACGCCCGTCTTAGTTGTAGATGTATTTGTTGTCTTTACTTCTTTATCCTTTGAATCATCCTTAACATCAGTCTTGCTAGAAGTTGTTCCCTTAGGAGCTTCTGTAGTAGGCTCCTCTGTCTTTGTTTCAGCCTTTGAAGCCTTGGCAGCATCGAACATTGTGATAACTGATGAACTATTCTCAGTCGCCTCTGTAAATGTTCCCTCTGGTGCATCACCTGTTGATGTATTACCAGACGCATCTACAACTTCAGTCTTAACTGAATCAGCTACTACCTTTCCATCCTTGATTGTAAAGATAATGCTTGATGCAATCTCATATCCTTCTGGTGCTGCCGTCTCTGTAAGTGTGTATGTTCCATCTGGAAGGCTCTTGATTTCTGTAGCCTCTTTACCAGACACGAATGTAATTGTCTTGTTATCATCAGAAACCTTAGCAGATGTTCCAGCTACATTTGCATCTGTAAATGTAATAGCCTTTCTATTGCCATCCTTACCTGTAAGTGTAAGTGTTGCTCCTTCAAGTTCAGCTCCGCCACCTACTGCCTGCTTACTGATCTTTACATCAGCCTTTGATGTCTGAGCCTTTGGTGCCTCTGTTGTTGGCTCCTCTGTCTTTGGTGCCTCTGTTGTTGGCTCCTCTGTCTTTGGCGCCTCTGTTGTTGGCTCCTCTGTCTTTGGTGCCTCTGTTGTTGGCTCCTCTGTCTTTGGTGCCTCTGTTGTTGGCTCCTCTGTCTTTGGTGCCTCTGTTGTTGGCTCCTCTGTCTTTGGCGCTTCTGTTGTTGGCTCCTCTGTCTTTGGCGCTTCTGTTGTTGGCTCCTCTGTTGTTGGCTCTTCCTTAACAGTCTTTACAGCATCGAACATTGTGATAACTGATGAACTCTTCTCTGTTGCCTCTGTAAATGTTCCGTCTGGCGCATCACCTGTTGAAGTATTTCCAGATGCATCAATAACTTCAGTCTTAACTGAATCTGCTACTACCTTTCCATCCTTGATAGTAAAGATAATGCTTGATGCAATCTCATATCCTTCTGGTGCTGCTGTCTCTGTAAGTGTGTATGTTCCATCTGGAAGACTCTTAATTTCAGTAGCCTCTTTTCCAGACTCAAATGTGATTGTCTTGCTATCATCAGAAACCTTAGCGTCAGTTCCCTCAGTATTATCTGTTGTAAATGTTACATCCTCTGATGTTGTATTTCCTGCAGCATCAAGTGTCTTTCCTGTAAGTGTAAGTGTT
>Ga0129307_1002342_pt1 | contig 15327 bp, 19 predicted proteins | sample P1105metagenome_FD_94437 | JGI IMG/M metagenome (GOLD analysis project Ga0129307, IMG submission 94437) | Capybara group fecal microbial communities from Wisconsin, USA - P1105 metagenome | ecosystem: Host-associated > Mammals > Digestive system > Large intestine > Fecal | place: USA: Wisconsin... | reverse complement strand
GTGATTGCGGACCATCCGCCTGGCGGAAAACTCATATCGGCTGTGAGTTCGAAAATAGAGCCGAAATCATCAATTTTATACAAGTCTGCGTAGCTCAGTTGGATAGAGCGACCGCCTCCTAAGCCCCATGGGGTATTAAACCCTGAGGCGATAATGCAAAAACGAGCTGAGAGTTCGAACTCCGCAGCCGACCATCGACTTGTTTTTTTCTTGGGGAAAGGGTTTGAGTCGTGATATTTGACCACCCACCGAAATTAGCAGGATCGGTTAGCAGAAAACGGAACTTCCGAGTGGCTTACGGAAGTCCCGAAAACCCAGTAAATAAGCCAAAAAATCACATAAGTCTCCGTAGCTCAGCAGGATAGAGCGTCCGCCTCCTAAGCGGAAGGTCGAGTGTTCGAATCACTTCGGGGACGCCAGGACACCCCGGAAGCCGTTAGCAGAATTAGCAAAAACGGCTTCCGTTTTCTTTTTCCGAACCCATCGCGTGACGAAGATTTCTTCTAACCGGAAGCCGCCTGGTTTGCAGGTTTGCTACCCGTAGGGGTCATTTTTCTAATCGGCCGATTTCCGCGATTCTGCAAATTTTCGGGAAAGGGTCTGCTAATCGCCGGTGAAAGGGTTATGATCGCGTAAAAATCCATGAAGTCTCAATGAGTTCTTCTGTAGAGGTTTTGCCGTTCCTCCGTCCTGCTAAAACCGGGTAGACAGATCCGCTAACGAGATTCTCCCTTTTTGCAAGCCGCCGGAACTTAAACCCTAAATTAGAAACTTCATATCCGATTACATACGCCACTGATGAAATGTACTTCTTCATCGGTGGCGTTTTTGCGTTTCCGGAGAAATCCGGATTGATCATCATTTCGATATGGAGGATCCCATGAACAGACAAAACATCATTATCATCGACGGCGTCCGATACCATAAGGACCGTCCCGCAAGCTGCCGCCAGTGTTATTTCTGGAAGAACCGGAAGGTCGGCTGCACCCTCGGCAAGGAGAATTGTTACTACCTGGCCGAGTCTCCGAAGAAGAAAAGTCCGTGTGAAGGCTGCTGCTATGGTCCCTGTGTGAGCTTCTGTATGAAGAAGATTCTGGGAAGCAAGGAGGTACCGGCCAATGCTTAAAGACAATGCGAAGCTGAACCGCTGTAAGAACCTGCTCGACTCACCTCCGCAGGTAGACCGGAACAAAGAGCCGCCCAAGTGCCGGTGCTGCCCATACTTCCAGCCGGAATTCCGTTACAGGAAATGCCTGTACGCCTCCTGTCCTTTCGGGAAGTCAGGCAATACTGCCTTCCGGAAAAGGCCTCTTTCCGTCGAAAAGATCGTGATGGGAGGTGGGTGAGATGTGTGTATGACTATTTCTACGGCGCGTCCGGAAGCCATTTCAATTACTTCCAGCTGCCAGAAGATCTGGTGCTTGGCGAAGCCTTTCAGGAGATGTCTTCCGACGCAAAACTCCTCTACTGTGTCATGCTCAAGCGTGTCGGGCTGTCCTATAAGAATGGCTGGATGGATGAAAAGGGCAGGACCTATATCATCTACACCCTGGATGAAGCGATGCGGGTGTTCCGATGTGCCAATCAGAAAGCCACAAAGCTGTTTCAGGAGCTGGAAACCTTCGGCCTGATCGAGAGAACGAGGCAGGGCCAGGGAAAACCGAGCCTGGTCTATGTAAAAGACTTTGCCTCCCGTGTGGATACTGTGGATAACTCATCTCAGACTCATGACACTTCACAAGTCCAGACTCATGAAAATCATGATTCTGGAGTCATGAAAACCATGATTCCTGACTCATGGAAATCAGGAGCAAGTAATAGAGATAATAGTTTAATTCAATATAGTCAGAGAGATCCTATCCTATCAGGACAGGATGCCGATGGGATGGATGAACGCAGACGCGTGGAGAGATATTTTAAAGACGCTCTGGAATACGACATCCTGCTTATGGACAATCCCCATGACCGGGAAACACTGGAAGGAATCCTGAATCTCCTGGTCGATACCTGCTGTTCCAAGCGGCAGGAAATCCGTGTTGCCGGGGACGATAAACCAAGGGATGTGGTAAAGAGCCAGCTGATGAAGCTTACCTTCTCCCATATCCAGTACGTCCTCTCATGTCTTAAGGAAAACACCACCGATGTCCGCAACATCAAGCAGTATCTGCTGACTTCCCTGTATAACTCCGTGACCACCATGGGTCCGTATTATCAGGCAAAGGTAAACCATGACCTGTACGGCTCCCCTCCCCGGGAAGAGACTTATGGGTATGGAAAACGGCGCAGTCCCTTTGAAGACTACAGCTACGCGGGCAATGACAGTTTTTAAGGAGGTGATCCCATCTATGTCAAACAAAGCCGTGATTACGGCAGTTACCAATCAGAAAGGCGGAACGGGCAAGACCACCACCACGGAGAACCTCGGTGTCGGACTCGCCATGGAGGGGAAACGGGTGCTTCTGGTGGACTGCGATCCCCAGGCAAGCCTCACCGTCGCCCTCGGAAATCCCAGACCGGATGATCTTCCGGTCACACTCTCGGACCTAATGGCCAAGGTCATGCAGGACCAGCCCATTACACCCGGTGAAGGGATCCTGCATCACCCGGAAGGCGTGGATCTGGTACCGGCCAACATCGCTCTTGCGGGGACGGAGGTCTCCCTGGTCAATGCCATGAGCCGGGAGACCGTGTTGAAGCAGTACCTGGATACAGTGAAAAAGGATTATGATTTCATACTTCTTGACTGTATGCCGTCCCTCGGGATGATGACAGTCAATGCCCTGGCGGCGGCTGACCAGACGCTGATTCCGGTGCAGGCCAACTATCTCTCCGCCAAAGGCCTGGAGCAACTCCTCGGCACCATAAACAAGATCCGGCGACAGATCAATCCGAAGCTTCGGATCGAGGGGATTCTTCTCACCATGGTGGATTCCCGGACCAATGACGCGAAGGATATTTCCCAGCTCATCCGGGATACCTACGGTGGGAAGATCAAGGTATACAGCACAGACATCCCGAGATCCGTCCGGGCTGCGGAGATCAGCGCCGAGGGAAAGAGCATCTTCGCACATGATCCGAAAGGAAAGGTGGCGGATGCTTACAAAGAACTGACGAAGGAGGTAGTAAAGAATGCCGAAAAAAGGCGCAAACATCAGCTTGAGCAGTTACGATGACATCTTTGAGACGGATGACAGTCGGGCTGATCAGGCGCTGGAACGGGTACAGAAGATACCTATCTCTGAACTGGTTCCGTTTAAGAACCACCCTTTCAAGGTGATGGACGATGAGGCCATGTTGCGGACGACAGAGAGCATCGCCCAGTTTGGCGTTCTGACGCCGCTAATCGCAAGGCCTCTGGAAGATGGCGGATATGAGATTATCTCCGGACACCGCAGGGCTCATGCGGCGGAGGCAGCCGGACTTACAGAAGTACCGGTGATCGTCCGGGATATGGATGACGATGCCGCAACCGTTCTTATGGTGGATTCCAACCTGCAGAGAGAAAATATCCTGCCAAGTGAACGGGCCTTTGCGTACAAGATGAAGCTGGAGGCCATGAAACATCAGGGGGAACGGACAGATTTACAGGAAGAGCCAACTTCTGGCCAAGTTGGCCAGAAGTTAAGTGGACAGGTTTCACGTGATATTCTTGCTGAGCAAGCTGGTGATTCGTCGCGTAATGTCCAGCGCTTCATCCGCCTCACCAACCTTATCCCAGAACTTCTGGACATGGTCGATCAAAAGCAGATTTCCTTTAACCCGGCCGTGGAGCTCTCGTATCTTACCCCGGAGGAACAGCAGCATGTTATCGAAGCCATGGACTTCACACAGGCAGCTCCCTCCCTTTCCCAGGCGCAGCGCTTAAAGAAGCTCAGCCAAGAAGGCGGATGCAGCCTGGAAGCCATGTGCGATATCATGGGCGAGGTTAAAAAGGGCGATCTTGAGCGCGTTGCTTTTAAAAGCGAACTGCTCCGAAAGTATTTTCCGAAGTCCTACACCCCGAAACAGATGTCGGATACCATCATCAAGCTTCTGGAACAGTGGCAGAAGAAACGCCAGCGGGAACAGGAACGATGAAGGCCTCAAAACTGAATACCAGACGCATGATTACGCTTCTCGGACGACTATCCAGAGGCGTTTTCTTTTTGCTCAGAATTACAAAACTCAGATGAAAAGGAGAAATGAACCTATGAAAAACACCAACAAGATGAACCGTATGACCGAAGAAATGAAGGCCTTCCAGCATATGAGGAACGCCGAGAGAAATGAAAAGAAAGCCCTGGATGCCGTGCTCACTGAGGAAGATGTGGATCCTGCAGAACTCCTGATGAAGGCTTCCGGCCTCCTCCTGGAGACCTCCCTGATGGTTGCGAAGGCTGCCTTTCTCGTGAGCCTCATGGACGAAGACGAGGACGAAGCGGAAGACTCTGACTCCTTTGCTCCCGATGACTGCGCTTCCTGCCCCTACGGCGGTGACTGCGGATCACGCTTCAGCACCATGGTCCTGATGTGCCGTCCGGGTGGTGACAACACCATCCTGACCATGGAGGAGCTTACCGAGGAGCTGGGAGATATCTTTGGTCATCAGGAAGGTTCTTACGACATGAAGCCGATCCCGGAGACCGAGGATCTCTACTATGTAATCCCGGAAAAGAAGCCCCTTACCAGAGGCGGAAAGGCGTACTTCCGCCAGCCGGCAGTGGTCTTTGCCATCGATGAGGATGCCGGAGAAGTGGTCAGTCCCGCAGCCGGTGATCTCTACGCAGCTGCAAGGTATTTTGAAAAGCATTCCACTACGATCAGACTGAGGGAAGGCGGCGAAGCGGCTGTCTTCTGTTTTGACTAAGGAGGAACCTGACTATGGCAATGAATTACGATGAATTCCTGGAGGCAGCAAAAGCCCAGGCCCAGACCCGTTTTCCGGATACGGAGGTCACGATCCAGAAGGTCGAAAAGCTCCAGGGAGAGTCCTACACGGGGCTCTCTGTCCGGCCGGAAGGAACTAATACCGCTGTTACCCTGAACCTGGGAAATTCTTTTGAGGCTTATGAGCGTCATCCCGAACAGCTGAACACGATCATGAACGATGTGATGTCCGGTGTGCGGATGGGCCTGGATCAGATTCCCCAGGTAAATGTATCAAGTCTCTCTGACTATGACCAGGTGAAGGATCATCTGATGATGCAAGTGATCCCGGTGGAACCGAATGCTGAAAAGCTGGAGACCATTCCTCATAAAACCATCGAGGATATCGCGGTGGTCTACCGCATTGATGTCAGCGACAGCCGTCATCATGACGCCAGTGTATTGATTACCAATCAGATGCTGGATCAGTTTGGCGTGACTCCGGAACAGCTGCATCAGGACGCGGTTGCTTCCCAGACAGAGCATCGTCCACCGACTCTGAAGAATATGTCCGAGATGATGGCGGAAATGTCCGGCGGAATGATGGATATGCCCGAATCCCCCATGTGGGTGGCAACCGTCGAGGGCGGTGTCAACGGCGCCTCTGTCGTCCAGATCCCGGAGTTCATGGACCAGGCAGCCGAAAAGCTGGGCGGGGACTTCTTTGTCCTTCCCTCCTCTATTCATGAGTGCCTGTTTATCCGTGATGACGGTGAGTTCGAGCGGGGCCAGCTGGAAGCTATGGTCCAGGGCGTCAATGCAACGGAGGTCAGTGAGGCGGACTTCCTTTCGGACAGCGTATACCACTACGACAGTGAAGCCCGTATCTTTGAGAAGGCAGCAACCTTCGAATCCCGTGTGGCAGAAGCCGCTGTAGCCTACGAGACCGAAGCCGCGCCTGAAACTATGACCGTCCTTCTGGTCGAGCCGGAGAAATACCCCCGTCCCGTCGAAATTGGCACGGATCTTTCCGATCTGCAGGAGGCCGTCGGCGGCTATATCGAGGTCGCTTATCCCTTCGATGAGCAGGTTGGCCTTGTGATGAACGAGGAAGGAAAACTGGAAGGCCTGCCTTTGAACCGTGCCCTGAGGGACGATGAAGGCAAGATCTATGACGTGGTCGCCGGGTCTTTCCTGGTGGTGGGTCTTACGGAGGAAAGCTTTGGTTCTCTGACCCCGGACCAGATGCAGAGGTTTGAGCAGCAGTTCCATCAGCCCGAGGTCTTTGTGCAGATGGGGAAAGGCATCATGGCCCTTCCGATTCCGGATGAAGCCGTTAAGCTCCATGAGGAAAAAGCGGCAGATAAGGCGGTGGAACGGGCGGCAGAAAAGGCGGATAAGAAACCGGAGACACATGAGAAGAAGCTCAAAAAAGTCAAGGAGGAGGCACGATGAGGATGGTTGGATATGTGCTGTGTTTCGTTGTCGGCGGCATGTTCGGAGCCATGACCATGTGTCTGATGGTCGCCAGCAGCAGATATGAGGAACAGGAGGTGAGACGATTTGCAGGAGGACATCGAGAGCAGGACCGTGAACCTGGCGATCAGCACGACGAAGCTGAGCGCGCGGACTGTGATTTCAGCGGTTCAGCTGTATCTGAAGCATCGGAAGGAAGTGAGTGCGCAGAAGGCGGCGGAGGTGCCGTCGGGCCGGCAGACGGTACAGGAGCTGCTGGGACAGAATAAGGGCGTCACCAACATTGACATCGCCCAGACGGATCTCAGGGGGTTTGAGCGGGTAGCCAGGCGCTACGGCATTGACTATGCCATCCGCAGGGATGCCACAGTGAATCCACCGAAGTACCTGGTGTTTTTCAAGGCTCAGGACACGGATGCCATGACAGCAGCATTCAATGAATACTCCCACAGAGCTCTGCAGAGAAGCAACCGTCCGAGTGTCCTGCACCAGCTGAGGGATATCGCGGCCAGGATTGCAACGCTTCCGGGCAGAGTCATCAACCGGGACAGACAGAGGGAGCAGAGCCGATGAACAGTACGAAGTTAAAGAAAACCCTGATCAAACTCCTTCCGTATATCATCGTGGGCCTCGTATGTACCAACCTGGGCGAGGCCTGGAGGCTTGCGGAAGGCACGGACATGGGCAAAAAGATGTTGAGTTTCTTTGGCATGATCGGTGCAGCCTTCGGAAATCCCCTTCCGAGCCTTCATCCATTCGATCTGCTGATCGGCGCCATTTGCGGAGGCGGGCTGCGACTTGCAGTCTACCTCCGCAGCAAGAACGCCAAGCACTTCCGGCACAACGAGGAATACGGCTCCGCCCGTTGGGGAACCCATGCGGATATCGAGCCTTTTATGGATCCGAAGTTTGAGAACAATGTGATCCTGACAGCAACAGAGCGGCTGATGATGAGCAACCGGCCGAAGAATCCAGCCAATGCGAGGAATAAGAACGTCCTGATCGTCGGTGGATCCGGTTCCGGTAAGACCAGGTTCTGGTTGAAGCCGAACCTTCTTCAAATGCACTCCTCCTATGTGGTCACTGATCCGAAAGGTACGATCGTATTGGAATGCGGGAAAGCGCTGGAGAGGAATGGATACGAAATCCGGATCCTGAATACAATCAACTTCAAAAAGTCCATGAAGTACAATCCCTTCGCCTATATTCACAGCGAAAAGGACATCCTGAAGCTCGTCACCACGCTGATCGCCAACACCAAAGGGGATGGAAAATCCGGTGATGAGTTCTGGACAAAGGCTGAGACGCTGCTCTACTGTGCCCTGATCGGGTATATCCATTACGAAGCGCCGGTTGAAGAACAGAACTTTGCAACCCTGATTGAATTCATCAACGCCATGGAGGTCCGGGAAGACGATGAGGAGTTCCAGAATCCGGTGGACATCATGTTTGAAAACCTGGAGAAAAAGGACCCGAAACACTTCGCGGTAAGGCAGTACAAAAAATACAAGCTTGCGGCCGGCAAGACAGCAAAATCGATCCTGATTTCCTGCGGCGCACGTCTGGCTGTTTTTGATATCCAGGAGCTCAGGGAGCTGACAGCCTATGACGAACTGGAGTTGGATACCATCGGTGACAAGAAGACGGCGCTGTTCCTGATCATGTCTGATACGGACAGTACCTTCAACTTTCTCATCAGTATGGCTTATACACAGCTCTTCAACCTGCTTTGTGAGAAGGCAGACGATATCTACGGTGGAAGACTTCCGGTCCATGTCCGGTGCCTGATCGATGAGATGGCAAATATCGGACAGATCCCAAACCTGGAGAAGTTGATTGCTACGATCCGAAGCCGTGAGATATCGGCCTGCCTGGTCCTTCAGGCCAGGAGTCAGCTGAAATCCATCTACAAGGACAATGCGGACACCATCATCGGTAACTGTGATTCCCAGATCTTCCTGGGAGGATCCGAACCGACGACACTGAAAGAACTGACAGAAGCCCTGGGCAAAGAGACAATTGATACCTTCAATACTTCTGACACCAGAGGCAACAGCCCAAGTTACGGAACCAACTACAGCAAGGTTGGGAAAGAGTTGATGAGCCGCGATGAACTTGCCGTAATGAACGGAAGCAAATGTGTGCTGCAGCTTCGAGGTGTAAGGCCGTTTCTCTCAGATAAATACGACCTGACTCAGCATCCGAACTATAAGTACACAGCAGACTACGACAAGAAATATACCTTCGACATCGAGAAATATCTGAACCGCCGCATGAAGCTGAAACGGGACGAGGTCTTTGATGTGGTGGAGGCGTAAGGCAGTCTTCGGGCTGCCTTTTTACATAGGCAAAAGCCTGTGTTGTCGCAAATGTGATTCTGCATGCGCCCGGAAGCGTCTGGTGGCAAAGGTAAGATCCGGAGGGGCTGTCCACAGGAATCACAAAACGGCAGAAACCAAATCCACCCCGAAAGGGGAACATTTAAGGAGGCCTTGTATGGCATTTTTCAACAGTGCAGTCGGTGTACTGCAGACTCTCGTCGTGGCGCTCGGTGCCGGTCTTGGTATCTGGGGCGCAATCAACCTGCTTGAGGGTTACGGCAACGATAACCCCGGCGCGAAGTCCCAGGGAATGAAGCAGCTGATGGCTGGCGGCGGTGTCGCCCTCATCGGCATCACCCTGGTGCCTCTTCTTTCCGGTCTGTTCGGCTGATCAGGCCGGGAAACCCGATGATTTTCAATGTAGAAGAAACCTCTTTGCTCCGTGCATTTGACACATCCACCCGCCGCACGGCGATTCTGTCCATGATGAATGAAATGGGCATGATGGAGGACATGGAGCTGATCTCTCAGTGCATGAGCATGGTAAAGAAACTGGAAAGTGTCACCGATGAAGAATTCGCGACTGTAGATTTCACAGTCTACGACGACGAAGACGATTACAGAAACACGGAGGATCCGGAAAATGAGCAAATGGGATGAGGAACACGTCGAGCCGATGCACGATCATCCGGCTGAGAAGGACCAGTTGGTCGCGGCCATGGAGGCTGCCGGCTATGTGCTGGACACCCTTGAAAGTACGGAGGACAACCTCCGCTTTTACGGGGCCTACGGAAATGTGATGACCATGGGCGGCTGGCATGAATGCGAGGAGTGGCTGAACGGCGTAGTATTTGATGATCCCCAGGTCTCCGACCGGGTGGAAATCATCCTGCACCCGGAGCGATTTCCGGAAGCGGATCCGCAGCGTGCTGCCCTCCGGGCTGTGGAGGATGCCGTGGAACAGAACGACAATTCATTTGACGGAATTATCAACAACATGCCCCAGCCCGATCCTGCGGAAGTGCTTCGGCAGTCTGCCAGAGATTCGGAAGCAGCTTCGGAGAGGCGTTCTGTTCTGGAAGCTTTGAAGGCAAGACAGCAGGAAGCAGCCAAAGCCGCCGAGGCGGAGGTCAGGAAAAGAAGGCCAAGGATAATTTGTGATGAGGAGGCACCGATGCGGATATGATAAAGAGAAATCAGGAGGTCCACGTCTTATGGACTCCGGAGGAGTATGCACGGCTCAATCAGAAAATGCAGGAAGCCGGCGTATTAAACCGAAGCGCCTTTATCCGAAAGATGACGCTTGACGGCTATATTGTAAAACTGGATATGGATGACATCCATGAAATGATCCGGCTGCTTCGGAACGCAACGAACAATCTGAACCAGATGGCAAAGCAGGCAAATGCGACCGGAAGCATTTATGGTGCAGACATCAGTGATCTACAGGCCAGACAGGATGAGATCTGGGAGGCCTCAAAAGAGATACTGGCCCGGCTTGCCGCGATCCAGTAAGCAGAAACGGCAGCCCCGGAAGGCTGCCGCTACATAAGGAAGTTGGTTTTTATTGGTTTTGTATTAGCACGGACGAAGTCACAGATCTTTCTTCGCATGCAGCCAATAGGAATAAATACAGGGCACAAGTACCATGATCAGCAGTAATCCGATCAACCATTCAGCCGGAACCAACCGTGTCAGGCAGGCAATTATCATCAAAATACCGCAGATCATCCACAGATACCCGGCAAGGCGATGTGTCCGATTCCAGTTTTCCTCATTTGCAAGCGTCCAGGGAATCTTTATTCCGATCGTGTAGTTCTGCCTTGCTTTTGGCAGATAGTTTCCGATGATCACAAATAAAACACCTAGCAGCAGTTCCATGTAGAGGGTAATGTCCATCTGATATCCCAGATTCACCGGATATTCTATAGCTGCAACAATCATCGAAATCACAGGTGCAATCCACAAAACAAGGGTATACATCTTAGGACTGATATTCTGTTTCTTCGGATCACGGGCAGTTATGAATGCGCAGAGCCAATGTACAGCCAGAAGAAATGCCGGTAAACCAAATACAGCAAATGCCTTGCTGCTAAATCCGTTGGCTTCATTATCCGCCCCAAAGTGTGTCGCCATCACATCTGGCAGACGCTTCCAATAGATGATCCCAATCACTATTGGAAGGATCGTCACGATACTTGTGATGATCAAAGTTTTCTTATTTGCCTTCAGCATCAGAATCGCCTCCTTTAAGCTGCGAGATCCACAGCATGATCTCTTCGAGTACAGATGTGTTCAACTGATAGTATATGAAGTTCTTTTCCCTGCTCTCAAAAATGAGGTCTGCCTGCTTAAGAATCTTGAGATGATACGAGATGGTTGCTCCAGTCATTTCAAAATGAGATCCAATGTCTCCGGCAGAAAGAGGGCCCTTTTTCAGCAATTCCAGTATCTGCCGTCGTACTGGATCTGATAAAGCTTTGAATGTTTCAGCAAATGCCATCCTGATCCTCCTTCCCAAGCCATTCTATTTAGATGGATTTCTAAATAGAATATACACCTTATGTGTTTCACGGTCAAGAGGTATTTAGAACTTTTTCTAAATACTATTTCGGTGACAGATAACAACAACATTGCGAGCAATATGGTCAGCCCGTACATCACATGGTTCACCCGCTTATACTAGGCTGGCTGTTTGATGTGCAGGTAGATTACTGATCGGGATCTGAAAAGAATTCCTCAAGCACATCAGCCCACTTTTCCGGAAGCATTTTAAGCCTTGGCTGCATCCTGTTCCAGACATAGGTTTCGACAGGTTCATCGCAATCGCAGGGATCTTTTTTTCCATGATCGATTGAATAATAGATTTCTGAGATCTCCTGCCATAGAAGCGTCTGGACCAGATCGTCCACATTGAGTACCGGTTCAATGGAAAGTAATGAACGGTCTTTACTATCGGACGCATCGAGAACTGTCAGAAGTCCCATCTTTTCTGTTTTGACAATTTCAAAGTCATTGGTGTGTTTCAGATAGTCCGAAAAGATTTCCATGACTTCATCAATAGTTACATTTTGGGGTTTCATACATCCCTCCTTGGATTTGTATTTTAGAGAAGCGGACTGATGCCCCATTTCAGCACATCCGCATACTCTCATGAATTGATAGAAAAATGCAGAAAGGAATCATCAGATATGGCTGCCACAAGACTGATTGCATTACACAGGAACAAAGGACGTTCCGTCGCCAGAAGCCTGGGAGATCGGACAGACTATGCGAAGAACCCTGAGAAAACAGAAAAAGGCGAACTGGTCACCGGCTACTGCTGTGATCCCATGACGGTTGATGAAGAGTTCATGCTTCAGAAACGCCTGTATTACCAGAAGACCGGCAGGTCCCGTGAGGACGATGTGATCGCCTACCAGATCCGCCAATCTTTCAAACCCGGCGAGATCACACCGGAAGAAGCCAACCAGCTCGGCCACGAACTTGCTCTTCGTTTTACCAAGGGCAAGTACTCCTTCATAGTCGCGACTCATACAGACCGTGCCCATATCCATAACCACATCGTGTTCAATTCCACTGCCATGGACGGAACCAGGAAGTTCCGTGATTTCCGGCGCTCCGGCATCGCCCTACAGAAAATCAGTGATCTCGTATGCCTGGAGCACGGGCTTTCAGTCATTGAATCGGTTCCCTACTCCGAGCGAAAGAAAAGAACGGAGTTCCCGCAGAGAACCAATATCCGGGAGACCATCTGTCAGGCGATCGATGAAATTCTGAAGGGTAAGCCAAAGGATTTCGATGCATTTCTGTATGAGCTGGAACAAGCCGGATACGACATCAAGACCGGTGCCCATATCGCGGTCAAAGGTGAAAGCCAGAAGAAATATATCCGGCTCTCTTCTCTTCCGGAAGGTTACAGGGAAGATGATATCCGCCGGATCCTCACCGGCGACAGGCCTGTTGAAAACAGAACTCCTATGAAAGCTCCTGTCCGGTACAGGACCAGATCCTTCAATCTTGTTCTGGATCTTCAGCAGAAAATGAAGGAGAAAGGACCGGCATATGTTCGCTGGGCAAAGACCTACAACATAAAGCAGATGTCGAAAACGCTTCTCTTCCTCAGAGAGCATAATATCCGGAATCTGGATCAGCTCTCATCTCTTGTATCAGAGAGAGTCAGAACCCGTGACGAACTGCTTTCTTCCATCCGCGCATCCGAGACAAGGCTCACGGAGATCGCCACGCTTCGGAAGCACATCATCAACTATTCAAAAACCAGAGGCGTCTATGAAGAGTACCGCAAAGCCGGATACAGCAAAAAGTTCTTCGAAGCTCACCGAGAAGAGCTGACTCTTCACAAAGCGGCAAAAGCTGCTTTTGATGAGCTTGGTGTTACCAGGATTCCGAAAGTTAAAGAACTGAATGCAGAGTACGCGGAGCTTTTGGCCGGTAAGAAGCAGGCCTATGCCGAATACAGGAGGATACGCGATGAGGCGCAGGAGCTGATAATCGCTGAGCGAAATCTCTCGGGGCTTTACGATGCGGAGGCAAGAGAAGAACAGGAACGGCAGCGATCCGAACAGATGCATTAATCGATGGCAGAAGATTTCCTTTCCGAAAGATGCGGCGATTATAGCAGAATCTTTGGAAAAGCGGAAGAAACAGATTGCATGTGTTTTTGAGTATGAATTTGTATGTAAAGTGTCTGGAACCTGCATGGAATAAGGGTTGGAGCAGCCGGAATTCATACGAAAAAAATTTTTCGAAATTGAAAAAATGCCTCCGCAGGTTTCTCCTGCCCATGAAAAACGTGAAAGAACAATCCGGAGTCAGGTGCCATTTTGGGTGGCGCCTGGCTCCGGGTTCTTTTTTGTTTTTGGAGAAATGAGTCCATGGGCATAACAGCGTTTTGCAGAAACGCGTAGCCACACGAAGTGTGAAAATGGGGTTTGGGGATCCCCAACAAGCAAGCGCACCGGAGGCCGTATGGATGGAGATGCCCTGCTTGCTACAGCAGTTTTTCCTGTTAATACTCATTCTTGGGAACAGCGTAAGTTGGCATCTCTTTGTGAGAGATTCACAGATGGCGACTGGATCGAATCAAAGGATCAGAGTGACTCCGGGGTACGTTTAGTCCAGACTGGCAATGTAGGTGTAGCAGAATACTTGGACAAGCCCAACAATAAAAAATGGATTTCAGCCGATACTTTTGACCGGCTCCATTGCGAAGAAGTGTTGCCCGGTGACATCCTCATTTCGAGGTTGCCCGAACCTGCCGGAAGGGCTTGTATTATGCCGTTTTTAGGCACGAAAATGATCACGGCGGTTGACTGTACAATAGTCAGAACAGCACCCGATGTGAGCAACAAGTTCTTAGTTCAGTTTCTATCATCCCAAGCGTATTTTGATGAGGTTAATACCTGCCTTGCAGGCGGAACAAGGCAACGCATCAGCCGCAGCCATCTTGCTGATTTTGATGTTCCTATCCCTGCAAAAAAGCCGGAGCAGGAAGCGATCGGGACGTTCTTCGGCAACCTTGATCACCTTATCACCCTTCATCAGCGTGAGCATGCTGCTTGAGTGATAAGGTTGTCTTCAACTGAGACTCGATAATGATCTCATTACCAAATCCACATCCTGATTCTCCAATTCATGGATAATGTGGAGATAGGTTTTCTGCGTTGTTGTCATGCTTGCGTGTCCCAATCTTCTTGCGACACTGCCGATGGAAACCCCAGCGAAAAGGAGGAGAGAAGCATGTGTATGGCGGAGGCCATGAACAGAGATCACCGGTATTTTTGCCTTGATACAATGCCTCTCCAGGATGTCATTCACTGTGGAGTTGTACACATTATCTTTTGTTACAAATATCGGCTTGTCCTCCGGCAGACCTTTAAGCAATTCCGAGAATTGAACAACCGTCTGCCAGTCAATTTGTATTTTTCTCACGGAGGACTTGTTCTTCGTTGGAAGAAAACCTCCCTCGCCTTTATAATCCCACGTCTTGCTGATAGATAAAGACTGATGAGCAAAATCAAAATCCTTGGGTGTCAGGGCAAGGGCTTCGGAAAATCTCATTCCGGTTTTGGCTACCAGTAGAATGAACCAATCCCAATTGACCTCCTTCCCGAGATTCAGTCCGATTAGCAAAGTGTGCAGTTCAAACTGATTCAGATATTTGATCTTTTTCTCCGTAGGCGTTTTCCCCTTTATAATCACTTTTCTTGTGGGATCTCTATCTATCAATCCCTCATCAACAGCGTCCAGGATTGCCCCTTTCAACTGATGATGAAAATCCATCGTGGTCTGACGTTCATGGCTTCTGGCGTAGTCGTTCAATAATTTTTGATATGTGATTCTCGTCATATCACACATCTTGACGTCAGGTATTAGCTTTATAAGCCAGGATTGTGTCATTAAGTACTTGTCCAGCGTAACTTTTCGGATAGCACCCTCCTTGTATACGTGAACCCACTGAGCGTAGTAGTCACAGAACAAATCTGTGTTTTTTGCTTGATCTAACATAATACACCTCCAGATCTGTATATGTTCGCTCACGCTGATGAAGGGTGATAAGGTTGTCGAGCTTCAGAAGATAAGTAGCTATGGCTCCTTGCTCCCGTTGTGAAGGAACCATCATTTTGAACTCACACAGAGCATTGTAGTAGAGCCTTGTTCGTGT
>Ga0129307_1002341_pt1 | contig 15330 bp, 14 predicted proteins | sample P1105metagenome_FD_94437 | JGI IMG/M metagenome (GOLD analysis project Ga0129307, IMG submission 94437) | Capybara group fecal microbial communities from Wisconsin, USA - P1105 metagenome | ecosystem: Host-associated > Mammals > Digestive system > Large intestine > Fecal | place: USA: Wisconsin... | reverse complement strand
CTGAAAAACAAAAATAATGCCCTCGCTGAACAAGCAGGGGCAATCAAAAAATGATCGATTGATACTCAAAAGCTATTTTGTTGGATTGAAGATTAAAAACTACCCATAGTTCACGCTTACATTATTCGTTCTCGGTATATCCACTATTGCAGCTTCATACATAAACAACACTGTCTACTGGACTCTTGGTACTGCTATGGGTGTATATATCGTAATTTACCTCGGTTCGCTTGTATATTTCAATAAGAAGATGTAAACAAAAACCTCCCCGATACCTGTTCGTATCGGGGAGGTATTATTATATTCGTATGTGCACGTTATAAATCGGAAATTTTCCGATCAATCAGTCTTTACCGTAAAGCTTCTTTGCGAAGGATTACTTCTCAGCGAGCTTTGTGAGGTACTCGTAACGATTAGCAGCAGTCTTCTCTGCCTTCTCGAACAGCTCCTTAGCACGGTCTGGGAATGAACGTGTGAGTGCGCTGTAACGAGCCTCGTTCATGATGAAGTCCTGATATGACTCTGTTGGAGCCTTGGAATCGAGCTGGAATGGGTTCTTGCCCTCAGCAGCGAGACGAGGATCGTAACGGAAGTTGTTCCAGTAACCGCACTTAACAGCCTTTTCCATCTCAGCCTGACAGTTAGTCATACCGCCCTTGATAGAGTGCATCTCACAAGGTGCATAGCCGATGATGAGTGACGGTCCCGGATAAGACTCAGCTTCCTTGATTGCCTTGAGTGTCTGGTTCATATCAGCACCCATAGCGATCTGTGCAACATAGATGTAGCCGTAGCTCATAGCGATATCAGCAAGACGCTTCTTAGCGATTGCCTTACCAGCTGCTGCGAACTGTGCAACCTGACCGATGTTGGAGGACTTGGAAGCCTGTCCGCCTGTGTTGGAGTAAACCTCGGTATCGAATACCATGATGTTTACATCTTCGCCTGTAGCGAGAACGTGGTCAAGACCGCCGAATCCGATATCATAAGCCCAGCCGTCGCCGCCGAAGATCCATACGGACTTCTTGGAGAGGTAGTTCTTGTTCTCAAGGATATCAGCCTTCTTATCGCACTTGCAGTCGCACTTTTCGAGCTCAGCAACGAGTGCAGCTGTTGCAGCTGTATTCTTAGCACCGTCGTTAACTGTTGCGAGGTACTCATCAGCAGCAGCCTTGATCTCAGCAGATGCCTTGTCGCTTGCAGCGATTTCCTTTATTTCCTCGATGAGTCTCTCACGGATTGCCTTCTGACCGAGATACATACCGAGACCGTGCTCAGCGTTGTCCTCGAACAGTGAGTTTGCCCATGCAGGACCGTGGCCGTTTGCATCAACAGTGTATGGTGATGTAGCAGCAGGACCGCCCCAGATCGAAGAACATCCTGTTGCGTTGGAGATGTACATTCTTGAACCGAAGAGCTGTGTGATGAGTCTTGCATAAGAAGTCTCAGCACAGCCTGCGCATGAACCTGAGAATTCAAGGAGCGGCTTCTTGTACTGGCTGGTGATAACAGTAGCGTCAGTTGCTACATCTGCCTTCTCTGTAACCTTAGCAACACAGTAATCGAATACTGCCTGCTGTGGCTCCTGTGACTCTCTTGGAACCATCTTGAGTGACTTTGTCGGGCAGACACCGATACATACGCCGCAGCCCATGCAGTCCATAGCGGAAACAGCGAGAGTGTACTTGTACTCGCTCTTTACGATGGGCTTAGGAGCGATCTTGATGTTCTCAGGAGCAGCAGCAACCTCAGCGTCTGTCAGAGCGAACGGACGGATAGTTGCGTGTGGGCAGACAAATGAACACTTGTTACACTTTGCACAGGTATCCTGATTCCACTCAGGAACCATAACAGCTACGCCGCGCTTCTCGTATGCGGAAGCACCCTGCTCGAATGTACCGTCAACGTGATCTGAGAATGCAGAAACAGGGAGAGTATCACCGAGCATCTTGCCTACAGGGTTCATGATGCCGTCAACCATCTTGACGAGCTTCTCTGGGCCCTCGAGCTTAGCAGGTGCGGAATTATCAACAGCATTTGCCCACTCAGCAGGAACATCTACCTTAACGTAAGCATTTGCGCCTGCGTCGATAGCCTTCTCGTTCATCTGAACGATCTCGATACCCTTCTTCATGAACTTCTGAGCCTTCTCCTTCATGTAGCCGATTGCCTCAGCCTCGGGAAGAACCTTTGAAAGTGAGAAGAATGCAGACTGGAGAATGGTGTTGGTACGCTTGCCAAGACCGATCTCCTGTGCAAGGTCTATAGCGTTAACCAGATAGAGCTGGATATTGTTCTTTGCGATATACTGCTTTGTATCAGCTGTGAGGTGCTGATCGAGCTCCTCAGGCTTCCACTGGCAGTTGATAAGGAATACACCGCCGGGCTTTACATCGTTTACCATTTTGTAGCCCTTGAGTATGTAGGAAGGATTGTGACAGGCAACAAAGTCAGCCTTGTTGATATAGTAAGGGCTCTTGATGGGCTTATCGCCGAAACGGAGGTGTGAGATTGTGATACCGCCGGTCTTCTTTGAGTCATACTGGAAGTAAGCCTGAACGTACTTGTCAGTGTGGTCGCCGATGATCTTGATGGAGTCCTTGTTAGCGCCAACAGTACCGTCGCCGCCGAGTCCCCAGAACTTGCACTCGATCGTGCCTTCTGCTGCTGTGTTGGGAGCATCTTCCTCAGCAAGTGAGAGGTTTGTAACATCGTCAACGATACCGAGTGTGAACTGCGGCTTGGGATCAGCCTTAGCGAGCTCAGCATATACAGCGAATACAGATGCAGGAGGAGTATCCTTGGAACCGAGACCGTAACGGCCGCCGATTACCTTGATACCTGTTCTGCCTGTAGCATTAAGAGCTGCAACTACATCGAGGTAGAGAGGCTCACCGAGAGAGCCGGGCTCCTTTGTTCTGTCGAGAACAGCGATTGTCTTTGCAGATGCAGGGATTGCTTCAACGAGCTTTTCAGCAGAGAAAGGACGGAACAGACGAACCTTAACGATACCGACCTTCTCACCCTTCTTGTTAAGGTAGTCGATAACTTCCTCAGCAACGTCGCAGATAGAACCCATTGCAACGATTACACGCTCTGCATCAGCAGCGCCATAGTAGTTGAAGAGCTTGTAGTCTGTGCCGAGCTTTGCGTTTACCTTGTTCATGTACTCCTCAACGATTCCGGGAACAGCATTGTAGTAGGAGTTGCAAGCCTCACGGTGCTGGAAGAAGATATCTCCGTTTTCGTGAGAGCCGCGCATTGTAGGATTCTCAGGATTAAGAGCGCGGTTACGGAATGCCTTTACAGAATCCATATCGCACATTTCCTTCAGATCCTCGTAATCCCATACGGCGATCTTCTGGATCTCGTGAGATGTACGGAAACCGTCGAAGAAGTTGATGAAAGGAACACGGCTCTTGATGGAAGCGAGATGTGCAACAGCAGCCAGATCCATAACTTCCTGCGGGTTTGTCTCAGCCAGCATTGCAAAACCTGTCTGACGGCAAGCATAAACGTCAGAGTGGTCACCGAAGATGTTCAGTGCATGAGAAGCAACGCAGCGAGCAGAAACATGGAATACGCAGGGAAGCAGCTCACCTGCGATCTTGTACATATTCGGGATCATGAGGAGAAGTCCCTGAGAAGCAGTATAGGTTGTGGTAAGAGCACCGGCGTTGAGAGAACCGTGAACAGTACCTGCTGCACCGGCTTCGGACTGCATCTCCTCAACCTTAACGGTAGTGCCGAAAATGTTCTTTACACCCTGAGCAGACCACTGATCAACATAGTCTGCCATCGGGCTGGAAGGTGTGATCGGGTAGATACCGGCAACTTCCGTGAAGGCATAAGAAACATATGCAGCGGCATTATTACCGTCCATTGTTTTCATTTTTCTTTTGATTGCCATAGGAATGACCTCCTAAATATAGTATTGATTAGGTTATAGAAGTGGTTAGCGGGTGATACGTTAACCATGTATAACTACTGAGAATAATTATACCACAAATCAGCCCCTTTGTAAACACTTTTTTTGCTCTCCTGTTACAAATTTGTCAAGCGTTTTTTTAGCAATTTGCCCATATTTCGCACTTGGCAGTCATTTACGCGAGATAAGCTTCCATAAATTTGTACAGCTGTCAGTTTTTTGCATATCGCTGTTGTGAAAAATGCGGCGATTAGTCATATAAAACTTGTGCAATTTAACAAAAGTGCGTTGATTTGCTTGACGTAAAGAGTGAAATACGGTATAATAACTACAGTGTTAAATAATTCTGAATTATTAACACTCGTTTTGTTGTCTCCTTTCTTTTGTTCTACACATATTTATTTTCATCTGTTTATCTAAGACAAGCAGGGCTTTTGCCCTGCTTATTTTTTGCGCAGAGCCTGCGCTCCCTGACCACGTTGACGCTCGCAAGCTCGCTCACTCTATAATAATGCCGATACCCGTACATCGCTTACGGCTAAGGGCTAAGGGGGCCTAAGGGATTAACAAGCTAAAGGCTGATAAAATAGTATATCATACCGTATACCGCCGCTGCCGAGCAGCCGTAAAGCAGTACGGGTCCCGCGATAGTGAATATCTTTGCTCCCACGCCAAGTATCATACCCTCGGACTTAGCCTCTATGGCGGCGGAGCTTATGGCGTTTGAAAAGCCCGTAACAGGCACAAGGGTACCAGCTCCCGCGTGCTTGGCAAGTCTTTCATACCAGCCGAAGCCCGTACACAGAGCGCTTAGTCCCACAAGTATTATGGAAGTCCACGTACACGCAGCCGTCCTGTCAAGGCCGAACGCCTCGAGAAATGAGAGTATGACCTGTCCGAAAGCGCAGATCGCTCCGCCGACAGCAAAGGCCATGGCAAGATTTTTCACATAATGGGACTTTGGCGAAGCCTTCTTCGTCATCATGCCGTATTTTTCGGGTGAAATATTCATAAGATCAGCTCCTTCGGACATATTATCCCTTGACTGACGGATAATATTCCTAAGGAGCTTTTTTGTAACCTTTATCATTTCATATGCACAAAAATCACTGCCTCATTCTGTGCATTCATACAAAGTTGAAAACAATTCTCCGGTTATACAACCGTTCCGGGTTGATTCCGACCCGTTTTTTGCCCCCTTATGGAAAGGGTGTCTCACCTGTTATATAATCTGTTAAGGCGGCGTATCTTTTTTGCCAGCCCGGGAGTGAAGTCCGAGGCCTTTGTGCGGAACTGCCAGTTGCCGCCGAGGGTTGAAGGAGTATTCATTCTCCCCTCCTTCGGACTGCCGAGGAAGTCCTGTATCTGAGCCGCCGCGACTTCCGCAACGCTGCTCCATGCAGCGCGGACAACAGCCGCGGGTATATCCTTTTTCTTCCTGACGTTAAGGTACTTCATGGTGAATTTCAGGGATTTCTTGTCAAGAGTCTCCACCCAGCCTATGAGGGTCTCGTTGTCGTGAGTGCCCGTATAGGCGTAATAATTGGTGCTTTTATAGTTATGCGGGAGATACTCGTTGTCGCTGCCCGAAAAGGCGAACTGCAATACCTTCATGCCGGGATAGCCGCATTTGTCCAGCATTTTCCTGACCTCGGGAGTAATAAAGCCAAGGTCCTCGGCAATGATATTCAGTCTGCCCAGCTCCTTTTCCGCAAGCCGGAAGAGCTCATGATCGGGGCCTTTTTTCCACTCTCCCACCGTTGCGTCCTTGTTGCCGTAGGGAATGGAGTAATAGCTCTCGAAGCCGCGGAAATGGTCAATGCGGACGATGTCGTAAAGCTCCGCGGCAGCCTTTATGCGGCCTATCCACCATGCATAGCCCGTCTTTTTGTGATATTCCCAGTTATACAGGGGATTTCCCCACAGCTGTCCCAGCGGCGAGAAGCCGTCGGGAGGACAGCCAGCAACAGCCGTCGGACGGCGCTTCCTGTCGAACTGGAAAAGCTTCGGCGAAGCCCATGCCTCAACGCTGTCAAGGGCGCAGTATATGGGAATATCTCCTATTATCTCAATGCCGCTGCTGTTGGCGTAGCGCTTCAGCTCGCTCCACTGGCGACTGAACTCGAACTGTACGAACTTATAGAAGGCGATGTCCTTTTTCAGCTCTTTTTTTGCTTCCGCCACCGCAGCTGCCTTATGGGCGGAAATATCCCCCTCCCATTCGTACCACGGTCTGCCGTTGTGCTTGAATTTAAGAGCCATGAACAGGGCATACTCCTCCAGCCAGTCCTTATTATCAGTGCAGAACTTCCTGTAATCGGGAAATTTAGCGGGTCTGAACCTGTCAAAGGCCACACGCAGCACATCGTAGCATTTGTCGTAAAGTCTGCTGTAGTCCACCTTTCCGGGATCGCTGTCCCAGTCGGGAAGCTCGAATTCACTGCGTTCGAGAAGGCCGTCCCCTTCAAGTATCTCAAAATCTATGAAGTAGGGATTGCCCGCCCTCACGGAAAAGGACTGATAGGGCGAATCGCCGTAGCTCGTAGGTGAAAGGGGCAGTATCTGCCAGCATTTCACCTCGGCAGACTTGAGAAAGTCCACGAATTCAAAGGCGTGGCGTCCCAACTTGCCAATGCCGTACTCCGACGGCAGGCTCGAAATATGCATAAGTATGCAGCTTTTCCGCATAAAAAACAACTCCGTTCATTATAATATCATTATTTCCGTATCCGGCGGCGCTTATCGGGTACGCATCTTAAAAGCGGTAGAGCCTTTCCGCGTTCCCGTGCATGAAAAGCTCCCGCTGACTCCCGCTCATTTTCAGTTCCTCCGCAAAGCGGATATGAGCCTCCTGAGAGCAGCTGCCGAAATCAGAGCCGAAAATCATTCTTTCGGGCATAAGCGAAACAGCTCTTTCAAATACGGGCTTCAGCGCGGGTATCAGACTCTCGTCGTCAGCTACGGAGGAGGTATCGAAGAATACGTTCCCACAGTCTCCAAGCACCCCGAAGCAGCGCTCCGCAAGAGGATAGAAGCAGTGGCAGTACACGAATTTACTGCGCGGGCGTGAAAGCGCCAGCGCCCTCATTCTTTCGGGAGCGGAATACTCATTATCGTCCCAGCCCGTATGGAAAAGCACAGGCACATCGAAGTCCTCCGCCATATCGAATACGGGAGCAAGCCCCGCGTCCGTGCAGAAGAATTTCTCATGCCCCGTATAGAGCTTGACTGCCGCAATATCCCCTGCTTCAAGGAGCTCCCTGCAATATGCGAGCTGTTCCCCGAGGCCGTTCAGCGGGCTTATCCCCGCAGCGACCTTTATAATACTGCTCCCTCTGAAAAGCTCCGCACATTCCCTCACCGAGCCGATGACGCTTTCGGGTACGGAATCGGCTATAACGAGGCCCTTTTCCACACTGTTACGTTCAAGCTCCGCAAGGAGGGCAGCCTTTTTAATTTCCATTGTTTCCGCCTCCCAGGGGAGGTGCAGATGTGAATCTATTATCATGTTCATACTCTTTCTGATGAATAAATTTCCGCGAAGGCGCCGATACTTAACACGGAGGTGCTGCATATGAAGCTTTCGCAGCTTTTGTTCTCGTTTCTCATGGGCTATTTCTGCTACAGTCTCATAGAGATAGTCATGCGCGGCTACACCCACTGGACCATGTCCCTGACGGGAGGAGCCGTCCTGTCGGTACTCTACGCCCTGAACAGCCGCCGAACCATGACCCTCATAAGGAGCTGTCTCCTCGGCACTGTTATGATAACGGCCATAGAGCTCACCGTAGGCATATTCGACAACCTCATCATGGACTGGCAGGTATGGGATTATTCCGATATGCCGCTGAATTTCCTCGGTCAGATATGCATACCCTTTTCCTGTTTCTGGTTCGTTCTGTGCATACCCGCACGCTTCCTGTGCAGGCGGATAAGCAGGCGCTTCGGAAATAAAAAGGCTGTTCCGATTGTCTCAGAACAGCCCTGTGATCAATAGTTCTTGTTAGAATCCGCATTAAAGAAATTATTGCTGCTTTCTGTATAATAATCGTTAGGCTCAAGGGACATGAAATCCTCGTCCTCGATGTCGGGAAGTCTCGCACCGCAGCGTCCGCAGAACTGGAAGCGCTCATTTACCTCGGCGTCGCACTTGGGACATATCTTATAGCCCCTGATGCCGTTGAGCTCATACCTCATCTTCTTAATCCTTCTGCGCCTTGTGTCAATATCGTCGCACAGGACCTTCAGAGCTGACGGATCCTCGGTGGGATTCTTGTAGTACCTCTTGCCGATGTCTGTAAAGATCTCCACGATACGCTCTTCCTCATAGAGTATCTTTCTCTTGAGGTTATTGGCCTCCGAAATGTTTTTTGCCTTCTCGGAAACTCCGCGGCTCGCATCGTTGAATTTATCGAGAATACTCATTTAACATCACTCCCGTCGAATATTTTCTCGTTAAATATTACATACACATTATACAACACCAACAGGATTTCTGTCAAGCGTTTTCAAAATAAATTTAAAAACTGCGAACTTATTTGTACAAAACTCACATTTCGGCAATATCATTTTCGGTAAGCTGAATAATACCGCACCTGTTCAGGGCTTCCGAAGCCTGGGCATTGTCGTCTACGCGGATAACAAAGGATACAGCTCTGTCGGAAGTTCCGAGGAATGAGTACATATACTCTACATTTACATTATCCTGACCCAGCGCGTCAAGAACGCGGCTGAGCTGTCCGGGAGTATCGGGTATTGAAATTGCCAGCACCTCCGTCACGTTTACCGCGTACGAGGCCGCCTTGAGTATATCCACCGTCTTTTCGGTATCGTTGGCGATGAGCCTGATTATGCCGAAATCGGCAGTATCCGCAAGGCTGAGGGCTCTGAGGTTAACTCCGCTCTCCTTGATGATACGCATTACTCCTGCTGCCTGGTGTGGCTTGTTATCTACAAAAACTGAGATCTGTCTTACATTTGACATTACTGTATTCCTCCTCTGTGCCTGTGATATGCCGCAAGGTCTCAGGCCTTCTTCTTTGCCGCAGCCTTGGGCTTGTCCTCATACATGACAAGGACAGAAAGCTCGTCAACGTATTCGTTTACATGGGTCTGTGCATCGTGACAGAGTCCCGAGGAGGTACTGAACTTGATGTCGATAACGTCAACGCCTGAAATAAACTGATTGAGTTCGTTCTCGAAGGCGTCAAATCTCTGATACTTCTCCTTCTCGGGCATATAGTTTGTGGAAAATAATTTGATCTTCATAAATGATCCTCCTTAAAAATAATCTGTTTATCCCCTCTGAACTGCTTCCCTCCGGGAAGCTCCTTAATCATGCAGCTTTCTTCTGTCTATGACTCTTACCGCCTTGCCCTCGCTTCTTGTTATGGACTTCGGCGATACGAGATGCACCTTGGGGCTTATGCCGAGCATGGTCTTCATAGCTCCCGCAAGTTCTCTCTCCTGCTTCTGCATATCCTTTACCTTATCCGAGAACTGGTCTGGATTCATCTCAACGCTGATGTCGAGAGTATCCGAATTGTTCACGCGGTCAACCTCTATGAGATAGTTGGGAGAATAGCCCTGCTCGATGAGAACGGTCTCTATCTGTGACGGGAATACGTTTACTCCGCGGATTATCATCATATCGTCGCTTCTGCCCATAGGCTTGGCCATTTTTATGAGAGTACGTCCGCAGGAGCACTTCTTCCTGCTGAGCTTGCAGAGGTCGCGGGTACGGTAGCGGAGAAGCGGAAAGGCTTCCTTGGTTATGCTTGTGAATACCAGCTCTCCCACCTCGCCCTCGGGAAGCACCTCTCCCGTTTCGGGATCGATTATCTCGGGTATGAAGTTGTCCTCGTTGATATGCATTCCGCTCTGCTCAGAGCATTCAAATGCCACGCCGGGACCGCTGGACTCTGTAAGTCCGAAGATGTCATAGGCCTTTATGCCCAGCGACTTCTCGATGGAGCGGCGCATCTCCTCGGTCCAGGGCTCTGCTCCGAAGATACCTGCCTTGAGCTTGATATCGTCGGGGGTAAGTCCCATTTCGCCGAGAGTTTCGCCGATATACGCAGCATATGACGGAGTACAGCAGAGTATGGTAGCACCCAGATCGCGCATGAACTGTATCTGCCTCTCGGTATTTCCCGAGCTCATGGGAAGAGTAAGACAGCCTACCTTGTGGGAGCCGCCGTGAAGTCCCATACCGCCCGTGAACAGTCCGTAGCCGTAGGCTACCTGAACAATGTCGTCCTCTGTGCCGCCTGCCGCGGTGATCGCTCTTGCGCAGCAGTCCTCCCACATATCAACGTCGTTCTGAGTGTAGAACGCAACTACTCTTTTGCCTGTGGTGCCGCTGGTGGAATGGATCCTTACACAGTCGCTCAGCGGCTTTGCAAGAAGTCCGTAAGGATAAGCCTCTCTGAGATCGGCCTTGCTGAGAAACGGCAGCTTGTGAAGATCGTCGGTGCCCCTGATGTCCTCGGGCTTTACGCCCTTTTCGTCCATGAGATCGCGGTAGTACTTAACGTTTTCATAAACGTGCTTTACCTGTGCAACGAGACGCTCGTCCTGAAGCTTTTTCATGTCCTCACGGGACATACATTCGATCTCTTTGTTCCAATACTTTTCCATTGGACTTCGACTCCTTATTTATGAATTTGTTATGTTATGATATGATATTCGCGTGTAGGGGCGGATATTCTCCGCCCGAATAATCGTCCGATATCTTTGTGTAGGGACTGATGCCCACATAAGTCCGATATAATAAACCCGTGCCAACGGGACGCCGAGGGTGACTCCCCACAGTGTGGGGAGATGCCCGCAGGGCAGAGGGGCGCGGCTCCTGTTAGGAGGCGTCCCCTACATAGTTCTTAGCTCTATTACTTAGCTGCTTTACCCAGCTCGAAGGCCTTCCTGTTGAGGTCGAGGAACTTGGGCGGTACGCACTGCTCCAGTGCTTTCTGCCACAGCTCGTCGGGATAGTCCATGCGTGAAGCAAGTACACCCATGAGCACTACATTTGATGCCTTGGCAGTACCTGCCTGCTCGGCAAGTGAAAGCGCATCAACTGCCACCAGCTCGGCTCCCGCAGCCTGAAGCTTCTCAACGAGATTCTCGGGATACTTTGCAGCTCCCGTGATAACAGGCATGGGGTCTATCTGCTGTGTTGAGGTGATGAGCTTGCCGCCCTTTTTCAGATAAGGGAGACATCTTGCCGCCTCCAGCAGCTCGAAGGAAATAACGGCGTCAGCCTCTCCCTTCTCGATAACGGGAGAATATACCTTCTCGCCGTACTTTACGTATGTTACAACAGAGCCGCCTCTCTGTGACATTCCGTGTACCTCGCTGACCTTTACGTCATAACCCTGTGCGAGAAGCACATTACCCAGAAGTCTCGAAGCGAGCAGCGAACCCTGTCCGCCGACTCCGACTATCATAATTGATTTAGTTTCCATTATATATTACTCCTTAATGTTGTTTTTGCTCAGAATTTGCTCTTGCCGAACTTTGAAAGCAGCCAGAAGCCTCCCAGTGCGCAGAAGACGTAGTTTTCCAGCAGCGAAAGGGCGAATTTCCCTTTTAGATTCAGGTTGGTAAGTATCTTGCCAAAGTTCGCCGAGCAGTTGGAATAGGTGGGCTCGGAAAAGCCGAACAGTATATTATAGCCCTGATCTATGCTCTCGGCGGTAACGTTTGAATACTGATCGTTGGACGCAATTATCGAATCGGTGTAGCTCCTTGAGATGATGAGCACGTCCCTGAGCTTGTAGGTCCATGATATTCTCACCGCAAAGAATACCGCAAGAGCCATGACTGCGATACATATCACCGTTTTCTGCTTATCCGTGGGTCTGCTGTTGCGGGTGGCTATATAGAAGCCGAAGAAGGTACCCGCTGCCAGTGCCGCACCGCAGAGGGAAGCGATAATTCCGAACCTTGCAAGTCCCATTATCAGGAAAAATCCCGGAACAGCTCCTATTGCAGCTCCGAGAACGCCGAGGACTGCCGTCATGAAGTCGGAGTTCTTGCTTTCAAGGGCGCTCTCCGTGCCCCAGAAATCGGGGGTGGTGCTGTAGCCGCTGTCTGAAGGCTGCGTATCTCCGTAGCCTGCGGAGCGCTGACCGTAGCTGTTCTGTGCATTGCCGTAGTTTGCGGACTGCTGGCCGTAGCTGTTCTGTGCATTGCCGTAGTTTGCGGACTGCTGGCCGTAGCCGTTCTGCGAGCCGCCGTAGTTTGCGGGCTGCTGGCCGTAGCCGTTCTGCGAGCTGCCGTAGTTTGCGGACTGCTGTCCGTAATTGCTGCGCGAAGCCGCATAGCGGTCGGGACTGCCGCCGTATGTACGCCGCGGATCATAGGTATAATCGTCGCTGCTGTACCCCATGGCGTCGGCGTTTGAAGAAGCCGTCCCCTGCCCTGTCCCGGGAGCTTCGCTCCCGTTCTGAGCATTTCCTCCGGCGGAGGAGGCTCCGTAAAGGTCATTCATAAGATCGTCCATTTTTCATATCCTCCCTGATACCATTATATAATTTCAAGGTCACCGTCTACAAAACCTATAGCGATTCCCCTGACCCCCTTTAATATACCGGCATAGCTGCCGTTGGCAAGGTACTCCTCGACCATTTCCCTGAACAGATCCCGGGCGTGTGCCCAGCCTGTATCCTCCTCGTCGGAGGTGTCAACGGTGAAGATGTTCTCGCCGCTGCTCCATACCTCTTCGCAGGCCCATTCGCCTTCTTTATCCTCCGGATCGAACTCACCTGCGGCTATGAGCTGTATGCCGTAGATGTGATCCTCGTCGGACTCCTCATAAAGATTGAAGCAGAATGCCTTTGTTTCCTCGGGCATATCGTTGTTTTCGAGAAGATAGTCCAGCCAGTGGGCGAACTCCTCATATATCGGCAACTGTATCATCTTTTTTCCTCTTTGTTTTCTTAAATCTGAAAAATTCAAGCTTTCCGCACCTCGGACATTCGTAAATACTTGTGGGAAGCCTATGAAGCAAAATAGTGTTGATTCCGCCAAGCTGTATTCTGTAAGTCCCCGTATACTCCATGAGTATATTGCAGTAGGGACAGTATATAGTTCTGATTTTCATAGTTATACCCCGTTTTAGTGCGCCGTTATATTGTTTGTATGTAGGTAACGTCAAGGACGCAGCATATAGAACGCCGAGGGCGACGCATATGGGACGTCGAGGACGCCGTCCCCTACTTAGCTCTGATCACTCACGGGAGCCCGAGGGCGGGCTCCCCTACTAATTATTCGATTGCTTACTGAATAGCTCCTGAGCGGAGAGCCTCCGCCCCCCGTCTTAGGAGCTTTTATTCAAAGCCTTGAATGTGCTTACTGGATAGCTCCTACCTTGCACTGCTCCTGACAGATGCCGCAGCCTACGCAGAGAGTGTGGTCGATGACTGCCTTGCCGCCGCGCATGGATATAGCGGGACATCCCAGCTTCATGCACATCTTGCAGCCTACGCACTTGTCAGTATTTACCTTGAGAGGCGGATTGTGCTTTACGTACTTGAGAAGTGCGCAGGGACGGCGGGAAATAATTACCGAAGCCTCGTCCGCAGCAAGCTCCTCCTTTATAGCTGCCTCTGTCTCCGCAAGCTTGTATGGGTCTGTAACTCTTACGCGCTTGATGCCGATAGCCTTGCAGAGCTCCTCGAGGTTGACTGCCGCAGCAGGATCGCCCTTGAGGTTCTTGCCTGTGGTGGGGTTCTGCTGGTGGCCTGTCATGCCCGTGATGGAGTTGTCAAGTATGATGACTGTGGAATTTGAATTATTGTAAGCGATATTCACAAGTCCTGTCATGCCGCTGTGCATGAAGGTGGAATCGCCGATAACCGCAACGCTCTTGTGCTCGGACTCCGTTCCCCTTGCCTTGTTGAAGCCGTGGAGACCTGAGATAGAAGCTCCCATGCAGATAGTGGTGTCGATAGCGTTCAGGGGAGCAGCTGCGCCGAGAGTGTAGCAGCCGATGTCGCCCGATACGGTCACGCCCAGCTTCTTCAGGCAGTAGAACAGTCCTCTGTGGGGACATCCTGCGCACATAACGGGAGGACGAACGGGTATCTCGTCTTCGAGAGCAACAAAGTCCTTCTTCTCGCCGAGAAGCTTCTCTGCGATGACGGACTGGGGAAGCTCTCCTATGTAGCCGAATATCTCCTTGCCCTTTACGTTGTTTACGCCGATATTGCGGCAGTGTGCCTCGATTATGCCGTCAAGCTCCTCGATAACGTATACCTGCTCAAACTTCTTTGCGAAGTCCTGTATCAGCTTTACGGGAAGAGGATTTACCATGCCCAGCTTCAGCACGGAAGCCCTGTCGCCCAGTGCCTCCTTTACGTACTGATATGCGGCGCCGTTGGTGATAACGCCGAACTCAGCCTTGTCGGAAAGCTCCACACGGTTGAGGGGAGATGTCTCGGCATACTCAGTGAGCTTTCTTGTGCGCTCCTCAACGAATACGTGTCTGCCCTTTGCGTATGCGGGCATCATAACGAACTTGCTGGGAGTCTTTTCATAGTCCCTGAGCGGGAGCTCCTGACGGTCCTCCATTTCAACTATGCTCTGGGAATGAGCGACTCTTGTGGACATTCTTACTATAAATGGAGCGTCGAACTGCTCCGAAAGCTCGAAGGCGAGCTTGACAAACTCCTTACATTCCGTTGAGTCCGAGGGCTCAATCATTGGTACCTTTGAAGCGATAGCGTGGTGACGGCTGTCCTGCTCGTTCTGAGAGGAGTGCATACCCTGATCGTCGGCAACTGCAATGACCATGCCTGCGTTTACGCCTGTATATCCTGCCGTATAGAGCGGATCTGCGGCTACGTTGAGACCAACGTGCTTCATTCCGCAGAAGCTTCTTGCACCTGCGATAGAAGCTCCGAGAGCTGTCTCCATGGCTACCTTCTCATTGGGCGCCCACTCTGCGTAGACCTCGTCGTACTTTGCCACCTCCTCGGTGATCTCCGTGGAGGGAGTTCCGGGATAGCTCGATACTACGCGGCAGCCTGCCTCGTATAAGCCTCTTGCGAAGGCTTCGTTTCCAAGCATAAGTTTCTTCATTTTATGTATTTTCCTTTCTTGATTTATGCAGCAGGCAGTTCCCTGCCTGTCAATATCGTCAGTGTATGAGGTATCTCCGCCGTATTTGCACAGGTACTCATAATAGCATTATAACATATAAGCGAAGTGTTATGTTATAATCGTCCGATTGCGGGGAGCAGATCCGTGATCTGCGTATCCGCAAGGACATTTAAATAATTTATAATGTTCGGTTACGAACATTATAACATATAAGCGAAGCGTTATGTTATAATCGTCCGATTGCGGGGAGCAGATCCGCGATCTGCGTATCCGCAAGGACATTTAAATCATTTATAATG
>Ga0129307_1002339_pt1 | contig 15366 bp, 18 predicted proteins | sample P1105metagenome_FD_94437 | JGI IMG/M metagenome (GOLD analysis project Ga0129307, IMG submission 94437) | Capybara group fecal microbial communities from Wisconsin, USA - P1105 metagenome | ecosystem: Host-associated > Mammals > Digestive system > Large intestine > Fecal | place: USA: Wisconsin... | reverse complement strand
GCCATCCAACAAGGTTAGCGAAGGTGTAGTTGCAGTTACGCCGCCTCGCGTGAAGCATCACTGCCTGCATCGTAGGGCGGTCGTTAAGTGTTAATTGATGGAACGTCATTATGCCTTGCTAAATTTCTCCTTGGGCTGTTTGCAACGTGGACAGCGCCAGTCGTCGGGCAGGTCTTCGAAGGCCATACCGTCATGCTCAGCCGGGTCATAGACATAGCCACAGATGGAACAATTGATTTCTGTTTGTCCATGTTAATTAGATTTAATTGTTAATTTATTTAAATTATATCGTTCACGACACAAAATTACAAAATATTTTTATATCGTGTACGATATTTTTAAAAAATTTTCAACAGCTTGTTTTTGAGCTTAAAATCATATAGTTATTTGGCGTAAAGTGCCACTAAAGTCTCGTATTTCTCCTGCTTGCCGCTGATAGTCTTCGGCTCGCCGATTTGTTTGCCGTATTCGTAAATCTTCTCGAAAGAGAGTTTTCCTTCCTCGAAATCGCGGCCGATGCCGTTGTCGAAAGAGGCGTAACGTGCTTTCTTCATGGCAGAGATCTCGCTATTCTCAAGGATGTTGGCAGCGCTTAGCAGTGCTCGTGCCATGGCGTCCATGCCGCTGATGTGGGCGATGAAGATATCCTCCGGATCGGTGCTGTTGCGGCGCAGTTTGGCGTCGAAGTTGGTGCCTCCTGTGGTGAAGCCGCCGCCACGGATGATTTCCATCCAAGCCTGGGTGAGTTCGTAGTTGTCGATAGGGAACTGGTCGGTATCCCAGCCGTTCTGCATGTCGCCGCGGTTGGCGTCGATGCTGCCCAGCATGCCGGCGTCGACAGCACATGCCAGCTCATGTTCGAAGGTATGGCCGGCTAATGTGGCGTGGTTGACTTCGATATTTACCTTGAAATCCTTATCCAGACCGTGGGCTTTGAGGAAGGCGATGACGGTCTCGGTGTCGACGTCATACTGATGTTTCATCGGCTCCATCGGTTTAGGCTCGATGAGGAAGGTGCCTTTGAAGCCGTGAGCGCGACCATAGTCGCGGGCTTTTGTCAGCATCATGGCAAGATGATCTTTTTCACGTTTCTGGTCGGTATTCAAAAGACTCATATAGCCTTCACGGCCGCCCCAAAAGACGTAGTTCTCGCCTCCGAGTTTGATGGTGGCGTCGATGCTGTTTTTTATTTGCACCACAGCGCGGGCTACGACGTCGAAGTCGGGGTTGGTGGCGGCGCCGTTCATATAGCGTTTGTGGCTGAAGACGTTGGCGGTGCCCCAAAGCAGGTGTATGTCGGGATACTGGCGCATCTTCTCTAATGCGTAGTCGGTGATGATGCGCATGCGTTCTTCATATTCCTCGACGGTGGCGCCTTCTTCGACGAGGTCGACATCGTGGAAGCAGAAGAAGCGGATGCCCAGCTTGTCCATCAGCTCAAAGCCTGCGTCCATCTTGTCCTTGGCGCGTTGGATGGGGCATTCTGCCTTGTCCCATTCATAGGTGCGTGTCTGACCTCCGAAAGGGTCACCGCTGGCCTGACCCAGCGTGTGCCACCATGCCATCGCAAAACGGAACCAGTCTTTCATCGGTTTGCCCATGACGATGCGGTCGGGTTCATAGTAATGGAATGCTAAAACGTTCTTTGATGCAGTACCTTCGAAAGGTATCTTGCCGATTTGTGGGAAATATTCTTTTGTCATATTATTTAGTTTTTAATTGATTTTCCAATATCTGTTTCCAACGTCTGTAAGCCTCTTTCAGTGGGGCTGAATAGTCTTTGCGAGGCTCTATTGTCGCCAGCTGTCTCAGCGAGGTGAATGCCTCGTCTTCGTTGGCATATATGCCGGCTCCGAGTCCTGCTCCACGTGCTGCTCCTACGCTGCCGTCGGTGTCGTAGAGACGTATGGTGGCATTGCTGACAGATGCCAGGGTGTCGCGGAAGATAGGGGAGAGGAACATGTTGGCGTGGCCGGCGTGAATCTCTTTGATGTCGCCCATCAGCTCCATCCCGTACATGAAGGCGAAAGCGACGCCTTCTTGGGCTGCACGCAGCAGATGTGCGCGGGTGTGACAATTGTAGTTGAGTCCGTGGACGGAGGCGTCGATGTTCTTGTTTTCAAGCACACGCTCAGCGCCGTTGCCGAACGGTATGATGCTGATGCCTTCGCTGCCCACCGCGACGGTGGCGGCGAGGTCGTCGATCTGGTTGTAGCTTAAGTCGGCGGCCACATTATGTTTCAGCCAAGAGTTGAGGATGCCGCATCCGTTGATGCAGTGCATCAGGCCAAGGGTATGGTTGACGTGTAGGAATGTGTTGATACGTGACTGTGACACCGTGTCAGTGTTTTCCTGAATTCCGTAGACGACGCCTGAAGTGCCTGCTGTCGAGGCTATCTCGCCCGGATGCAGCACACGTAATGATAAGGCATTGTTTGGTTGATCGCCGGCACGATAGGTGACAGGTGTGCCGGACTTGAGACCCAGCTCTTGTGCGACAGCATCACACACCCGGCCTTGTTCACCGAAGGTAGGCACCAGTGGCGGTATGATATCTTTCGAGAAGCCGAAATAGTCCATCATCTCGGAGCTCAGGGTTTCTTTTGAGAAGTCCCACAGCATCATCTCGCTCAGTCCGCAGGCGGTGGTAGCCGGTGTGCCGGTAAGGCGCATAGCCAGATAGTCGCCGGGGAGCATGATATAACGTATCTTACTGAACAGCTCGGGCTCATGTTCCTTCACCCACGCCAACTTGGAGGCGGTGAAGTTGCCTGGAAGCGGAGCCTTCTCACCGTAAGGCACGCCGCGTGAGTCGCACCAGATGATGGCGTCGCGCAACGCCTGCAGGTCCTTGTCGAGACATACGAGGCCGTGCATCTGATAGCTGATGCCAATGGCCTTTATAGAGTTTAGAGTGTAGGGTTTAGTGTTTAGTGCTTTTTTAAAATAGCTCCACCAGTCTTCAGGATTCTGTTCCGCCCAGCCTGGTTGGAGAGCTTTGATAGGAGCCTCGTTCTCCGGCCAATGCGCGGACATGACACAATGCCCACTCTCAGCATCCACCAACGACACCTTCACACTGCTACTTCCTAAATCAATTCCCAAAAGTAAACTCATAACTTTCAATTTTTCTTCTTCCAAAATCTGGACATATCCTCCAAGGTCTTGCCTTTAGTCTCAGGCACCAATTTCCATACGAACACTGCCGCCACGATGCACATCACGCCGTAGAGGCCGTAGGTGAACCAGTGACCGAAATCGTCGTTAGGGGTGATATGCATATTGAACATCGGCACGAAGGTGCTGCTAACCACGAAGTTGAAGATCCACTGTGCAGCCACTGCTATTGCGACGGCAGCGCCACGGACGGTGTTAGGGAATATCTCAGAGATGAGCACCCAGCAGATTGGGCCCCATGAGAACATGAACGAGGCTGAGTATATCAGGATGCTTATCATGGTGACGAACTCGAGTCCGGCATGTCCGAATGACAGAGCCACGCCGAAAGCACCTAATGCCATGCCTAATGAACCGGTGATGAGCAGAGGTTTGCGACCCCATCGCTCAACGGTGAAGATGGCAACCAAGGTGAAGAGAATGTTCACAACACCCATCATCACGGTGTTGAACATAGGGTTGGTCATACCCATGTCGCCGAAGATTCGCGGAGCGTAGTAAAGCACCGCGTTGATACCCACCACCTGTTGGAACACGCTGAGCATCACACCTATAAATATAACTAACCAGCCGTATGTGAACAGCTTCTCTGTGCGCACTTTTATGGTACTGCGGATGTCGGCGAGAATCTCCTTGGCCTTATCCATGCCGTTGATACGCGCAAGGATTTTCAGGGCGCTGTCGTCCTTGCCTATCATCACTAAGAAACGTGGTGACTCAGGCACGAGACAGATGAGGATGATAAACAGTGCGGCGATGACAGCTTCCGAAGCGAACATATAACGCCATCCCGTTGTGATGGTCCATGGGTCGCTACCCGGAATCACCCGGCTGATGCCGTTGCCTATCGACTCGATGACCGGATTCTCATGCGAACCTAATATTAAGAAGTTGACGAAATAAACGACTAACTGTCCGAAGATGATGGCAAACTGGTTCCAACTCACCAGCTGACCGCGTTTGCCGGCAGGTGATATCTCGCCGATGTACATTGGACAGATGGCGCTTGCCAGTCCCACGCCTATGCCGCCTATGATACGGTAATGGTTGAAGGCGTTGAGGATGGTCATTGTGACGGTGCTTTGCATGTGGAACGGGAATTCTGGCTGAGCGGATCCGATTGCCGACACAAAGAAGAGCACGCCTGCCACGAAGAGCGTCAGCTTACGTCCCAGACGGTTGGCGAGCCATCCGGAGATAAGGGCTCCGATGACGCATCCTATAAGTGCGCTGCTACAGGTGAGTCCGTGGATGAAATCGGTGTATTGGAAGTCGGTGGCACTCAGGAAGTAAGCCTGCAAGCCTTTCTCAGCGCCAGAGATGACGGCGGTGTCATAGCCAAAAAGTAGTCCGCCGAGTACGGCTGCTAACACGATACTGTATAAGTAGCCTTTGTTGCCTTTATTCGTGTTTATTTTCATTGTGAAATATTATTTGCAAATATAAAAAATAATTGATAATCAAAAAAGTCTCCCATCATTTTCTTAACAGCCAACGGTCGCGTTTTTTGAACATGGCTGCCCACCACGTGTACGGTTGAGGATATACAGCACCAGCAACACGATAAAGATAGCCGAGCGTAACAACAGCCTGACGTAATGCATTATGCTGACGACAGTATGCTGATCCTTATTCATATCACGAATTCTTAGGTTTTAATCTTTACTTAACTTCTCAATCAGCTCTTTATGCTGTGGATATTGCTTCAAAAGGTCGGATTTCTTTGCCAACTCGAAGTTCTCAAAGCTGAATGCCGGACCGACAGCGCAGCCGACCAGCGAGAAGCCTTTTTTACCGGGCAATTCCGCCGCAAACCACTGCTCAGGCATGATGACGACCTGCATCTCACCGTCAGGTGAAAGGTTGTGAACGCTAAGCTTGCCGTCTGGGTCGATGACATAAATGTTCAAAGGCTCGCCGTCATGATAATACCAGATCTCCACAACGTCGTGCAGACGGTGGAAAGCCGAGAAATCCTCATTGCAGAGCATATAATAAATGGTCGAGATGGACTTCTTTCCGGTCTCGTCATTTCCAAAAAGCTGACGATAATAGCCTCCCTCGGGATGGGGAAGGAGGCCAAGTTTTTCGATATAGTTATGACTTGTCATAGTCGGATTGTTTACAAAACTGTAATTTGCTGTGTCTCAACGCCTTTAGCTGTTTTCACTTTGATGAAATAAACTCCAGTTTCCTGGTTGCTGAAGTCATATTCAAAGGCGTCGCCGCTGGCTGAAATTTCGAAGATTTTTTCTCCTAAGATATTGAAAATGCTGATGTTTCGGATGCTTTCAGCTTCGATTTTCACAATACCGTTAGTTGGATTTGGATAAGCGGCTGTAACAATACCGCTTGTTTCCGAAACAGCACTGCAATCTTCGATAAACTCATTGAAGCCGTTCAATCCGTAAGGCTCGTACCAACTGGAGTTCCGATAGGCATCTGCACAGCCACAAGGGACAACGAGGATGGGATAGCCGAAAAGTTCAAACACCAAACCGCCAAATTCGTTATCAAGAACGGGAGGCGTAGTGGCCAAAGAGACCGCTCCCGTAAAGCCGGAGCATCTTCTGAAAGCCTCGTCACCAATATATGTGACGGATTCGCCTATGGTAAGGGTGCCTCCAAAGCTTTGGCAATAGAAGAAGGCACCTGCGCCAATCGAATCAACAGAATTCGGGATGGTCAAATCGCCAGTCAGGTCATAGCAAAAAGCAAAGGCGTCCTCTCCGATACAAGTCACGGAGTTCGGGATTTCGATGGAGGTCATGCCTCTAACACCCCTGAAGGCGCAATAGCCGATCGAAGTGACCGTGTTGGGTATTATGGTGCTTCTGCATCCTGTTAGCAACTCGTTGGTGCTCGTCTCGATGATGGCGTTGCAGTCGTTTCTTGAGTCATATACGCTGTTTTCAGGGTCGACGACGATGCCGCTGAAAGCGCAATATCCGAAGGAGTTGCCGCCAAGCGATTGAACACCGCTCGGAATGTAAAGTATGCCAGTCATGCCGTCGCACGAATTGAATGCATAGTCGCCGATTTCAGTGACAGAGCTGCCTATGATAAGGTCTCCATCAAAACCAGGGCAAATCTGGAATGCGCCATATCCGACAGTGGTCACGGAGTTTGGAATCACCAAATCGCCGGTAAAGCCTTGGCAATACGCAAATGCGCTTGCTTCAATGGTGGTTACCGTATTTGGAATTGACAGGTTTGTAAGATAGAAGCAATACAAAAACGCACATTCTCCAATGGTTGTCACGGTATAATCAATTCCTTCATAATTGACCGATTCCGGGATAATCAAATCTCCAGTGGCGTCATAACCGTTAACATGGCCAATAACCGTCACTGACACGTTGTCGTCGTTGACACGATAGTTCAAATCACCGACTGTGAATTCCGTCGGATTGGAGCCGTAGGTCATAAACAGGCAGGTCGGGTCATAGCCGTTGCTTCCATCATTGAGGGCGCCCAACAGGGTGTAGGCTCCAGTATTGGGGTTAATTTGATACAAATTGCCATAATGAACGCCGAACAATTCGCCCGTCAGCATGTCAAAAGCCATTTTTATCGGCAAATCGATAGGGTTGATCGCTGTCAGTTGTGCGTTGGAAAGATTCAGGATGCCAAACTCACCCCAAGAGCTTATCATATAAGCGGTGCCTTCGTTGTTGATAGCCAAATTGAAGCCGTCATGCTCTATCGCACCACGGTCCTGTATATCATTAGGGTTGGCCGGATCGAAGCATTTCAGGTGCTCATCCATAATAATATAAATCATTCCGTCGGCGGGATTGTAGGCCATATCATTAATATAGGAAAGGCCTGCAAATATCACTTCGGGTGCCTCGATAAAGTTGTTGGCGGCATTGATTCTTGACTTGCAGATGTTATAGCCGTTGTCGTTGTTCACGCTCCACACATAACCGGCGGCAAAGGTGGCAGTAGTCGCTGCAGGAATCTCGTCCGAAGCAACGGACACCGAGCCTAAATCCTGCATGGTAAAGGTGACATATTTATATTCTGCCGGGTTTGGAGGTAAAATATATCCGTACCAATTGGCTGTTGATAAAGGTCCTTGTGCGCTGGCAAAGCCTGAAAACACGAATAACAACAAAAATAAATGTAAAAGTTTTTTCATATCAATAAGGTTTTGTTTGACATTGTTAATTTAAAATCTGATAATTATCGGGCTATTTCAGCATTCCTTCGATGGCATCCTCCATCATGTCAGGTGTCACCATCGGCTCGAAGCGGATGATGGTCTTTCCGTCGCGTGAGACCAGGAATTTCCCGATCTTCTGTCATATTATCCAACATATTTTAATCCAACGATAGAAAGAATCAGCGTTGTCAAAAAGAATATCCTCCAAAACGTTGCCGGCTCATGAAAGACGAAAATGCCCAGCAGCACCGCTCCGACTGCTCCGATGCCAGTCCAGACGGGATAGGCAACGCCGATGGGGATAGTCTGTGTGGCTTTTGCCAAAAGCACGGCACTTAAAACATAGAAAAATGCGAAGCCTGCTATCCAAGCCCAGAATTCGGTGCCATCAACAAGTTTGGTTTTTCCTAAACAGAAGGCGAAGGCGGTTTCGCAAAGACCTGCTATGATGAGGATGAGCCAGTTCATTTCATCAATACTTTTTATTGATACTTAGTGAACTGGTATTTTTCTCTCAGTTCGGCTTGTTTTTCAGGAGATAGTGATTTAATGTAGGATTTCCAGCCTGGGCAGAAGTTGATGTGCCAACGCCAGAAGCGGCCTATCAAAGATTTAGGTTGAGCGTCATAGCGAGCTCTAATTTTGCAGTTTTCACAAGGATGTGCCATATTGTTATTTTTTTGCAAAGATAAAGCTTTTCCCGAAACAAAAGTATTAAATTAGTCCATATAAAGAATCCATAACCTGCATCCTACACCGTTTTTGAGCCACAGGGCATAAATGCCGTAATTCATGAGTGAACAGCCGAAGTCGTTCTTGCTTTGGCTCATATCCACAATCCAAGCCTTCGCCTGAGTTGCGGATTTTTCGATTATAGAAGCCGTTGATAAATATCCCTATCAACATCCTTGAACACATTGAAAACCACCTGCTTGACACTGCAATTGGGATGTGTTGTCAGGTAATCCTTAACCGTTCGCACGGCTATTTCTGCTGCTAAGCTGTTCGGGAAGCGGAACTCGCCCGTGGAAATACAGCAGAAAGCAATGCTTTCAAGATGGTTTTCCTCAGCGCAAGCCATGATGCTGCGGTAACATGAGGCCAATTGTTCCTTTTGGAACTCTGTAGGGATGCCGTTGGGGATGATAGGTCCGACCGTATGGATAACATACTTGCAGGGCAGATTGTAGGCTTTGGTAATCTTGGCCTGGCCAGTCGGCTCCTCGTGACCTTGTTGGAGCATCTGTTGATAACACTCCTCGCGCAATTGCACACCCGCTGCAGAATGGATGGCATTGTCGATGCACTTGTGCAAAGGATGGAAACAGCCCAACATCTGGCTGTTGGCGGCGTTGACGATGGCGTCAACCTTTAATCGGGTAATATCCCCTTGCCAGATAGAGACGCACGGCCGTGCGTCTTTACATGAACGGCGTATGTTTGTTAATGTTACCACCCCTTTTTCTTTCAGTTGTTCCTGTAACTCCTCGTCCTGCAAACGCAGGAACTCCTCGCTCACGGGTTTGGGTTCGCGCACGTTGCGCAGGGCGCGGAACAGGTCGCGCTTGCCCTGCAAATCCTCGGGAATCCGCATCTCTGCATATTGCGGGTCTTCCTTTATCAAATAATCAATTAAAAAATCCAAACGGTTCATAATCAATGTTTGTTATTTTGTTGGGACGAATGTGGTAGGGGCGAATAATTATTCGCCCCTACGGGCAATCAATATTTCCAACACCTCCCCGATATCGCCGTCAATCACAATCGACCTGTTTTTGATTTGTTCCACCGTGAACGCCTCGCCGAGGTTGACGGTGGCGTAGGTCGCCTCGGGGTTTTTGTAGGTCATCTGCATAAAAGGCAGTTTGATGATGGTCGGGGTGTTGCTCCCGATACCGAGGTCCCAATACAGGATTTTGCCGTGTTGGTGGCCGTTCACGAAATCGAGGTAACGCTGTGCAGCCTTGTGCCAGCCCTCGTCCTCTACAAAGGTGTCATCGGAACGCAGGTTGACCTTCATGGGGCCACCGCAGACGGGACAACGGGGAACCAATTCGGTCGGGATTTTCATATCGTTTTGCGCCGCAATCATTTCCCTGATGGTTTCCTCATTGTCGTAGGTCTTTTGGTGACAAGGTTTCGCACATTGGAACAGCCCATAGTCGCCTTGGGTGTAGAACAGCCTTTGTTTGTCAAATCCTGCCTTTTGGAACTGGTGATCGACATTGGTGGTGATAACGAAATAGTCCTTGTCTTTCAGGAGTTTGAGCAGGTTGTCATACACGGGTTTCGGAGCAGGCACGTAGCGATTGTAGTAAATATGTCGGCTCCAATAGGCCCAATGTTCTTCCTCTGTCGGGAACTGATGGAACCCCGCTGTGTACATATCGGTGAAGCCATATTTCTCGATAAAATCGGAAAAATACTTTTGGAAGCGTTCGCCATTATAGGTGAAGCCTGCCGAGGTGGAGAGGCCTGCGCCTGCACCAACCACTACGGCATCAGCGGATTGAAGGGCTTGGAATAATTGTTGAATGAGCATAAGGCTATCGCGTTTGAAAGTGCAAAGTTAGTCTTTTCCCTGAAACCGCTCGCCAACAAAGCCATTTGAGGCTTCGCCCGTCACCAAGTCATAATGTTTGAAGACTGGCGGTGTGGGCGTAAGGTCAAAGTAGTCAAGTTCTGCGATGGGCAGACAGAAGTATTCCAACTTATCATAGCTGGTGTAGAGACGGGGCAGGACGGGATTATTGTCGTAGATCCATCGTTTTACTTCATCTTCAACCTCGAAGTTCACTATGCCTGAGCAACGGACAGAGATATTGTCAGCGTAGGCTAACAGGTCCACATTAGGATTGGCTTGCAGTTCGTGCCATACGGCTTTCTTGGCTGAGGTGGCGAAATAGAGCGTGGAGTCTTCCTGACGCATAATCTGGAAGATGCGCAAATGAGGAAGATTGCCCTCGCAGGTGGCAAGGGCAATCTCGTTGTGCGCTTTGAGGAAATCCAAAGCTGTCTGCATAGTGTTGTCGTTTGTGACGAATCAAACAAGCAGCCATTCCACCAGTTCGTCGGCGGCTTTCAGCTCCTCGGGCTTCTCCATAATGCTGCCGGGAACATTGGCATCGCCTGCCACATGCGCCTTGCAAGCTGTGAAGCCAGCGGTGGCGAAGAGTTTCAGGTTGGCTTCCGCCATCTGGGTGTAGATAGGCACAGGGCCAAAGCCGGAGCACAGGAAGGCTGCAATCTTCTTGTCCTTACGCGTGGCCATCGAGAAGTCAGGCTGCGTGAAGTCCATGAAGGAATAGGTGCGGTCGAGGAAGGCCTTGAGCTGTGCCGGGAGCTGGTCCCAATGCACAGGGGCAAGGAGGAGCATGGCGTCGCAGTTGTCGATTTCGGGAATCAACGCCGTGAAATCATCTTTCTGGATGCAGTTCGGGGTGTGCTGACGCTTGCAGGCATCACAGGCGAGGCAGGGACGCACATCCTTTTTGGCAATGTCAAGGCAGATCACCTCGGCCTTGCCTTTCAGTTGTTCGACGATACGGGCTTCCAAGGCGTAGGAGTTGCCCTTCATTCTCTTGCTTCCGTTAACGATGAGAATCTTTTTCATTTTGATTGTTGTTTAATTATTTGACGTTGAATGTTTTGTCCTATCTTTGAGAATGCTGTTCTGATGCTCAAGACCCCAAGAAATCAGCGCATCCAAGTGGGGCATGAGGCTCTTTCCGCGCTCGCTGAGACGGTATTCCACTCGTGGTGGAACTTCTGTGAACACCTCGCGACTGATAATGCCATCGTCCTCAAGATGGCGTAGCGTTGAGGTCAGCATTTTTTGTGAGATGTCTGGGATTTGTCGCCACAAGTCTTTGAATCTCAGCACTTCCTTTTGCTCCAAGGTGTAAAGCACCAACAACGACCATTTGTCAGTGATATGCGAAATCACGTTGCGTATCGGACAATCGGGAAAGGTGGCACTTTGTATTTCTTTCTTGCTGTTCATCGTTTTCTGGATTAACGAGGCAAAAATATATAAAAAATTCTAATTTTCAGTCACTTACCTTTTGTCAATACACGCACCTTTTGGTTAGTATTGCTGTAAATCAAGAGGATATAATTACCATGTTTACCACAAAAGACAATCACCCCATCACCACATCCAATACCATCATCAGCACAAAACCTATGGCAAAACCAATGGTGCTGAGGTTGGAATGTTCGCCTGAAGAGGCTTCGGCGGCAGCGGCCAATGCTGCTTCTGGCACCTCGCCTTCGATGGCGACAGCCACGTCACCTTGGATGCTGAACACTTCGGGGCAGGTGGACTCGCAAAGGCCGCAACCGATGCAACTGTCATTTACTTTGTACTTCATGATGTTCCTTTCTGTTATTGGTTTATGTGTTGGTTAATCAATCCTTTGATTTTCTCGATGATGTCCTCCGCTTCCATCCCCGAATTCTTGCTCATTTCGGCGATGGTAGCTTTGCCCAACATGATTTTGCCGACAGGCGTGTTGAGCATCTTGAACTTTTCGTTCACTTTTGCCATTTCCGCCTTCAGCCAAGGATATTGGGCGATGAGGTCGGCTAGTTTTGTGTCTTTTGTGATTTCCATATTGTCATCTTTTGCGGCTGCCACGGTGTGACAGCCCTACAACTCTAAACTTTAACATCAGGATTTTTCTCCGTGAACTTTTCTTTCAGCACCTCGATGATTTCGGCGCGGCTGTTGCCTTTTTTCTCCATCTGTTTGATGGTCTTATAGGCTTGAAACAGCGTGGAAGGCCCGATTTCCGAACTGAAATAACCGATGCCTTGGTTCCAAGCCAGCAGTTCAAACACATCATCCAAAGCGGCGGAATCGAGGCCGTGGATGTAAGCCTTCACCAACTCGCGGGTGGCTTGGCGCATACGACCTGCTCCGACGGCATTAGCCAGCGAGAGCAACAGACGTGTCTCGTATGGCAGGTGACGGTGGCTGTCGTTCCAGGTCAAGTCCCAGAAGTTGACGGCGGTCTGTGCCAAATCATCATCGATCAAGGCCATGTTAGTGAGGGCGTAAGGGCGCATCGGGAAGTCTTTCTCGGCCTGTTTCATCTGGGTGCGGTAGAAGTAAGTGTGGTATTCGGCCTCGGCCACCTTTTCAGTATAATGCTCGAAGCCCAGGTCTTCAAACACCTCGTAGAGCGGAATTGGCTCAAAACTTTGGATGATTTCCATACCTTCACCGACGGCCATCTTCGTGGCCTGCATTTTCAGTCCCGAGAAGAAGTTTCCCTGCATACCGCGTACGTCAATCTTCTTGAAACTTGCGGTCTTGTCTTTCCAATCGTTGTAGCTCATTAGTTATTTCTCCTTTCATTGGTTTGATGTCGCAAAAGTATCAGTCAAAGTGGAGACAGATGGTAACATTTGTTACGCATCGAAAAAAAAGCCTATTTTTGCAAAAAATATCCGTTATGACGAAAGAGTTGCAGCAGTTTCCGTTGTTTTCGCAATGCAGCGAAGAAATGCTGGCCGAATTGTTGAGATGGCCGTACAAGCGCAAAGTTTATCAGGAGGGTGATATGGTGGTGCGCGTTGGCGACACCTGCGATTCGCTCATGCTGCTTACCGAAGGCACTGTAGAGACACGCATGGGCAGCGAGACGGGGCGCGAGGTAGTCATCGACCGCCTACAAGCCCCGAAGATATTGGCTCCTGCCTTCCTCTTTTCTAAAGACAACACTATCCCTGTAGAAGTCCTCACGATTACCGAGGGGGTGATATGGTACATCCACCGCGAGGCCTTTTTCCAATTCATGACGGCTCATCCCGAGGTGCTTCGTGCTTTCTTGGGCATACTCTCCGACCGCAGCCATTTCCTCAGCGGCAAGGTACGGAGTTTTGCCGTCAAAGGCTTGCGCAACCGTGTGTTGGACTACATTCGCCAGCATGGAACCATCACCAATGTTGGCGAAACAGCTGAAATGCTTGGTGTAGCTCGTCCCTCGCTCAGCCGAATCCTCGCCGACCTACAGGCCGAAAGACTTGTGGAGCGGACTAAGGAAGGGGGATATATTCGGGCGAGAAAGGACATTTCTTGCCGATGCACTGGTTGTTGATGCGACTGCGTGAGCATCTCACTTCGGGCTTCTCCATCTCCACGCCGAGGTGTTCCTTCACGAAATCTACAGCCGTGAGTATCGACAAGTAGGAGTCGCGTTTGCAACAACGCGGGCCACCATTTAGGGCGACCTGTTCAAGAGCTTTGGCCGTCATCAGGTTGCAAAGTTGCCAGGTTTCGGTGGAAAGTGGGGTGTTGCGTGTGACGACCGACATGAAGATACCCGTACTGATGGCTGCTCCGCAAGCGCCCATGTAACCACAGGCGCCACCAGGCACCTGCTTTCCGCGGCTCATTACTTCGAGAAGACCAGATTGCAGGTCAACCTTCATTGTATCGGCTACAGCGTTGTTGTAGGCTGTCAACAAGGCGGCGCCCACCAGCACATGGTGCTCGGGGCCGTGCATGTGGCAGAACGACTGCGTCATCATCTTCTCCAGAATGGCGATAGGGTCTTTGGAGGTCTCGACCATACACAAGGCCATGATGGAATCCATGCCGGCGGTGTGGCAGTTGGTGCAAACATAGTGTCCCTTGATGCAGCGGGTCTTGCTGGGCTCTTTCTTGTGGCACAGGACACATTCCATCAGCATGTCTTGCTCAAGGTATTCCAATGGCGCACCACAAATCAAACATTCTTCGTTCTTCATAACGGTTGTCTCTTTTTCAGGTTCGTTTTCCGTGCAGGCCGTCAGGACAAAACCCAGAAAAGCCGCAAGGATGATAATCGTATGCTTCATTTTGAATTGAATTGTGCCGCAAAACTACAAAAAAAGCCGCAACCCAAGCTTTCGCCTGAGTTGCGGATTAACTTTTTACTTTATTGGAATCGGAATCAATGCTCGACCACAATCCGTTGGTTCGTCACCGAGCCGTCCGTGGCCGTGACTTTCAGGAGATAAATGCCGTCGGCAAAGGTGGCGGTGCTGACGGAGGTCAGCATGGCCGAGGCCTGCACCGACTTCACGCAGCGGCCCGTCATGTCGAAAAGTTCAATCGTCTCGGCATCGCCGGCAACAACGAACTTGTCGCTGGCGGGGTTGGGATAGATGGCAATTTGTTCATCTTGATCTTCGTTGACGTTCAGAGGAACTTCAACGAAAACCATTTCTGAGTGCTCCGACTTATAATCATCGCCAAATGCAGTATGCACGGCCACAATGTCGTAGGCGTAATCGGTTTTGTAATAATGCTCCAAGTCATCGAAAGTCACGCTTTCCGTTTCGCCTTCAGGTTGTCTCCAACCGAGGAGATGGAACACTTGGTCACCCGCAGCAAGGTCTTGTGTAACCAAAATGTCATCAATCAGGAAATTGGAGCTTGAAAGAGCATGTATTTTCAATCTTTCATGTGCACTTTCCGGCCCTGTCGCAAATTCAAGTGAGAAAGTCTGCAAACCAGTTTGGTCAAATTGCGTATATTGGGTGTCGTTGGAAGCATCGAATACGACCACCATGCCTTCCTCACCGTACATGGTCACTTTCACCCTAAAAGTAGGTGCGTTGTTGAGACACATCTCTTGGGTGTGGAGTGTCCCAAGGGTTTGACCGTCGTCACCTGCGCCAAGCATTCCATTGGCAAGGATGCCACAATAGGCCCACCAATCGGGTGCCGTAGTGTATTCATCAAGGTTACAATAGCCATGCTCTTCAAGGAAATAGGGGTCTTCAGGCGTGGCACTGTTGGTTACTTTCGAGAAATTTTCGTGCATGACGACGTGGCTTGTCTCGTTGCTCCATGCAGTATGAACATAATAATTGTAAACAAGATATTTATCGGCTTTAGGATGCCGCTCCCAGTTGGCCGTGTATGAGTCTTCGGTAATTCCAGTTGCCTCGTGCATTGTTGGTGCCGCCAAGCCAAAACATTCCACGCTTTCCGACTTCTCGGAGGTGTATTGACTGTTGCGGGCTTT
>Ga0129307_1002338_pt1 | contig 15375 bp, 16 predicted proteins | sample P1105metagenome_FD_94437 | JGI IMG/M metagenome (GOLD analysis project Ga0129307, IMG submission 94437) | Capybara group fecal microbial communities from Wisconsin, USA - P1105 metagenome | ecosystem: Host-associated > Mammals > Digestive system > Large intestine > Fecal | place: USA: Wisconsin... | reverse complement strand
TGTTACAAGAGATGGCAATGATATGGTACTTCTCGTTGGCGATAACGGTGACTCTCTCAGAATAGTTAATCAGTTCTATGATTCATACTATCACATCGAAAGCTTTGAGTTTGCTGATGGTACCATAACACACATTGACCTCAAAACTTCTGAAATTGTTATTGATGTCGAAGGAATATCAACCACAACTGAACAGATTGCAGCTGAATATCTCAGTGATCTTTATTCAAATGATATATTCAGCAACGAACTTACAACAAATAATACAGTTATCTCAGAAATAACAGAAAGCATAAGTATCAATAATGAAAGTGATGAAATATCTGATCTTACAAACATTCAGGCAATGATTCTTGCAGAGAATATGTCTGCATTCAGCAATGACAGCCAGGTTTATGACAACATTAAAATGGGTGACATATCAACAGATTCTTCTGTACTGGATCAGCTTCTTATTAATTCAGTCATGTAATAAGTTAATAAAACGTATTATATTTGGAAAAAGCATAAAAGAGTAGTCTGTCAAAAGTAACCATTTATTCAAAGATTTATTTCTCAAAAAATAAGTCCTCGAAAGCTGCTAAAAAGAAAAAACATTCATATGTTACTGGACGTGTTTAATTGAAATGAGTCATCAGTAAGCGCCACCCATTCACGGCATATAAAATCAGAGGACTGTCAATGCAGTCCTCTTTTATTCTTACACTGGTGGCTGGGATTGTTTGACGTTTACAAAAAATGGCACGGAAATCCGTGCCATAATTTTTTTATATGCCGTGAATGGTTGGCGGTTACATTAATACTAATCCCCTAAACGTTAGCGGATAAAGATAACGAGCAGAAATTTTGTCTGTCAAGGCAGACGACGTAGGCGTGCTTTCGCACGGCAAGAAGGATAACGCAAACAGACGGAATTTCTGCCGTCAGATTTGTCTGCTGTTGTTTAGGGGATTAGTATAAAGTGTTGCAAGATAAAGCTGCGCAGTCGCAGCGTTCACAGCGGACGGTAAAGCCGACCGCATATCGGGGAAATTCATACTTTTCATTTCGGGGTCGCAAATGAGGATGATTTGTAATTTCGGAGTCGTATCTCCGCAGATGCCTGTTTACAGGTAAAAACTCAGGAGTCGGAGGCATAAAAATGGCATTTGACAACAAAATAATATTTCCGCTGTGGATCTATCCGCAGACAAAAGAAGATGTGAAAAATCATTACAAATATGACAATTGTAAATCGCAGAGTGAGTTCATCGAGAAAGCGATATCATTTTATATCGGTTATCTCGATGAAGAAAGATCAGTCAGTTATATCTCGCCCATGATAACAGAAACTGTGAAAGCTACGATAAAAGGAACAGAGCAAAGATTGTCACGATTGATATTCAAGGTCGCAGTTGAGCTCGGAAAAATTTCAAATATTCTTGCGGCAGTAAATGATATCGACGACGAAACAATACGTCAGCTTCAGGCAATGTGCGTCAATGAAGTGAGAAAAATAAACGGTATTATCAGCTATGAAGATGCAGTTGAAATACAGAGGGAGTAAACAATGCCGAGGTTAGTTGTGGTCAGCCGTTACCTTAAAGGCGGCAGTAAAAAAATATCGAACTATGTAAAATACATCGCTTCACGTGATGGAGCGGCAACAGTGAAAGAGAATAACGGAACAGCTCCTGCTACGCAAAAACAGCAGGAGCTTATTTTGTCTTTGCTGAAAGATTTTCCAGGGAGTGAAAAAAGTGTCGCATATGAAAAATACAAGAACAGTTCTACTCAGAAAAATGCTTCTGCATTTGTTTCGGAAACTATCAGACTCCACGCTGATATTGCGTCAAACAAGAAAAACTATGTGGGCTATCTTGCAAATCGTCCCGGCGCTGTAAAGTTCGGATCTCACGGATTATTTTCGCAGACTGACGAGCCGATCGATCTTGAAAAAACAGCAAAAGCAATTTCAGAGCATAAAGGAAATGTGTGGACTCATGTTGTATCACTGCGCAGAGATGATGCACAGAAAATGGGATACGATGATCTGACAGCATGGCGGGAACTTGTGAAAAGACAGATACCGAACATCGCAAAGCAATCGAAAATAAAAATGGAAAATCTTAAATGGTATGCCGCATTTCATGATAAAGAAACAAATCCCCACGTTCACATTGTTGTGTATTCAACAAATGAGCGTGAGGGATTTTTAACTAAGCAGGGATGCGAAAAAATACGAAGCGGATTTATGAATGATATCTACACTGATGAACTGAAACATCTTTACCAGCAGCAAACTGATGTGCGTGATCTTTTGAAAAAAGAAAGTGCAGATCTTATGGAAAAGCTTAAAGAAGATATTTCAAACGGAAGTGGGGCAGATACAGCTGTTATTGAACTTATAAAAAAGCTTCACGGACAATTACGGAATACAACAGGAAAAAAGGTTTACGGCTATCTGAAAAAGGATGTAAAGAATACGGTCGATGAAATATTTTTCAGGCTTTCGCAGAATGATTCCATACAGAAAATGTACAAGCTATGGTGTGATATGGAACAGGCAAAGCATGATTTTTATTCTTCCGCAAAAGTTGAATTACCGTCAATGATTGATAACGAACATTTCAGATCGGTGAAAAATATGATAATTCAGGCAGCGAACGAAATTCATCCTGAGTTGATCGTGGAAGAAAACGGCGAGATCATTTCAGATACAGTCAACCTCTCTCCGCCGGAAGATAACTTGCAGATATATTCCGATGCTGTTCATGGACTTCTCGTCAGTATGAGCTTTTTGCTGTATGATGACTACAGCAAAGAACAGCGGCAGCTTCAGTCAAAAGTTGATAAGAAGCTTAAACAGGCTATACGCAGAAAGAAACATGAGCTTGGTGTGAAGGTGGAAATGGAGCAAGGATTATAAATCCGAACAGGCTATTGCGATCGCAATAGCCTGTTATCGGAATGTCATTTTACTTTCTTTGGCTGTTTAGGCTGATACATTCCCCAACCTGATGCTGTACCATAAGAAATCTTTGCCATCTTCTCAGCAACATTTTTGATAATTACTGCTGTAGTTGTAGCCTTCTTATTTGCTTTCATGTTTTTCCTCCTCTCGTATTAACTTAGATACTACTACTAATATATGAATATATATAATAGTCATAATTATAAATAAACCTATATCAATATTGTTCCTGAATAAAATCCATCCAATAATGGAAAATGTATGAGATAATATCAAAGCAGATATTTTGTATTTCCATACACATTCATCAGGAATCGGTTTGTTTTTATTTTCAACAGGGCAGTACACCAGTATAACTAAGGATGATAGCAATATGTGAACTATAAAAGTAAGTGCTATAAAATAGCTATGTATAATTTCATTGCTGAATATATCAAGAATAAATACAATACACATTGAAAGATTGCATTTGAAGTATGTACTTGCGTGAAAACCGCCTGTTAAGTGCCTTAGGCTTATAAAAACAGCTAAGAATACTATTGCATGATTTATTTTATGTAAAGCAGTACCTAAGCATAATATGAGAAAGATATTCAGAAAAGATGATATTGTTATTTCAACGCCATATTGATAATATTCTTTATCATCATTAGAGTTTGTGATAGCACCCATATTTACAAGATATGATACTATCAAAGCGCTTAATGGCCTTATCATAAAAATCAGCTCCAATGTTTTAGTATGTTTACATAGTAGCTAATTTAGGAAAAATAATCAAGTGATTTGGCAGAAGATGAAAAAAAGTGGCACAAAAAGCTCAAAAGATCATAGTTTCCTTTTTAATATGACACTACAGCAAAACTCTTTGTCTTCTTCATAATAATCGACCTTTCCATCGTACTTTGCGGCTATAGAACGAATAATTTTTACTCCCATTCCATGATTATCTTTATCACTTTTAGTGGTTATCAGATCAGGATTATGCTGTAAAACTGATTCAGGGATAGAATTTTTTACGCAGAAAACATATTTATATTCGTCTGAAATAATATTGATGAATATTCTCTTACTGTCTATTTGACAATTCTTGCAGGCAGTTATAGCGTTGTCCAGTATATTGGATAGCAAACTACAGAGATCTACGTCATTAATATCAGAAAAATCAGTTACACACATACAAATTACATTGATGCCATATGTCTTTGCAGCAGACAGCTTTGAATTTATAATTGCATTGACTATATCATTGTTAGTTTTGATAAGCGGCTCTGTTTCTGATAATTCATCAAGGTATTCTTTCGTGTATTCAAGGGCTTTTTCATTGTTTTTCTGCTGAATAAGTTCATTAACTACAGCCATATTATTTTTGAAATCATGGCGAAGTTTCTTTATGACTTCATACTGTGAATTGGCACTTGTTATATATTGCTGACTGTATTCCTGCTTTAGTTTCAATACTTCATTCTCACGAATAGCTGTATTCATTTTACTCAGATCCACTACGATATAAAAAACAAGTATATTGATTATTACAATTCCTAAAAAGGATAATACAATAAAATATCTTTCATCTATAGAATGAATCTGTAAGGATATTAAATTCAAGAATGTGGAAATAATAATACTTATCAATAATACGCTGAAAATAAGCATTCCTTCTTTCAGGTTCAAAGAGTTATTTTCATTCTTTTTAAATAGTTTCAAAGAGATCATTAATAAATATACTATCATAATTTGAGTAGATAGTATGGCTATAAATCTTGGAAAACTATTTTGTGACAGTATCTCTTCGAGCGTCATTCCAAATAGGACTGAATAAAAATTAGATATAAAAGCAGATGAAATGATCATTATTAAAATTGGAATAATGGATGAAAGGATCTTATTAACAATACTTCCACGAAGTTTAAAAAATGCATACAAGAAAATGACCCCGCTATATAACAGTGCCCATAGATGCTCGAAAAATGTCACATAATTGAAAAAAGTTATAACAGATGCCAATAAAAAGCTAAACAGAACACCAGAACTTTTAATGAAGCCCTTATCTCCTTTATTGCTTAAATACTTGTATGAGTAAAAGCAAAAAGCAAATCCTTGAAATATATTGATAATTATTTCAAATACTATCCATAATACTCTATTCATATCATCGCCCTCAAAAACATAGTATATTTTTCATCGACTTCGTGTTTGTAATTCCTGCTCATCGGTAAACGCTTATTGATTTCGCCTATCGTGATTTCGTAATTTTTATTATCAATATTGGATAAAAATCTTAGATTTACAAGATATCGCTTATGTATCCTAACAAAGAAATATGTCGAATATTTTTCCAATAGGTCGCTGATATTGCCACGCATTTTTATAGGTAATTCTTTTTTCAGAACATGATATAATACATAATGCTTATCACTTTCTATATAAAGTATATCCTTAATGTAAACAGCGCTTCTTCCAGATATTTCATCTTCTAGAACGATTTTTTTGTTTTGCTTCATGTGACGCATCAGCTTGCATATTATTTTATCAACACTTTCTTCAATCGGAATGCCGCAGTTTTTCCTTATAAAATTAAATGGCTGAAAGTCAAGGCTTTCATAAACAAGCTCGGAATGGTTGGTTATAAAAATGATAAAACACCTTGAAAAGTCGTCACGCAGTATTCTGGCAACGTCGAAGCCTGATAAATTAGGCATATCAATATCAAGAAAGATAATATCAAATTCGTATTTTTTGTGCTTAGTCAATAATAGATTACCATTTGAAGCGGTCGAAATATCAAAATCGGATGTGTATTTTCGCATACAATTGTCCACTATTTGGTTAAAAGCATTTAGAAAAACAACGTTATCATCACATATAGCAATTTTGATCATGTAATGCTCCTTTCTTATAAATAATACAGAACACCGTATTATTTATAATAGCAAAATGTAAATATTTAAGAAAACTATCATAAAACATAACAGTTTTGACAAATTTTTTGTATTATTTTGTATAATTAAGAAAAAGGTTAATAGAGGAGTGCTAGAATGAAAAAGGATCATGCAGCTAACATAACTGGCTCTATCATTTCTGATTTAAGAAAGAACTTTGGACTTACACAAAAACAGCTTGCCATAGCTTTTAATGTTAGCGAAGCGACAATTGCTCATTATGAACAGGGAATATCAGTTCCCCCTAACGATATGCTTAAAAGATATGCTGATTTTTTTCATGTTTCCACAGACTATATTCTTGGAAGGAATATGCTTAATAAAGACTTTTCAAATTTGAACGAATTATTGTATGAAATTATGAAGATAGCCGATATGGTGCAATATGTTCTTTCCTATTCTAAAGATAAGCGGCGATATCTTTATAATACAATTATTATGTTAAATGAAATGAAAGAAAAGTTAAAATAATAAATACATCATATAAGAAAGTCCCTCTACTCTTATATTATCATTTATTCTGGAAAATGTCCAGTGTTACACCTAATTTTCGGCAAATGTCGATGTTCTTTATGAACATCGACATTTTTTATTTCTGTTAAAGCTTTAACGATGATACGATTGTTCTGACATCTTGTGCCAGTTTTTTACATAATTTGCCAAAATGCTTGAACTGAAATCCGTCATCTTGTATAATTAAGTTAACATCATACAAAAGATGTTATCAGCTATATGTAGCTGAACAATCTATGTTCATATAGAAGCAAAAGCCGGCTCTGTTTCTGTTATGTATAAAAACAACGTATGGCGAGTATAAGAGTATTATTATACTTTATTTCGCCTAATAGAAAGGAATGGTTTTATAATGAAAAAAATAATATCCTCTTTAGTAGCATCAGGAATGCTTATTGCTGCAGTAGCTCCCTCTTATGCATCTGCAAGTAGCATTACTCCCCTCAATGAACTCTCAGTTGAAAGTTCAGTTCTCACAGAAGGAATCACAGTGGACGGCAACTACATCCCCTCAGGTGCAACTGCTGTTACAGTGGACATCAGTAATAATACTGGATTTGATAACTCAAAGACGGTACTCGAACTTGGTGAGGCGTTTGATGTTATCGAAGGCGTAGATAACAAACCACTCGTAACTAATGGTTCGACATTTGATGATTCTCTTGTATGTGCTGTTGAAATTGATAATGTCATTACTGTCGTCAGTGCATCAGCTGATGTCAAAGAAAATGATGGCTCACTGTTTACTTTCTATGTTAATGTTAATGAAAACTGTGAAGATAAAGAGATAAGTATTCTTGATGTTAATGAAAATAGATACGAATCTTTAAATTTGGATTCAAATAACAGAACAGTCTACTACTATGGTGATGCAAATGGTGATTCAATTATAGATGCAAGAGATGCATCTTTAGTACTTACGGTTGTAACAAATGATACAAATTATCCAAACCATCGCTTACCTATTAATTACGTACAAAACAACATAACGTCGTTATTTCCAAATATTCCTTATGCTAAAATAGTGGATACATTTACTCAAGTAACATACGATGCTTATGGAAATCCAATTTGGAATAATAATTATGTTTCCGAAGAAGATGCTTATGATATTTTAACATATTATGCAATTTCAAGTGCAACTGAAAGCAGTACTGTATATACAGGTATGTGTGGTGAACCATTTAATCCTTAATTACAATTTGTACACAAGGATAAAGTCAATCTGACTTTATCCTTGTAGTTATATCACAAGAAAAGTCTAAGAAATAAATACATTAACGTTTGTATATTCTGAAAGGAGATTTTCATTGAAAGTTTTCATATCTTTTCTTACAGTGCTGACTCTTTCAGCAGCACTCCCCATACAAACAGTCAATGCCGCAGAAAATCCTGATCTCAAAGCTTTAGCAGAATCATTAGGGTTTGAATCAGATCACTTCAGCTTTGGTAATTTTTCAAGAACCGAGGATATATTGCCTGTGAATTATGATTATTTTGATGAATACTATAATTCACTTGAAAACCTGACAAAAGTAAGGGCAGAAGATGCATACAAAAGAAGTAATGAAACAGGCGCAGCTTTTGGATTATGTACCCTTGAAATGCTTTCTCATAATGGTGTTATATCGCCATCAGACATCTTTCCCGAGGCTGATAAGCTGAGCGATATAGAATACTGTGATGCAGTTGATAAATACATAAGTTTGTATGAGGCTGCACAGGAACGTTTTGCAATTCGTGAATATTACAGATACCTGCTATACAGAACGTCAACCGGGGAACAGGCAGATCGACTGATTGAAATAGCAGAAAGAAGTATAGCGGAAGGACGTTATTTTCTGATGATATCACGTTTATCCATGGATGATGAGAATGACAATGCTCCCCTAATGATAGTTACCGTTGGATCAGGGATAGCTGAAGGTGAATGGGAGTTTGACGGAAAAAAATACGATAAATGTGTGTTGACTTCAGATCCTAACAGCAGATATACGGATTCGGAAACTATACCGAATCCAAGAAAGCCTTTTGAAGAACGTCTGTGTGTATTTATTAATTCAGAAACAAAAGATGTTACAATACCTGATTATGCTAAACATGGGTTCAATGATCTGAAAATTGCTTCTATTGATAATGATTCCCTTTTGAATTATAACGGCTTTATCAATCCTTCAACTGAAATTGAAGGAGAAGATATGAGTATGTATAATTGTATTTCAGATACAACGAAATATGGAATGAAATACGAAGGCGAAATTATTGATAATAATGGTGTTGGTGAACCTTTTGAATTTGGTCCCGGAGCTGTTATAGGAAAAAAATTCAGAATAAAAAGTATACGTGACTTTATTCCGGAAAATTATATTTTAAAAAATGTTGCATTGCCATCAGACATATACATTATCGGCGTTTACGGACAGTTTCATTTACTCAGTTCAAAAGAGACTGTTTTTGATTTTGATACAGAAGACAATAAGGCAGTATTTACAAGCGACGGTGAATTCGTTTTTCGTGGAGAATATACTTTTAATGAAGGCTATTACAAATCTAATCCATACTGTGATTGGGGAATTGAAGGAAGCGCTGTAAACCAAGCAAGCATCGACTTCAGAGATAACGGAGCAGTGATCTCAAGTGATTCCCCGATAAAAGATTGTCTTGTATCAGTTCAGTCATTTTATTTTACAGATCCCGATCCGAAATATGATATGCTGCACTTTAACAGTGATAATGAAGTTATGATCTCGCTTAACGAAGAGGAAAAGCTTAACCTCAGCATAGATCCGGATAATGACGGAATTTTTGACGCTCCTGTTCAGAAAGGAGATTTTAACAGCGACGGCATTATTGACGGCAGAGATGCCACCGCTATACTTACTCAATATGCAAAAGATTCTGTGCAGACCGGTCCGCTGTCTTCATTCTGGTTTTATGGAGATTATAATAATGATGGTAATTTGGATGCAAGAGATGCATCCGATGTTCTTACTTATTATGCAAAATCATCTGTTGAAAAATGATAGAGGGTGAAAATATGAAAAAGATCATTGCATTCATATGTTCATTTCTTATCACTAATACTATATGTACATATACTGTTTCCAATGCAGAAGATGATACCGCTCTTTATGAACTTGCTTCCTCACTTGGAGCTGATACCGATTATCTGAATATTCCCAATTTCAAACACCATGTTCAAGAGCGTGCATTTTCTCATGAGGTGTACCTCAGATTTTTAGAGAACTGCACCAATTATGAGGCAAGCAATAATCCCGAAGGAGAACTTTTCATGGGGCTGTCGGGAGGCTTGTGTTACGGCATATCGGCTGTACAGATGCTGTCGCATAACGGAGTAATATCGCCTTCAGATATAGTAAATGGCGCAGAAACACTGTGCGAGATAAGTTATAGTCCTGAAACGGATGTTATTCTTTCAGGCTATCACACTTCGCAGGTATATTATGATAATAACTACTTGATCAATTATCGTCCTATTGAGATAAATTCCAGAACGCAGTGCGACGAACTTATAAAAACTGCAGAGCGTAACATGGCGGCAAAAAGATACTTTGTTATACTCTACGCCGGTGATAATGCTCATGCCGTAACAGGTATAGGTATTGCTGACGGAAGCTGGAAATACGGCGGAGTTGAATTCGACAAGTGTATTCTAACACTTGATTCCAACAGCTATATAGATGAAAATACTGCTGATCCATTCAGGAAGGAAAGCTGTATTTTTATCAATTCAAAAACTAAGGAATACTATGTTCCAAAATATAAATTCGGAACTATCTCAGGATCCGTTCAGAAACAAATTATAACTATTGATGACGATGAAATTGTAAATTATCATGGAGTGATTGCTCCGACAGTATCTATTGAACGTGATCTTTCTGAAACAGCGTCTATGATACTTGAAAAATCAGATTTGAAGCGATATGATGTTACTGTTAAAGATAAGGAAGGCAATGAACATTCATTATCTGAATTAGGAAATAAAATAGGATTTATCGGTAATGCAATGTATTATATTCAAGGAAGAGATTTTCACATTGATGTCAGTGACCGTACACAGTTCGGAAAAAACTATAACGACAAATTCAGTATATCAACTCAGGGCTGGTATTTTGAAGGCGAAACCGTAAACGGACACGGGATATTCGATGTAAATGGGCAAAATCAAAGTGTATCTGCAAAAGGCGGTGAAAAAACAGGTTATATTATGACAGTAAAATATAACGAGGGCAATTATCCCTGCACTCCTCATTTCAACTGGTCATTCAGCGGAAAGACTGACAGCAATTTGAAAACGGAGATCACAGAAAAGGGAATGATCCTGCACAGTGACGGGAGCATCGAAACAAAGATATCCACAGCAGATGTTACCTTCAATGAAAAGGGAGTTATATCAGACGCAGCAGCCTTTCCCTGCGAGGAGGCGATAACTGCGGTAAATGATGTTCTTGTGACATTTGATGATAACAATAAGCTGTGCTTTTATATTGATCCGGACGGTGACGGAGTTTTCGGCAAAGCTGTAGAAAAAGGCGATGTGAACAGCGACGGCATTATTGACGGAAGGGATGCTTCGGCTGTCCTTGCTGCGTATGCAAAATGCTCAGCGGATAAAAATTACACCTCTTATCTCAACAGTTCTCTTTCAGACTATAATAACGATAATATCATCGATGGACGTGATGCTTCGGATATTCTTACATACTATGCTAAGATATCAGTAAATTGATAAATAAGATATAATCATAATTACATGATTTGTAGTACGCCGGCAAATTACATTTCTTGTGATGTGTTTATATAATTATTGATAAAGGATTTCAAACTCTAATGAAAAATATGAGTTTGGCGGAAAGGAAAGAATTATGAAAAAAATAATAATGAAATTTTCAACAGCTATAGCAACGCTAACTATGCTTGCAAGTTCTGTTATATCTGTATCAGGAAGAGCAGCCAACAATAACGAATCTCCTAGTACAATAAAAACAACTCCTTTTTATTATACTCCATATGATTATTATGATACAATTAGTCTTGCATCAACTAATCATTATATAGCTGCTATTGCTCCTTCAAGCACAACATTTAATAGTAGTTTTTTCAATGTGTATTTTTATCTCAATAATACCATTGTGTCAAGTAATCCTACCAATTCAAATTTGTTTTCATTTGGTACAGGATTTTCACTTATAACAGCATCCATGACAGACTACAGTACTAGTGTAAAAAGTTTGTCAACAACTGTTATTAAATCGGGAACTCCTCCACTCCCATCTATGGTATTAAAATACCACCTTGACGGAGTTGAAAATAATACTTTTGTAAATACTGAATATGACCTTCTTCGCAGGACAAGTCAAAGCTACTATTCTCCATCTACATTAGTACCTACGAGTTTAGGAGATTCGTTTGTTAAAATAGTTTATGCTTTAGGCGATGTTGACCGAAATGGTGTTATCAATAGTGATGATTCTTCTGAGATTCAGAAGTACTTACTCTCTCTGGCGGAGCCTCTTCCTGGTAGAACAACGGACGAAACCGCATATGATGAGATGGCTTTTAAGCTTGCTGCTGATTTTAACAAAAATGGTACAGTTGATATGGGAGATGTAAATTCAATAGATTCATATATAAGCAGTCATTGATATAGGCATAACAATTATTCTCTAAGATATCTTCGATTATAGTTGGAGATGTCTTAGAGAATACGCCAAAAATGTTTAATTTATTAGTAGTTTAGCTCATTATGAACAGGGAATATCAGTTCCACCTATAATCAAGTAAAAGGTTGATAACTGAAGTGAAATGTTATTATGATTATTTAGCACTCAGGAAAGCAGTGGAACTCTATAGATTGTCGCCCACCTGCCAGAACCTGAAAGAAATACTTTGTAGTCAGCGTCGATGTTGATGAACTCACAACAGCTCATAGCAAATAGTATTGAAAACTTTCATTGTTGTGCACCAATGCTTTCCCTAAAGCGATTTGATGCTTTCTGTGTTGCGTTTTGCCGCTTTCCTGGTATACTGCTAACTACAGATCAAAAGTTTGATGCCTTTGTCTCTTTTGAAGGATTAATAAAAAATGATGACAGTTCAATTGAGGCTTTCAAAAAATCTGCCGATCAGCATATCATTTATTGCACACTTTCATCAGTAAACAACATTATGTTAAGATATAACGAATCCGATGATAGAATTGCAATATTCATAGACAATAATAACGATGATGTTTATGATAAAGAACTGGAGAAAGGTGATGCTAATTGTGACGGTATTATAGATGCCAGGGATGCTCACTCATATTAAGTGCCTATGCCAGACAATCTGTAAATGAACGGCCATATAGTGAGGTAAATGAGTATTACTGTGATTTGGATGGAAACGGCATAATTGATGCCCGTGATGCAACATCCGTTCTTTCATATTACGCAAAATCATCAGTAAATAGTTGAAAAAGCAATAATACAAACAAAATTAAATATATGATTCTCAAATTGAAAGGGATGAGTTATTAATGAAAAAGCTGATAATATCGGTTATTATAACAGAAATGCTTTTGGCATTAATTAACCCAGTTCATGCATTTGCAATAAATTCAGGTAAAGTTAACGAACTTTATATTGAAAAATCTATACTTACTGAAGATGTTTTAATTGATGGCACCTTAATTCTTCCAAGTGCAATGGTGATTACAGTTAATATTACAAATAATATTGGATTTGATAATTCAACAACCATGCTTAAACTCGGAGATGCATTTGATGTTATTGAAGGCCCAGATGGAAAGCCCATTATAGCTAATGGTGAAATCTTTGATGATTCAATAGTTTGTTCTGTAGAAAATAATAATATACTCACTGTAGTGAGTGCATCTGATGATGTAAAATGCAATGATGGTTCGTTGTTTTCATTTTATGTAGATGTTGATGATAACAGTAACGACAGAACGATAAATATACTTGCTATTCCTGAAGTAAATGCAGATATACAAAAATCAAATCTCAGATCCGGATATTATGCAATTGGAGATGTAAACCATGATGGTGTTATTGACGGACGAGATGCTGCAAAAATACTTAATGTTATAAACAATACCGCCTATTTTTGCTATGAACATAGATTGCCTATTGATTTTGTACAATCACATATAGATATTTTATTTCCTGATATTCCATCAGCATTAATCGTTGATGCTTTTATTACTACTACATATGATGAAAATGGAAATCCTACAATAAATGCATATATTATTTCATCAGAAGATGCTTATGATATACTTTCATATTATTCATATGTTATGGCTGGATCATTAGTTAATTATAATGGTCGAGTTGGAACAAATATATATATTATATAACCAATTGCTAATTAAACATCTTTTAAATTAAACGATGAAAAAGAAGATAGAATTAAACGCTTTACAATATGTGATATCACTAAATATAAAACCAAATTTGAAAGGATATACATTGCTTGTAGATGCAATATCCATAGGAGCAAAATCACCTGAGTTACTGCACCCGATGTCAAAAAGACTATTTTCTGTCATTTCCGAAAAGACAGGGTACAGTGTACGATGTATAGAACGAAATATAAGACGAGCGATAGATGACGCATTTGATAGTTCGCCCGAATGTTTTCAGCGCTATTTTCCATATTTGAAAGGGAAACCCTATATGACGGAAGTGATATCATTCGGAGCTGAGATAATATGCAGAGGTTTATTCCAAAGCAAGAAAAGTGCGATAAAATAATATGAAAGGTTAAATATACTCCCAAGTGATCTCAAAACCTGATCTCGGTCAGTTCATTTCCGAAAAGAAACGAAAAAAGAAACTCCCGAGTCAGGAACTCGCAAAGATACTGGGAGTATCAATACCGTATCTCAGCCAGATCGAGCACGGAAAAAGAAAATGTCCCGATCTTCGGCTGATAAAAAAGATGATAGAGGGATTTGAGTTGACTATGGAAGAAACAAACGTCTTTTATGATCTGTACGCAGAAGCGTCAGGGAAGCTCAGTCCTGATATAACAGAGTATCTCCAGTCCAATAAAAGCGATGTTAAGACAGTAAGGGCTGCCCGTGATGCTTCTGCAACTAATAAAGTAAGATTAATTATCATCTAATGAAAAGGAGCTGTATTATGAAGTATTCCAGTAAGGAGTGATAATATGAAGATTAAAAAATTTTCTATAATTCTTGCTGCTATTATATCGTTAGCGACTTTAATGCCGACAAATTCATTTGCAGCAGAAATATCAGATGAATTATATCAAAAATATGATTTTAATTCAGACGGATTAATCAATGGCGATGATATTTTTCTGATAATTCGGCGATATTCAGAGATTGCCACCGGAAATACTATTATTTCGGAACAGTCAGTAAGAGAGAATATTGATAAGAATGCTGATATTGATAGCGACAATGTCATTAACGCCAATGACGCTGCTAAATTATCTGATCTTATTAAAGAAAAAAACAGCATGGGAGACGTGAACTGCGATAAAATTATTGATGCAAGAGATGCCTCCTCTGTTCTGACATATTACACAAGGCTGTCAACCGAGGATTATAAGGAAAAAGAATTGAGTATAGGAATCGACTACGGAGTAGCTGCTCTTGGCGATTACGATAAAAATGGTATCATTGATGCCCGTGATGCGTCAGCAATATTGGTCAACTATGCTTCAAATTCAGTTTCATAACATTTAATACGAATAACACATAAGTCATTCAGAAAGGACTAACTCCACCAATAAATGAACTCAAAAACTGATCTCGGTCAGTTCATTTCCGAAAAGAAACGAAAAAAGAAACTCCAGAGTCAGGAACTCGCAAAGATACTGGGAGTATCAGTACCGTATCTTAGCCAGATCGAGCACGGAAAAAGAAGATGCCCTGATCTTCGGCTGATAAAAAAGATGATAGAGGTATTTGAGTTG
>Ga0129307_1002337_pt1 | contig 15379 bp, 12 predicted proteins | sample P1105metagenome_FD_94437 | JGI IMG/M metagenome (GOLD analysis project Ga0129307, IMG submission 94437) | Capybara group fecal microbial communities from Wisconsin, USA - P1105 metagenome | ecosystem: Host-associated > Mammals > Digestive system > Large intestine > Fecal | place: USA: Wisconsin... | reverse complement strand
GGCAGCCATATCTGGGATTCCTGGGCAGATGAAAACGGCACCATCGGCAAAGCCTACGGCTATCAGCTTGGCGTGAAGCACCGCTATGCCGAGGGCTGGTTCGATCAGGTGGACCGCGTGATCTACGATCTGAAGAACAATCCCGCGAGCCGCCGCATCATGACCAACATCTACAACCATCACGATCTGTATGAAATGGGTCTTTACCCCTGCGCCTACAGCATGACCTTCAATGTGGCCGGCAAAAAGCTGAACGCCATTTTGAATCAGCGCTCGCAGGATATGCTGACCGCAAACAACTGGAACACCTGCCAGTACGCCATGCTGACCATGATGATGGCTCAGGTTGCCGGTCTTGAGCCGGGCGAGTTCGTGCATGTGATCGCCGACTGCCACATTTACGACCGCCACGTGGATCTGGTCCGGGAGATGATCGAAAAGGAACCCTTCCCGGCGCCGAAGGTGACGCTCGATCCGTCGATCACTGATTTTTACCAGTTCACCAAGGATTCCTTCAAGGTCGAGGAGTATCAGTATCATCCCTTCCCTGCGAAGATCCCTGTCGCGATCTGAGGCGCGCCATGGTCAGCGCGATCGTAGCCGTCAGCCCGGACTGGGGCATCGGAGACGGCAAAGGCATGCTCTACCGCCTGCCCGGAGACCTGAAGTATTTCCGGCAGGTGACGATGGGCCATCCCGTGATCATGGGACGGAAGACGCTCGACTCCTTCCCGGGCGGGAAGCCTCTTCCCGGCCGCGAAAACATCGTGCTCACGCGGGACAAGGCCTATGCGAAGGAAGGTGTGACGGTGGTGCACTCCGTGGCTGCCTTAAGGCGCCTTCTCTCGGCAAGGCCTGAGGAACACTTCTTCGTGATCGGCGGGGGCGAGATCTATCAAAAACTTCTTCCCGACTGCGATACCTGCTATGTGACCATGGTCGAAACGGAAGCGCCCATCGAGGCAAGCGTCTTCTTCCCCGATCTTCGCAAAAAGCGCAGCTGGAAGATGAGCTGCGTTTCCGAGCCGCACACCGAAGAAAGCGGTGCCGTCTACCGTTTCACGATCTGGGAAAAGCAATAGATCCTGTCAAAAAAAGCCGGGGTGGCTGTACCCCGGCTTTTTCGCGTCTAATAATACTTGGTTTTATTCGATGATCACGATACGGCCCTGACCGGTGAGGTCTTCATATTCTTCGCCGATCACGCCGCCGAGAGAGTCCATGATGTAGTCGATCAGCACCTGGTTGTCCAGCTTCACGCGGTCCTGCAGCAGCCTGCAGCCGGCGAACATCGTGCAGCCGTCGCCGTTATCCAGCAGCATATAGTCATGTCCGGCCAGCGTATAGGTCTTGTCCGGATCCAGCGCTTCGCCGCCGACCTTCACATTCTTAACGCGGCGTTCGCCTTCCACGCTCACGAACAGGCCGTTCTCATCCGCCTTGCAGGCGGAATCGATGCGGGAGTCGATCTCATAGGACAGTCCGGACACCTGCAGGAAGCTGCCGCTTTCACCGGGCACGGCTCTTGCGCCCCATTCCAGAGCATCCAGGATCTGCTGGCCGCTCACCTCGACCACACACAAAGAATTGCCGAAGGGGTGCACGCTCAGGATGTTCCCCAGTGTGATGTCGCCGGCCTTGATGCTCACACGGATACCGCCGCCGTTCACAAAAGCGATGTCCGCGCCGGACTGGGCACGGTAGGCATCGGCGCAGAAGTCACCGAGGTTCGTTTCCGCCCGGCGGATCATACGGACAGGCCTTCCGTTTGCATCCTTCTCCTCGGGATCGTTGATGGTCAGCTCCACCTCGCTGCGCGCGACCACTTCATTTAACTTCGCCGTCAGGATATCTGCCGCCGCTTTCACGCTGTCAGCCACGGGGCCGTCCAGCCCAAGGAGCTCCTGTGCCGCAACACTGTTGTCCCACTTGTACAGGCCGGTGCTGATCTTGCCGTTCGCCGCGATCCTGCACCAGCCGACAGCCGCAAGCTTGGTTCCGCAGGCCGAACGAAGAACATCTTCACCGCTCTTGTTCTTGACGGTAGCCTGTTCGGTGTCGTGGCTGTGGCCGTCCAGAAACACGTCGATCCCCGTGGTATTCTCAATGATGTCAACGTAGGTGTAGGGCTTCGCTTCGGCCTCATTGCCCATGTGTGCCATGGCAACGACCAGTTCGGCGCCTTCCGCGCGGGCATCATCCACGGCCTTCTGGACCGCCTGATACAGCATTTCACCGGTATCGTCCTGGAAGAAACCGTAAATGAACTCGCCCTTATCGTTCATGAAGTAACGGGGCGTGGAGCTCGTCAGGGTCTTCGGCGTCGTCATGCCCACGAAGGCGACCTTCCTGCCGGCCAGTTCACGGATCACATAGGGCTTGAAGATCAGCTCGCCTTCCTTGTTGAAGTTGCAGCTGATGTATTCAAACTCCGCCTTCTCAGTCAGGGCCAGAAAACTGTCCATGCCGTAGTCAAATTCATGGTTGCCGGGGATGGCAATGCTGTAGCCCGTCTTGTTCATCAGGTCGATGATGGCCTCGCCCTTGGTCATGGTGCCGATGGGTTCGCCCTGGATGCTGTCGCCGTCATCCACCAGGATCACGGCATCACCCCTGGATTCCAGATACTGCCTGATTCTCGCAACGCCTGCGTAGCCGAAGCCCTGATCGATGCCGCAGTGGACGTCGCTCGTAAATATGATCACGATATCGGGTTCGGTTGGCACCTCGGGGGCGGCCGCTTCGGTCGGCGCTTCGGTCGAAGGGACAGAGGCCTCGGTGGGCGCTTCTGTCGATGCAGACGGCGCTTGTGCTGCCGTGCTCTGCGGGCCAGGTTCTGCTTTCTCCGTGGATGCAGCCGCCGTCGTCTGCACGGGTACTGAAGATTCCTTTTTCCCCGCGCCGCAGCCGGCCATTGTAAAGACCATGGCAAGCACGGCGATCAGGGCAAGGATCCTGCTGATCCCGATGTGTTTGATCCTAAATCCGTTCATATTCACCTCCGCTGCCGGCTCAATCTGCGCCGGTTTTTTTATCCAAACAAGTTCTCTTGTTATTCTTCGATCCTGAACAGCGCTTCTTTCATCACCTCTCCCACGGTGGGATGAGGGAAAATAAGCTTGCGCAGCGCTTCCGCAGGCAGCCTCGAGCCGATCATCATCTCCGCAGAGAGGATCATTTCGGATGCATACAGTCCTACAAGCGTCACGCCCAGCACGCAGCCCGTGCCTTCTTCGGTCACAAGCTTGATAAAGCCCTGCCCGCTTTCGCTCTCTGCCATGAAGCGGCCGGAGTAAGCCATAGGCAGGCAGATCTCGCGGAAGGCTATTCCCTTTTTTTCGGCAGATTCTTTGCTCTCGCCGACGGAGGCTACCTCCGGATCGGTATAAATGACGCTCGGGATGAGGCTGTAATCCATCTCATCCTCTTTGCCGAGCAGATTGTTTGCCACCACTTCCGCCTCGCGGTAGGCGGTATGCGCCAGCATCAGCCTGCCGTTCACATCGCCGACGGCATAGATCCCGGGCACGTTTGTGCAAAGCTTTGCATCGGTAACGACCGCACCGCGCTCCGTGGCGATATTCAGGCTCTCCAGCCCCAGTCCTGCCGTATGTGCCCTGCGCCCGGCGGAAAGAAGGACCCTGTCGCAGAAGATCTTCTCGCCGCTGCCGTCTTTTTCTATATACAGACCGTCTTCCTCTACGCGCTTTACCTGCGTGCCAAGCAGAAAGCGCATGCCCCGCTTTTCATAACTGCTCTGCAGCAGTGCGCAGGCTTCCTCATCCGTTTGGCCGGCGATCTTCGGCATCATCTCCACAACGGTGACCTTTACGCCCACGGAAGCCAGAAAACAGGCCATCTCCAGGCCGACCACGCCGCCGCCGATCACGGCAAAATGCTCCGGCAGTTCGGTCAGGCTTAGGAATTCACGGTTCGTGACCACAAAACCGCTTGCCAGGCCTTCCTTCAGACCGGGAATGGGCGGGATGACCGTCTCCGACCCCGCCGCAAGGACCACCTTTTCCGCCTCATATTCCGCGCCGCCAGGCGTTTTCACGGCAAAACCGTTGTCCGTGCGGCCGTTTAAGGAGGCACTTTCCCTGATGACCATCACGCCGCTTTCCTTCAGCGCGTTCTCTACGCCCGCAACCAGTCTCCTGACGACGCCGTTTTTCTTGGCTACCGCCTTTTTATGATTGTAGCTGACATTCTCAGCCGTTACGCCGAATACCTTACTGTCTTTCGCATAACGGTAGCGCTTCGCGCAGTTAAGGAGAGCCTTGGTGGGCATGCAGCCCTCGTTCAGGCAGGTGCCTCCCACATGCTCCGCTTCAAACAGGATGACCTTTTTCCCGGCTGCCCCTAACAGCTGCGCGCAGTGATAACCACCGGGGCCCGCCCCGATCACAGCGATTTCAACATGCTCCATTTCTTCTCCTTTCAGCGCCTTTTCCTTCTTCAGAACTCTTCAGCATCTCTTTTTAAAACGAAGAAGGCCGTCAGCGAAGGATCTTGTAGATGAGCGGCTGGGGCTTCGGGGCCTGCTTTCCGAAGGACAGGCTCTCCAGGAACTTCTTTTCGGCTGCCGGGAAAAGTTCCTCCCTGTCTGCATAGAGCGTGCAGAGGACCTCTCCCTTCTCCACTTTCTCTCCTGTCTTCTTTGCCAGCACGATGCCCGCGGTCGGATCGATGGGGTCGCTCTTGACCATGCGGCCGGCGCCGAGCAGGCCTGCCGTGCTCCCGATCGCCTCGGTCTCCATGCGGGTGATATAGCCGCCATCCGGCGCCTTCACCTCGTGCGCAAAACGCGCCCTGGCCATCTTCGACAGATCGTCGATGCAGGAAATATCCCCGCCCTGATAGGCGATCCACTCCTTGAATTTGGCAAAAGCCCTGCCGGAAACGATGGTCTCATCCGCCATCTTCCGCGCCTCTTCATGGGAGATGCCGAAAACGAGAGACAGCATGGCCGCGGCAAGCTCCAGGGAGACCTCATAGACGTCGCCCTTCACTTCGCCCTTCAGCACCCGGACCGCCTCTTCCACTTCCAGAAGATTTCCGATCGCGTGGCCGAGCGGCTCATCCATGTTGCTGATCACGGCTGCCATGTTCCTGCCGCAGCGCTTGCCGATGGCGACCATCTTTCCCGCAAGCGTCTCCGCGGATGAAAGATCCTTCATGAAAGCGCCGCTGCCCACGGTCACATCGAGCACGATGGAATGCGCGCCGGCGGCAAGCTTCTTCGACATGATGCTGGAGACGATGAGCGGGATGGCCTCCACGGTCGCGGTAACGTCCCGCAGGGCATAGAGGCGCTTGTCGGCAGGCGCAAGATCCGCGCTCTGCCCGATCACGCAGACACCGATCTCGCGGCTCTGCTTCAGGAACTCATCGATGGACAGTTCCACGCGGTAGCCGGGGATGGATTCCAGCTTGTCCACGGTGCCGCCGGTATGGCCGAGGCCGCGGCCGGACATCTTCGCCGTCTTCGCGCCGCAGGCCGCCACAATCGGGGCAAGGATCAGGCTCGTCTTGTCGCCCACGCCCCCCGTGGAGTGCTTGTCGACCGACAGCGTGCCGAATTCCGAAAGATCGATCTCGTCGCCGGAATGCGCCATGGCATCGGTGAGCGTAGCCGTCTCCCTATCGCTCATGCCCTGAAAGACCACCGCCATGCAGAAAGCGCTGATCTGATAATCGGGAAGTGAGCCGTCGGTGACGCCGTCCACAAAGAAACGGATCTCTTCGTCCGTCAGTTCTTCTCCGCGGCGTTTTTTATGGATCAAATCAACCATGCGCATAATCTCTATCCTCCCTGTCGCATCCAAATCGCATCTGCGGCGCAGCCCGGTTAATCCATCAGATCAAATCGCAGCGGCATGATCTCGCTTAAGGTATAGACCTTTGTCCTTCCTTCCGATCCGTAAAGGATCACGCGGAAATCCGGTCCGCAGAATTCCTGCATCACCTGGCGGCAGACGCCGCAGGGCGGGCAGATGACCGTAGGCTCCTCATTATCCGGCGCGCCGCAGATCGCGATCGCGCGAAACGCCCTGTGCCCTTCGCTGATGGCCTTGAAAAAGGCCGTCCGCTCCGCGCAGATGGTGGGGGAAAACGACGCGTTCTCGATATTGCAGCCGGTATAGACCTTGCCGTCTTCGCACAGCAGGGCAGCCCCTACCGCAAAATGCGAGTAGGGGACGTAGGCGCCCTTCCGGGCTTCCAGACATTTTTTGATCAGTGTACTGTCTCTCATACGCCCTGTTCCTTGGCGATCTTCACCAGACGGCTGGTCCCCAGGCGCGTCGCCCCGAGATTCAGGAAATCTTCTGCGTCCTTCAGATCCGCGATGCCGCCGGCTGCCTTGATGCCGAGGCCGGGCTTCACATATTTTTTGAACAGCGCCACGTCTTCCCTGGTCGCGCCGCCCGTGGAAAAGCCGGTCGAGGTCTTGATGAAATCCGCGCCGGATTCCGAGACCACGCGGCACATTTCGATCTTCTCTTCATCGGTCAGCAGGCAGGTCTCGATGATCACCTTCAAGACCTTGCCTAAGCAGGCAAAACGGATGTGCCGGATCTCATCAAGGACCTTGTCATAGGCGCCTTCTTTTACCCAGCCGATATTGATGACCATGTCGATCTCATCCGCGCCGTTCTCCACGGCATCCATGGTCTCCAGCGTTTTGATCTTCGTGGTGGAATAGCCGTTCGGAAAGCCGATGACGGTGCAGATCTTCAGCCTGTCGCCCACATAGTCCTTCGCCTGCTTCACAAACGAAGCCGGAATGCAGACAGATGCCGTATGATAGCGGATGCCGTCATCGCAGATCGCTTTGATCTGCTCCCAGGTGGATTCGGGCTTTAACAGGGTGTGATCACACGCCGCAAGTATTTTTTCCAGTTCCATAGTTTCCTCCCTTAAACATCAGCAGGGCTGATGGTCAGTGTATTGATCTTCTGCCTTTCCTTCGCGAGTCGCTGGATCTCGGCAGGCGTTTCCGCCACGCGCAGCTCACGGTTTAAGCGCTCGCGGCGAAGGCGGCGCAGCGATTCCGTCAGGATGCGGGCCTTTTCTTCTGCCGGCGTGTCTTCCGAAAAGCCTTTGCTGAAGATGGCGGCGACTTCTTTGCTCTGCACCTCATCTTCCAGGTAGCGGTTCAGAACGGAGGCGGGCAGGACCTTCCCTTTCGCCTCTTTTTCTCTCAGGATCGTCTTCAGGACTTCTTTGTAGGCCTCAACCGGCATATCCTCTTCTTCAAGCAGTGCACCGGCCCGCGCCGCGGAAATGTCCGATACAGCTGCCCAGTTTAAGAGCATCTGTGCCGCCACCATGAGACCTTCATCCTTCGCGCCGCGGCGGGCTCCCTGCCCAAGGGCGGCGTTTTCATCCGGCTCCGGCTCATCATATTCCGCTTCCCGGCTCATGCGCCTGTTGCCGATGCGGTTCATCATCTTCCGCAGCAGAGCGGGGTCGATGGACTGCCGCTCGCAGACGGCCTGCAGATAGTTTTCCCGTTCCAGTTCATCCGGGAAGGTGGTCAGTTCCTCCGCAAGATGGCGGCAGTAGGACGTCAGCCCGGCCGGATCCGTAATATCCTGTTCTGTTTTCCAGACATCCGACTGGAAGAGGAAGAAATTGACGGCATTCTTGATGCGCTCCTCGTAGCCGGCCGCACCCTCATGCACGATCAGCTCGTCAGGGTCCTTATACGGCTTCAGATCCAGGACCCGGATCGCCAAGCCTGCTTCGCGAAGGATCGGAATGGCGCGCATGGCGGCCTTAACGCCTGCCGCATCGCTGTCATAGGTAAGGATCACATGGTCTGTGTGACGCTTTAACAGTCTTGCGTGGCCTTCCGTCATGGCCGTACCGAGGGAGGCCACCGCACAGTCGATCCCCGCCTGATGCAGGGCGATCACGTCCATGTACCCCTCCATCAGAAGGTAATAGGTTCTGCGGGTGGATTTTGCCGCAAAAAGCCCGTAAAGATTGCGGCTTTTATCAAAGAGCGGCGTTTCGGGCGTGTTCAGGTATTTCGGCTCACTGCCGTCCATCACTCTTCCGCCAAAGCCGATCACCCGGCTGCTTTTATCCATGATGGGGTACATGACGCGGCCGCGGAACATATCGTAGCCGCCCCGCCCCTCCTTAAACTTGACCAGGCCGCTTATGCGGAGCTCTTCATCCGTATAGCCTTTCTGACTGAGATAGCGGTACAGGATATCGCTGTACCAGCCGTTATCCGGCGCATAGCCGAGCCCGAACCTGCGCAGGGTCTCTGCGCTCAGGCCCCTCCGCGTCAAATAGTCCATGCCCTTCTTTCCGACCGGCTGGCGAAGCTGGTAGTAGTAAAACCTGGCCGCTTCGTTGTTGATCTCCAGCAGTCTTGAGCGCAGATCTTCCCGGCGCTTTTCTTCTCCGGTCATCTCTCGCTTCGGCAGCGTGATGCCTGCGCGCTCGGCCAGATATTCCAGCGCTTCCGGGAAGGACATGCTCTCGTAGTTCATCAAAAAGGTGACCACGTTGCCGCCTGCCCCGCAGCCAAAGCAGTAGTACATCTGCTTGGAGGGGGAAACACTGAAGGACGGCGTTTTTTCACTGTGGAAGGGACAGCAGGCCCAGAGGTTCGCGCCTTTCTTGGTCAGTTTTACGCGCGCGCCGACAACCGCAGCGATATCGCTGCGGCTGCGGACTTCCTCAATCAGTTCTTCAGGGTAATATGCGGCCATAATGCTTCAATCTGAGCCTTAAGTGGTCTTGATATTATCAATGCGTTTGTCCAGCCATCTCAGAGCATCGTGGTAGACGTCGTCGCGGTCCTTCTCATTCAGGATCTCATGCATATCATCCTTGTACAGGAAGACATCCGCGTCGGTCAGGCCGATCTTCTTATAATGGTTATAGACTTTCAGCACCGCCTTTGACATCTCGCCCACAGGATCCTTCATGCCGGCCATCAGCAACACCGGAAGATCCCGGGGAATGCGGTCTTCGTCTTTGCCAAGGGCCAGCGCTTCCAGCGTCTTAAAGAAATCCTTGTAGGCCCAGACCGTGAACGGGAAGCCGCAGAGCGGATCCTCCTTGTACGCATTCACGATCTCTTCGCGCGTGCAGAGCCAGTTTTCCAGCTTGCCTCCGCCATAGCCGCCCACAGCCATGTTTTCCACAAATCTGCTGCGGTAATGATCGCCTTTGAATTTTGCAATGAGCTGTGACAGGCGCTTGCCGATATGCACCAGCAGATACGGCTGGCTGCCGGTCCCGCTTAAGATGATCCCGGCCAGCTCGCGCGGATAGACCGTGATGTAGCGGCGGCCGAAGAAGCTGCCCATCGAGTGCGCGAACATGAACACCGGGCGGTCCGGATATTCTTTTTTGGCAAGCAGGGTCACGGCGTGCATATCGCGCAGCACGCATTCATAGCCCTTTTCTTTGGCAAAATAGCCGAGCTCGCTTTCATCCGTGATGGAGCCGCCGTGGCCCAGATGGTCATGGCCGATCACGGCAATGCCCTGTTCCGCCAGGAAGCGGGCAAATTCATCGTAGCGGGCAATGTATTCCTCCATGCCGTGAACCAGCTGGACCACCGCGCGGGCATCTCCGTCCGGGTCCCAGCGGTAGCCGTGCAAGGTGGTTTTGCCGTCTGACGAAGGCAGTGATATCTCATAACGTTTCATCTCAGAAATACTCCTTTCCTGTGAGAAAGCTTTATTCTTCCGTGATCCAGCGAACGATATGCGGCTTGATGGCCCGCAGGGCCAGGCCGCGGTGGCTGATGGCGTTCTTCTCGTCATCAGTCAGTTCTGCCGTCGTCACGCCCCGCTCCGGCAGGTAAAAGATGGGATCGTAGCCGAAGCCGTTTTTCCCGGCGGGCGCATGCGCGATCCGTCCGCAGACCGCGCCTTCCTCGACAAATTCTCTGGGTCTTCCTTCCGCGTCCGGAGCGATAAAGCTCATCACGCAGCGGAAATCTGCGCCGCGCTCTTCTTCAGGGACCTCTTCCATGCGTTCCAGAATGGCGGCGCATTTTTCGGGATAGGGCGTATCCTCGCCCATAAAGCGCGAGCTTAAGACGCCGGGCGCCCCGTCAAAGGCGTCGATCTCCAGGCCAGAGTCGTCTGCCAGAACGGCCTGTCTGGACGCTGCAAAGACTGCCCGTGCCTTGATCAGCGAATTCTCCTTAAACGTGGAGCCGGTCTCTTCAATGTCCAGGTCCAGTCCGGCTTCGTGCATGGTCAGAACTTTCACGTCCATCCCTTCCAGCATCTCTTTGACTTCTCTTGCCTTATTCGGATTGCCTGTAGCAAAAATCAGTGTTTTCATCTTTTTTCATCCTCTCCTCGGCGGCTTCGGGCCGGGGAATTCGTAGAAATAGGTCTTCATCATGCCGTTGTAGATCTTGCGGTTCTTCGCGGCTTTCAGTCCCATGTCCCGCTCGGCGTCCTTGTACGCGGTGATCACATAAGCAGACCAGCTATCCAGCGCGCGGAACCGCTCGCCGAAGCTTTGATAGAGCGCCGGCAGCGCGGCTTTCTCTTCGATCCTCTCGCCGTAGGGTGGATTGGTCACGATAAAGCCGTATTTTTTCGGATGGCTGAGCTGCGCCACATCCCGCTGCTGAAAATGGATCAGGCTGTCCACGCCGGCGGCTTTTGCATTGTCTCTTGCCGCCTTGATGATCTCTCCGTCCAGATCGTAGCCCTGGATATCACAGTCCTGTGGCAGCTGCACGAGGTCTTTTGCCTCTTCCTTTGCCTCCTGCCAAAGCTTTTCCGGGATCAGGTTTTTCCAGCCCTCCGCGGTAAAGCTCCGGTTCATGCCCGGCGCGATATTTGCCGCCATGAGCGCCGCTTCGATGGGGAAGGTCCCGCTGCCGCAGAACGGATCCACCAGAATGCGGTCTCCCTTCCAGGGCGTGAGCAGCAGCAGCGCCGCCGCAAGTGTCTCCGTGATGGGTGCCTTGCTGACCAGCTTCCTGTACCCGCGCTTATGGAGTGAATCTCCGGAAAGGTCGATGGCCGCCGTGACCTCATCCTTCATAATAACTACCCGGATGGGATAGGACGCCCCGCTCTCCGGGAAGATATTCAGATGGTACCTGCTCTTCAGCCGTTCCACGACCGCCTTTTTCATCACAGACTGGATATCCGTAGGGGAAAAGAGGGCGCTTTTTACCGATGCCGCCTTAGCCACCCAGAACCTGGCATCGACCGGGAGGAATTCCTCCCAAGGGAGGGCTTTTGTACCCTCGAACAGTTCGTCCCAGGTCTTTGCGCTAAAGCTGCCCACCTGAAGCAGCACTCGCTCCGCCGTCCGCAGAAAGACATTGGCACGCGCCCCGGCCTCCGCATCGCCCGCAAAGAAGACCTTTCCGTCTTCTACCTTGACGATATCGTAGCCGAGGTCCCAGACCTCCCGTTTCAAAACCGCTTCCAGGCCGAAATGGCACGGCGCGATATAGGTATACATGCTTCTCACCTTCCTGCAGTCAGCCTTATTATAGCAGGTTTATGGATCCGCCGCAAGCATTCGCTGCGCTTTCCGTTTTCTGCCGTTTTCAGCTTACGGTTCCATGCCCATCTGATCCCCGTAGGCGTTCTCATAGAGGATAAACATCTCATTGTTCTGATAATCTTCGCCCTTGCCATAGGGATCATCGTTCTTGCGGGTGACCACATGGACGCGGTAGCCCTGTTCGTTGAAATCCGCCTCATAACTGGTAAAGCTGATCCCACGCTCCACCTCGCCCAGATTCGTCCAGTAGCCGTAGCAATGATAGTAGTTCTCGCGGTGCTTCAGCTGGCCATCCTCGGTATAGCTGCTTTCCGTCCTTTCTTCATAGGACAGCACGCCTTTGTTGTACAGGCATTTTGTATTGCTCAGCACGTGGCCGTCAGCGTCATAGCTGCTCTCCTCCGTGGAATAGAGGCAGCGCTCTTCCGAGCCGTAATCCACATAAGTATAGTTTTCGATGCGGAGCACATTGCCGGCCGCGTCATAGGTCGTCACCACATCGGGTTTCTCCCTGCCTTCGATGTAATACCTGTCCGCGTGACTGTCCACCGCCTGATATGTCCAGGCTGTCTCGATATAGCCGCCATCTTCCCGGTATTCCCAGGTCTTGTATTTCAGATGCATGCCGTCCGTATTCAGATATTCCGCAACGTGCCTTCCCTGTTCATCCAGTTCGAAAGTATGCGTGTTCACGACCTCGCCGCTCGAGGGATCCACCGTCCGCGCCTCGATCATCACGTCATCATCGTTGTACTCGTATTCCTTCAGACCGCCCAGACCCATGGTCGCGGTGGCCATGCGGCCTTTTTCATCATAGGTATATTCGTAGTGCCAGTTTACACGGCCGTCCGTATAGGTCTTCTTATCCAGCAGGTTGCCGTTGTCATCGTAGGTATCTTCTTCGGTCCTGATGCCCTTGGAATTGTAGCTGACCTCATGCGTCAGAATGCCTGCTTCATTAAAGCTCTTTTCGCTGCGCATGATATCGTTGCAGTAGGAACGGATCTCCCGGCCTTCACTGTCATAGTCATATTCCCAGACCGAAGTGATCTGGCCGTCCGTGTTCACATAGGTCACCCGGACACGCAGATACTGATCATCCGGCAGGGATGTCAGACCGGGGGTATAGATCTTCGCGCCTTCCTTTGCCAGGCCGACAGCGGCAAGAGCATTCTCGTACCCCTCTTTGATCTGCGTCCTCCAGGACTGGTATTCGGTCTCTTCCTCGCTCTGGTCATAACAGTTGACCGTGTACAGCTCTGTCTGACGGTACGACTTGCCGTCATAAGTATACCGGTCCGTCTCACGGTCATAGCTTAAGCGGCTCCAGTCAAATTCGCAGACCTCTTCAAATCTGCCGCCGGAGACGCGCCCAAGATAGCGGCCGTTCATGGTCTCCGCCGTGTCATAAAGGACATAGCGGCTTCCCTTTTCATCTTCCCAGATGCCGATGCCGATATTATCCGCGCCCATGCGGTAGGCCGGGCCGGTATACAGGCAGTCCGCAGAAAGCAGACCGCTCTTCCAGATCTCCATGACATAGTCATAGTACCCGCTGTCATTTGGCTTCGGCGTCACAAAGATCAGTTCTTCTTTCCGGTCTCCGTCAAGATCGGTCGCCAGGACAAGGCCCATGCCGTTTACGCGGGTGATAAAGTCCTTCACAAAGCAGGGTTTTCCATACAGTTCCTGCTTTTCCCGGATGACCGCGGCAAGATGCTGCTGCCAGAGCGGCTGCCATGACAGAATGTCCGGGCGCGAAGGCTTTGTTTCCTCCTCCGTTTCCGCTTCTGCCGTGCTTTCCCGCCGGCTGCGGGTGCTTTGTTCTTCTTCCTCGGTACTGCTTCTCCCGGCATTGCCGCAAGCGCTCAGGATCATAGTGAGGATCAATAACAGGATCAGTGTGATTCTTCCGGAATGCTTCATGCTTCTCCTCTTCCCGCTGCTTCCATCTTTTGAAGGATGCGGGATCAATAGTATAAAAATACCATAACTGCGCTGCCTGCGCAATCCTTCCGTGAAGGCAGGCCTTTCGCAGGACCGGCTTCTTCCCTTCCGTTTTCAACACTTTCTGCCGCCCAGAAAGCAGGCAGAGACTTTGATTCTATGAAGGGCTTGCGCCGCTTTTTCAAAGGGGTTTTCCTCCAGGACCGTAAAATCTGCCGCAAAACCCGGCGCGATCCTGCCCTTGAAGTCCTCCTCAAAGCTTGCCTCCGCGCCGCGGACAGTGAAGCTGTCCAGCGCTTCCCGGAGGCTGAACGCCTCCTGCGGCAGATAAGGGCCTGTCCCGTCGAGCGAGGTGCGCGTGACCGCGCATTGGATCCCCCGCATGACGTCGGGCGCTTCCACCGGGGCATCCGAGCCGTTCGAGACCGAAACGCCGCTCTTCAGCAGGGTCTTCCAGGAATAGGAGGACGCCGCCAGTTCCTTCCCCGCCCTCGCCTCAACGATATGGTTGTCGTAATCAAGAAAGATCGACTGGGCATAGACATGGAGTCCCAGATCGCGGATGCGGGCAAGCTGCTCCGGCCGCGAGATCTGACAATGCACGATGCCGTGGCGGTGATCCGCACGCGGATGCTCCGCAAGGGCTTTCTCCAGCGCGTCAAGGACCTGGTCCAGGCAGGCATCGCCGATCGCATGGACAGCGATCTGCATGCCGTGCGCGTGGGCAAAGCCGATCATTTTTTCCATCTTCTCTCTGCTGAACAGCGGAAAGCCGGAAGTCGCGGGATCATCTGCATAGGGGCGCGAAAGCCAGGCCGTACGGCTGCCGAGCGAGCCGTCGCCGAGCATTTTCAGCGGACCGATGCGGAACATCCGGCTGCCGGTTCCGGTGAGATTTCCGGCTTCGATGAAGCGCTCAAGTTCGCTTAGTTCCGTAAAATTGGCCTGTTCGTATACACGCACGGAAAGCTCGCCGGCCTCTTCCAGTTCGTGGTAGGCGGAATTCACCGTTTCGAACGGCACGCCGCGGAAAGTGCTGTAATCATCGCTCTGCACGCTCGTAATGCCGTAAGCATTGAGCGCGCGGCAGGCTGTGCGGATCATCTCCTTTATCTCTTCCTTATCCGGCTCCGGAACGTGAGCACTGACAAGCTCAATGGCATTATCGTAAAGCCGTCCGTCCGGAACGCCGTCCTTCATCCCGATGAGGCCGCCCGCAGGAGACGGGGTATCCGGACCGATCCCGGCAAGCGCCAAAGCGCGGGAATTGACCACGCAGCAGTGCCCGCAGGCGCGCGTGATCATGAGCGGATACGCCGTCGTGACCTCATCCAGATCATGGCGGTCCGGCATGCGGGAAACATCGGAAAAATAGTCCTGATTCCAGCCCCGGCCTTTGATCCAGCCCCCTTCCCGCGGCGGGTTTTCGGCGGCATATTTGCGAAGGTACGCAAGGAGGCCTGCCAAGCTGTCCGTATGCTCTGCAAGGCGCGCCGCCTTAAGCGACTGTCCGTAGTTTACGAGATGCATATGCGAATCGTTGAAGCCGGGGCAGACAAAGCGATTCTGAAGATCCGTACAGACCGTTTCCGCATCGGCAAGCGCGAGGATCTCCGCGTCATTTCCGACCGCGCGGAAGAAGCCGTCCTCTACGAGAAACGCCTGCTGCAGCGCCTCTCCGCCCGTATAAACTCTCCCGTTGTAAAAAAGCTGTTTCATCTTATTCCCTCCGCGCAGCATATTGCGGGCCTCCTCGGCCCCCATCGGCATCATAGCATAAAAAACGAAAACAAAAAAGGTTCTATAATAAATGTTGGGGTGGGTATCCGCCCCAGCATTTTTGCGTTAGAATAAGAAAAACCTCCAAGCGCCAATGGTCCGACAACCACACCTGGAGGTGCAAAAAGATGCATAG